>Ga0307509_10002395_pt1 | contig 30398 bp, 18 predicted proteins | sample 10_EM_MG_FD_202245 | JGI IMG/M metagenome (GOLD analysis project Ga0307509, IMG submission 202245) | Populus trichocarpa ectomycorrhiza microbial communities from riparian zone in the Pacific Northwest, United States - 10_EM | ecosystem: Host-associated > Plants > Roots > Unclassified | place...
ACAGGAGTTTTTACGGTATTCATAATGTGTGATTGCTCTATCCGCTTAGCTGTTGCTTCATACATTTGATAAGAGAAGAAAATATGCTTGGGGATTTGGAGGACAGAGCGGTAATATTAGGCGGGGAACTGGGGCAGGTTCCGGGCGCTCAGAACTGGGATCGGATATGAGTGCACAGCTTGGTTGATTGATGAGAAGATTTGATACCTGATACCCAAATATGATGATAGCGTTGTAATAAAGATGTTTCGTTTCTTCAAGCACAGACTCCCGGCTCGGAAATTTAAAAATAGCAGTTCAACTGAGACACCTGTATGGCCCGTCCGTCCGTCCCCAGCATGGGTTAGGGCGGACTACAATTTGGCGTCCGTCTCGTCCAAGGGCCGCAAATTTGGCGTCGGTCCCGTCCTAGGCAAAAGACGGACTGACTGGACGTTTGGGAACACTGCACACAAACAGTTTTGGAAAAGATTGCGCAAGTACAGCTAGATACACTGCAAACTGTGAGAACATTGTGTTGATTGGATCGTCTCAGGATTGAGAGAGAGATGTGAGTCAAGGATTCTGGGAGCAATCAGTTTTAATTTTGGATCAGGTGTTTTCTTTTTGGCTATGATATTTCAATTTTTATTCCTTTATTTTTTACCCCTTTCATTATCATGGGTTTTCGTTATTTTCACATCTTTATTAAAATTTCATATATATAGCACCAGTCATTGTCTTGTGTGACGCAACTTATGTTTCACTTTAATTTAACCTCTTAGCGTCTGTTGCTCTTATTCAAGTTCATGTGGTACTATGGTGCATGGACTACATCTATCATCTTTTCCCTACATGGGTGCCAGTACTCCTACCCCGCTGCGTTGGTTATTTTCAATACGTAGCAGGAAGGTGAGGGGGCAGATTCGGCTCCAGCTATACCATTTCTGTCCGCTTACCTATTCCCAGAGTTCCGTTCCGTTTAGTCTAGTGGATGTAGTTGCAGTAGTGATTTCGGAACGCAAGCTGGTGTTTTGCCTCGACAGTAGGGGGTTTGTTTGTGTTAAAATATTCACAAAGGTTCCATATCTGCGACACGGTTACTACACTGGAAGTTAGCATAAGGAAAGTTTTCGTTTGGAGATTGTTGGGAAGTATGGAAGTTGAAGCAACGGTGTGTATGAGCGAACGGTTAGGTGCATCGGAGATGTTTGGGGAAGATTCACGAATCACACTAGGGGTGCTGGAGGTTCGGAACTAACTTTGGTGTTATCTAGAAGATGGAACGAACGAGTGTCACACTTTGATGATAGCGAAACAAGCGAAGGTATCAGGAAAGTTTGGAAAGGAGCGTTCAGGAAAAGTCTGTAAGTAGTTGAAACGGGAGAAGGGATTGAAGGACGAAATCTGTAGGAAAGTTGAGGGTGTGGTTTGGAAAGCAAGAGACGGTGATGGAAGAACAGACTTGAATGATGGCGAAGAAGAGTGTTTCCGGTAAGAGAGTTTTGTGTATATATAGGACGCTGCTGGCAGCACAGAAAGAATGAGGACTGCAAGACTCTCTACCGAATATAGCCTATTTTTATTAGTTTTTTCCTCCCTCACTTTTTCTCATCGCATGCAACCTAAACCACAATGACAGTACTAGTAGTACGAGTAGATCTGGATCATAAGTGAGGTCGTCCCCTACCGGTAGCTTTCCATCAATCGTGACACAAATCGATTCTCATGCGCGTGTGCCCCCCCTGTGTACTCCAATTATTACATTAACAAAGGAATATCAGGTCTTATGAGGACTTGTCCGGATCATAGACTTTATACTCGGGCACATCTCACTCTTCACATCCTTTCCGCCTCTTCTGTTTTACCTTCTGGCGGATGCCTCAATCCCTAGATCGTTTCCGGAGCCTATCTAAACAATGAGATAATTTGGCTTTCAATGTGACAGCTCAGCCACCGCTATTACAATACGAACACTACTTCTAGGCCTCTATATACAAAGGGGGGTGGCCTCTGCATCCATATTTTTTTAAAATTGCGGTAGCATCCTATGTAGTAATCCAATGTGCATCTTGGAAGCGTTGGTCCAAACGACTGAGCACGATAGGCAGAGATTGCCAGTCCCGATGCTTTAGGAAGCGGGGGTTAAATTAATCCAATACGACTCGAGCAACGAGGACTAAGCGACAAGGAAACCAGGATAAGGGGATTATAAGCGCACAAGTTTTCAGATGGGCGGGGAAGTTCTCCCTTTGCATACCTAGCTAACTGACAGCAAAGACAGAAGTACATAAAACGCAAGAAGCAATCCTCCATCCATCATCATATATATCCATTTCATCCGCCTAGGTCTCCCTTTCCATGCACAACACTCAAGCTAACAAAGGAAAGACAAGCCATGCAAAGACCTACACGCATGCCACTCTTCCAGCATCCTTCTGATCCTCACAACCTCCACTGACCTTCGCGCCCTCTGCGCGATACTCCCAGCATTCTTCCAACAGCCTCCCGCGAGAACGGTTTCGCCCCGGCAACTGCGGACGATGGTGGCTGTTTAGAGCAAGGAGAACACCCAGGAATCGAACAAGAGGTCGAGCGGATCGCCGGTATCCTCGATACAAAACTAGCGCGATTTTCATAAGAACCGTGATTAAGGGCGATGATAGTGGGCTAGAACGACTCACAGGCTACAAGAAAGGTTAACGGTTATCCAGTGCCGATAGTTCTTGTAACAATGGAATCAGATTACTCACTTGCTGTTGCATAAAGAGTTGGTAGAGGACCGCTGTGTCAACGAGAGAAGCTGAAAGAGAGGAGAGGTTTACTGACAAGCTGAAAAGCAATTCAGGCAAAGTATCAGTTACAACCCGCACGAGAGGGGATCGGGATTTGCGTACAAACTGAGAGGGGAAAGCAGGAATTAGTTAGTCTTCGGTACACTAAGTGGATTCGGAAAGCATACTTCCTGTAATGACAGGTGCGGGTGTAGTTAGTTTGCAATGTGGTGCATTAACTCGGACCAAGCAGTAATAGATGACGTACAGCCTGTAAAGGGGCCACCGGCGTATGAGAAAAGTGGAAACCAGAACCAATAGAGATGATAAAAGAAAGCTCACCACCTGGAGCTTGCAAGAGGGCAGGTATCAGCAATTACCACATCTCAGACTTGTGATTCATGGTTCACTTACATTCTACAATAAGTTCCTCAGGGATCCAGAGGTCAACAATTGTCCCATCTTAGAATCGTGGTTTGTTGTATTCGCTCACCTCCTGCAGCACTGAGGTCAGCGATTCCTGTATCCCCGGACTGTGCTTAATCATGTTCACTTACATCCTATAATATTCACCGATCCAGAGGTCAGCGATTGTCTAATCCAAGAACTGAGGTTGATCAAGTTCGCTTACTCGCTATATTGACACACAGCCATACAGATATAAGCAATTATTTTGTCTTAGCACCATTGTCGATCCACTTCACTTACCACCTAAAACATGCAGCAATGCCCGGATTAGCAATTGTCTAGTCGCAGCACAGTAGTTAGACTTACCCACTACAACACTCAGCGATCCAGAGGTTAGCAACTATCTCGTCTCAGAACGATGGTTGGTCGTGATCACTGACAGCCTATGACACTCGAGGATCGAAGGGTCAGATATTGTCCCGTCTCAGAGTCGTGTTTGGTCTGGATTGCTCACCGCCTGTAACATTTTAACACCCAAACGTCAGCAGGTGTCTCATCTCAGAACTATGTTTGGTCATGTTCACTTACTCGCTACACCGTTCAGACGCACTGAGATTAGTAATTGCTTCATCTCAGTACCGCTGGTGATCTAGTTCTCTTACCTCCTACAACACGTAGTGATACAGAGGTTAGAATTTTCTAGTCCCAGAAGTGTTTGATGGTTTTCACTTACCCGCTTCAAGACTCGGCAATCTTGAGGTCAGAAATTGTCTCGTCCCACAACTCCAATTTGTCATGTGCACTTACCAACTACAACACTCAGCGATCAGCAATGGTTTCATCCTAGAACTGGTGCTGGCTATCCTCACTTACCAACTACAATGCCCCGCGATCTAGAGGTTAGAAATCGTCACCTCCCAGAACCGTGGCTGATCCTGTTCACTTACTCGCTAGAACTCTCAGGGACCCAGTGGTCAGCGATTGTCACATCCCAGAACAGTAATTGACAGTGTTCACTTACATCCTACAACATGCAGCAATCTAGAGGTCAGCAATCGCCTCAACTCGCAACTCTGTTTGGTCCTGTCCCCTTACCCACTAGAACACTCCGCGACCAGAGGTCAGCATTTGCCTCTTCCTAATACTTTGGTTGATCATGATTGCTTACATCCTACAACACGCAGCGATCCAGAGGTCAGTAATTGTGTCCTCAGAACCGTACCTCAGAATGGTTGTTGGTCCTGTCCACTTACCCACTACCACACAAAGTGACACAGAAGTCAGAAATTGTCTCATCTAGGAACTGTAGTTCACTACGTTCACATACCGTCTAAAAACCCAGGGATCCCAAGGTCAGCAATTCTCCCATCCCCGAACCGGTTCACCATGTTCACCTACCATCTTAATCACTCAGCGACCCAGAAATTAGCAATTGTCTTAACCCTAAACTGGGTATGACCATGTCAACCCACCTCCTAAATCAATCGTCAATCCAGAGGTCAGCAATTGCCTCCTATAACAGGCGTTATTCGTATGTCCTTACAGCCTAAAACACTCAGCAAATGTGAGGTCAGCAATTCCTTCTTCCGAGAGCTGCAGTCGGTCATATCCACTTACAGCCTACAAGATTCATAGATCCAGAAGTCAGCAATTGGCTCGTCCCACAACAGTAGTTGGTTTTGTTCACTCACTTTCTAAAACATTCAGGCAGACAGAGATCAGCAATTCTCTTCTCAGCACCGGTGTTGACCCAATTCAGTTACCTTCTACAATGCTCCGCAATGTGGAGATTAGCAATTCTCGCTTCTCAGAACAGTGTTTGATCATGTTCACTTACTCGCTTCAACACTCCGGGATCTTGAGGTCAGCAATAGTCTCGCCCCGAAGTGTAGTTAGTTGTGTTCACTTACACCCTGCCAGGCACCGCAACCTAGACGTCAGCAACCACCTCGCCTCAAAACAGTATTTGATCATATAACTTACCGCCTAAAATACTCAGCGATCCGGCCGTCAGCAATTATCTAGTCCCAGAATTGTTGATCCAATGCACTTACAACCTGGAATGCCCATCGGGTCAGATGTCAACAATTACCCCGTTCCAAAATTTCATTCTGCCCGGCTACTCACCAGCTATAGCATTCAGAAACTGGCGCATTAGTTATCGCCTTTACCATCACAGCTATCTACTAGGTATCATACCTCCTATATTTCTCTTCTAATCAGTAATTTTTCCTTTTTTGTCGCCTGGTCTCGCTGGATCTGACTTACGATCTACATCCCATTGGCCAATCGAATATTAGCCACAATTCCCGCCCAACCTGCACAACACGGTGTCCTTACCCTCTAAAACACCTCATCAGATCACATCAGCATCTCGACTCTACAAATACATGTTTCTTGGACTTCGGCTTACCCTCTACAATACGGAACACGTCCTCTATCAGCCTCAACTCCCTTTGATAATAGTAAATTCACCTACGGTCTGCAAAACAGTTTCAGTTTATTGTCAATGTTGCCCAAGTCACATTTGACAGAAAGACTGCTTACACGTAAAATGTCATACTCCTTTCTGTGTAGATAGGCATTGACTCCGCTCTCCATTAAGGTCTTTGTTATATTCCTATCTTTCCTCAGAGCTGCTACGTTCAATGCCGTGCCATAGCCCTGCGATCGAACATTAATATCTCCTCCTTCCTTCAATAGTCCCTCGACTACTATCCCCTGCCCCAACCACGACGCTATCATCAAATGTGTAAAATCATTCGGGAATGGATTATACTGCCCACTGTTTTCCCAATACACCTTAAGCCATGTTAGAAATCTATTAGATCCACTTTCGCAAATCCGGCGTGTAGGCTCAAATAGATCCGTCTGTAGATTGAGCGCATCTCGGAAATGGCCACCCCAGTGGCTAGCTGCATAATGAAGAAGGGTATACTTCTCTGAATAATTGCGGACCTCCTCCCCTGTGGCATTCGGAGAGATTGGGTCGTCTTCGAAGTCTTGTAGGGAAAGATAGGACATACAAATATCGGCTAGTATAAAGTTAGACTCTATCGGGCAAAGGGTATACTGCCACTCCCCCCGACCAGCCGATGTGTCTTTAATCAGGAACTCCTTGGCTGTTTGGTGAACCAAGTAGACTTTTGAATCCTCAACCCGCACGAAGGCCCCACAAAACCATTTCACTACCCTCTCGATATCTTGGGAGAGATCTCCTAGGTCATTGATGGTGGTGTGATCCCGTCTGATTGTAAATGCCACATATACTTCCTTAAGTGTAAGAGGCCTTGCGGCTGCAACCACAATATGCAGTAATTGTCGGGCCTTGTTGGGGTCTGGGCTTCCGCTGAGAATGCTGGTGTATAATTCTGATAGATCGCTAGGTGGTGTAGAGACAAGGGTTGTAAAATCCTCTCGTGAGTTATCCATGCTAACCCGCAAAATCTCAAGAATGAGAGAGACCCAAAGGAAGGTCCCATCAGCGGATGATTTGAGGAGCTCTCGTACGGATCCAAGCCCGCCAGGTCCCTGGCACCTTGACTCTAGGTCCTTAATTCCTGCATTGATAACACGGGTCACGTCGGCAGTAATACAGCGGAACTCAGTTTCCCCCTGGAATTGAATCATCGTTGCGCATGAGCCAAGTTCTTTCTCGATTCGGTTGTACGGGCGGCCTGTAACTAGGAATCTTAACAAGGTATCGGAGGTCTGTGGCCCCAGGAGACTGGTGAAATGACGAATGAGCCGAGTTACAGTCCCTTCATCGCACTCATCCAAGGCGTCCACCACACAAATTACCTCGCCGCACTCCTCATCAGCCGCCGCCTGAACCAAAATATCCCACAAGGTATCTACCTCCTCCGTAAATCTCTTGCCTTGGGCCTGAAATGCTTTCACCGCATATTTGGAGAGTGTCTCCCTCTGCTCAAAAAGTTGATGGAGGATGGCGCAAAGAGCAAATGCTGGGCTCCTCTGCTCCTCGCTGTCGTCCTTAAAGAAGAAATAGCAAACGATGGTGTCTGGGCGGAGTTTTAGATGCTTTACGAGGAACGCGGCGATGACAGACTTTCCGCAACCTGGACCTGCTGATAAACAGAGGAGACCTGATGTCTTCTTTCCCAGCCACTCTTTATACCCCGGATGTTCTGTAACCCAGGTGCAAGTTCCTTCCACTGGCTCACGAACAAGACCAAGGTGCGACTGGTATATCGATGTGTATAGGCATTGCAAAATTTCGGCAACGTTCGGTGGCTGGTTTTGGCTGTTAGGGAAATTGTAAGTGGTGTTACCGGAGTTGAAGTTATTATGAGAACCGGTGTTGCCACTATAATCGCCATGGGTAGTGGGGCTGGCGGTATAGCGACTGCATTAGCGATTCGCCCGGCTAATTCACACAAAAGACAATCTCGGAGCCTACCAGTGGGATATAGGGTTTTCCTCGCAACGAGTGATTACGACATGCGTAGCAATGTTGCCGCTTTGATCGCCGAGAGTATTGCCGGGCATCGGGCTAGAAGCACAGCTCCCGCGATCAGTGAGTTGAACGGCCAATCTATACAAAGGAGAACGTCGCCACATACCGTTCGAGTGTGGAAATCTCCTCGTAAGCAGTGTTGCTATTATACGAATCGCTGGTGTTAGTATCGTCGGCTTGGGTATTCTGGGGCACCGGGCTACAGGTATAGTTGCGGAGATTAGTCATTTGAAGGGCCAATGTATACAAAGGACAAACTGGGAGAATACCGTTCAGGTGCGGAATTGTCATCCGAATCCGTGATCCTGTGATACGAACCGGTGATCTCGGTATCAAGGCTCCCTCCCCTAAGATCAGCTCCGTCGTTGAACACCTCCTCTTGTGGCCCCGGGAAAGACGCCGTGAGGCTCCCATTATGGATAGATGCCGATGTAGCACTTGCAGAATCAGTGGCATGGTGGTCCGATTTGCCTCCGCCAAAAACCTCAGCGAACGAGCGGAACGATCTGGAAGTTGTTGGCCGAGTGTGGGTTTCTCCCTCGCCAGACTCTGAGCGGGTTGGTGGCGGTGGGATTTTGGTGGCCGCGGCTTCACCTATAGCCCTCTGTACTGCACTTGGAAGGGTAGATCTAGACAGCGAGGTAGCAGGAGTCGTCTGCTCAACACCCAACTTGCCAAAGAGGCCTCCCCATCGAGATTTTCCGGACACTGGAGAGCCAGCCTCACCAGAGGATTTCTCCTTCTCTTCCTTCTTCTCCCTCTTCTCCCTCTCTTTCTCCTCCCTCTTCTCCTTCTTTTCTCTCTCAATACGCTTCTTCTTTTCTTTCTTACTCTCGGTACCAGACCCTGTAGCAAGCCTCTCAGTCACTTCCAGCATTTGAGAATCATCGCTATAATATGTGACACTGCTCTTTCTGGATCTGCGCCCTGGCATCCACCCATCCATGATAGAAGCTGGGGGAGTGGTGTGAGGTGTATTGGCCGACTGATCAGGACCAGCACGACGCTCTGCTTCTCCCGGACCGCCCTGCGAATGAGATTTGTCACCGCCGCCTCCAAATCTCTTCAGCACATTAGCTGTAAGAGACATTTTGCGGGCGGTATCCGTAGATCTCCTTTCAAGAGTAGGAGGTGAGCGCTCCAAAGAAACACCACCAGAGCCGGGAGTCATAGAATCAGCCCGTGAATCCCCGCTCATCTTGCTTATGGAAGTCAACAGCCCAAAAAGCGATCCCGTCCTCTGTGTTCTGGACTTGGACCGGGAACCACTTCTCAAGACCTCGGGAATTCTGGACATACTCCTGCTTCTGCTGTGCTTCGTCTCTTCCTCCTCAATGGAGCGCTGGTCAACAGGTGTAGGTTTGGTAGCTTCGGGGGTCGAGGTAATCGCTTCACCTAAAACGAGCCCAGGATTGAATCCCGCATCTTGAGCCGCTGCCATTGCAATCGCCATAAATTCCTCATCCCCCTGTTTCTTTTCTTCGGTAGATCTGCGGCTTGGTGGTGTGGGAGTAGCAGAGCGTGATCCTTCCTGGCTGCCCTGAGCGCTTTGTCGCGAAACTGGAGTGTTACGAGTAGTGGCGGTAGGCGTATGGTCCGTAGTTCCCCCTGTAGGAGGCGCAAGATACACCGAGGATCCCGGGACAGCTTCGCCTATGAAGAAATTAGCTTAAAGACTATCCTCAAGATCACAAGGCATCATACCATCAGACTGTGGTGGCTTCGAGTAATCCTCAACCTCCGCGAACCCCGCACCAGACCCCGTAGCGGGCCTCTCGGTCTCTTCCCACATCTGAGAATCGTCACTATGATAATTGACGCTTCTCTTTCTGTCCATTTCTTTTGTTATCACGAAAGACAAATGGAGGCAAGTGGAGAACAACAGATATATGTGGTAATGGATGGATGGATCAGGATGATTTTATTAAGATATTTTTCTCCTCCTATCTTTCCCTTCAGTTTAGATGGTGCACCCTTCAGTACGGTACCGGTATTCGATTTCGTGTAAAAAGCGCGATCTCTTAGTCTCGCGCAACTACCGATACGGCCCTGTTCGCAACTGCTGCTCAATTACAGTGTAGGTATCAAATTTAGGAGGAATGTACAGTACTGCTGCTGCAATTGGACCGATCTATGATAACTTGGCTGCAGATGCACAACCGACATGTGCGCTCAAGTACGAGTACTCGAGTACTCGAGCAATGAGCTACGGTAGTTCTCCCAGCAGCGGAAGCGGCAACACAAACCAATGAGATACTGCGCACGGTTTCACATGCGCACGTCCAAAGTCAGGCATAAAATGCGAGTAAAGCACAGTACGGTATGGTACTCAGTACTAGTACTCGGGTACGAGGGTAACACGAACACACTCGCGCAGCGTATTGCTCGAGAAAACACAGCGAAAGTGCTTGTGTCACCGGTCCCGACTTTTTACCCCCACCAAAAACCCCTCACAGGCTATCACTCGAATTTCCTAATCCGGCGGGGTCCCCATACAAATTCCACGCCTCGTAACGGAGGCGGGCCCGACTTTTTGCTACCCCCTAGTACACCCCCGTTCGCAAAGTTCTCGCTGATCGGTAGGTATCTTAGCAAAAGTCTGGGGACAACTCGTGTACCGGTACAAGGATTTGCACTTCAGGTTTTCTGCAGACACTTGTACCAGTACATTTGTTATTGCCAATATTTTTCCCTAGTACCTCTTGATCCGCGAGAACTTTGCGAACGAGGCTGTACATGGATGTGCATGGCCAAAATCTCATTGGGTGGCGGTTCACCAGAGAAACATAACCCTGAGTGGATCGCTATTTCCTTTCGTCTCGGTCAACTTTAGGCGAATATAGCTTGTTTCTCGGGTGCCTACCCTTTAACACAATTTACGGAGGTACAGGGCATAAGTTTTGTAGGTTCCACAAGCGAGGTTTGCTGCCCTCACTCCCTGTGTAACCTACAAAACTTATGCCCTGTACCTCCGTATCTATCAAGAGATACTTGTAACTCACCGCCGGCCCCTGCCGAGAAATAGAAGCCTGGTGTTTTTAGACGAGCTAGTTGCCGCGTACCTCTAATTTTGGAGAAAACCTTTAGAATATGAGACCATGCGCTTGGCGGTCAACCCTTTCGGATACCAGAAATTTACCATCGAAAAAGTGAAACCTTGACAGGGGCGACCCACATTGTAACGAACAATAAAATATCTATACACCCTGGCGTATAATTTTATCCCTCAAACCATGCAAAGAAATTGAAAGATTTCTTTGATCCTCCCAGCGTTTTTACGGAATTTTCCACAATTTTTTAGTGATTTTCCGAGGGATTCCCGGCATAAAAAACCACTCTAGGCCTACCACTTTCAAGAGAGCAGACCAACACACAGGAAGCCATTCTGAGGGCAGAAAAATAAATATACGACCTTGGCTGCATTTGGTGATCCTTTCACACTTTATCTCCCAATTTCTCCTCACCATTTTATCATGGCGGAAGGAAGGGAGCGACGGTTCCATGGAAAGGTTTCACTTTTTCATCCGAACGGGTTGACCGCCAAGCGCATGGTACCGGTATCCTAAAGGTTTGCTCCCACAGGCCAGACGAGGCACCAGAAATCCGAACCGATGGCTTGCAATTTCTAAACCCTAATTCCAAAGATCTTGCGGTACGCGGGGGGGGGGAACAGGCCACAGATTTTCGATCAACGTGTCTCCAAGATAGCACGCCGGATACCAAATCCAACCAACATAAAATGCGTTGCTACAGAGAGCCGGCGCAACCTATCTCCCAGACCCAACCAAAATTGCCTCTCGCGAACTTTGTGGACAAACCTCCTAACTAAGCATGCGCCAAAATTGATGCAGAAAGCCCCCCCACCTCTATTCTTGGTGAAACCACGTCAAGAATTGACCACCGGTGAACCTACCCTACCCGGCAAAGCAGGCTTGGGTCGGACGGTTCGGAAAATTCAAATAGCCAAGCCTAATACGCGTACTACAAGTAGGGTAGATGGTAGAAACCGAAATGTTCCTAGTATGAATTGGACGCAAGGTGAGAACACTTGGAGAAAGGCTCATGCAGGGCAGGAGTACCGAGCCAACTCCTAATACTAACTGAGATACTAATTAGAATCATAGTGCCAGCTAGAACCCAAACACCGGAAGGAATCGAAATCTCGGACAAAACTCAAATCGCTGGTAGCCGAACACGGATTAGACTAAGTCAACAATGCACGCACTGGAGGTAGGGGATTCCGGGTAACTAGACATCGGCTAGGTGTATCAAAACTTTATTAGTCAAGGCCGTGCGACTACATCATCACTGGCGGGAAGGAAACATTTTCTTGTCTCAGTCGATCTTTTCCTTGAAAATCTGCTAAGCTTCTATGCTCCTATGCCTTACCTCTAGAGACCGTTGCAAGCAGTTACAGTCTCCACAGTATCTCTAAAAAGACCAGGTGACGAACACTGATCAACATCTACTCTTTACTCGGTAGAGTGTCCCCGATTGTGGGCCTGAGAGCATGCGGGCGGAGGGCGCTTGCTACAGCCATGGCACGAGTACTAGGTCGCCCATAGAAAACAATTGCGGTATTGCAACTTGATCTTGTAGTGGAAAATTAAAAAGCCGCAAGATAAAAAAAATCCTCTTTGGCGGGGAATTGAACCCCGGTCGTCCGCGCTCAGAGGAAACTGACAGGCGGAAATACTAACCACTATACTACCAAAGACTGATATATTAGCAGAAACCTATATCAGCTACACTAACGTATGATGTCACTTCTGCCAGGCAAGAAGAACCCTAGAGTTGAGAACTTGGTTGTGGGAGCCGCAAGTGGCGTTGTGACAGACGCCAGGTGCTACCGACCGACCACTAGCGCTAGCGCCATTTTCAGTCCCACCAAATGCCGCACGTTTGAATAAGAGTTTTTCCTTGTAATCTGGCACAAATTTCGAACCAAATACCATTTATTGCCAAAGCCTGCTTTATTTGGGACTCTTCCTGAATGTATGGAAGATATTTCTTCAGAGCCTGCTTGATTTCAAAGTGCCCCAGGAGAATAAAACCAGTTAATGCGGTATACTCCCAACCCAAGAGTTAACACATCCACCTTTATTTTAATTAATAGGAGAGCCATTTAATGATCAAACAATTAGCGGAACGCAGGGATGCGAAATACGGGGTTGTGGCAACAAAGTTCAGGAATTCTTTGATTGCAGCTCGAACACACAAGCCTCAAAACTCCTGGTTCTTCTCCACCTCAGACACCCCTGTAATCTCAGAGTTCTAAGTCAAAAAGCTCTAAAGAAGGAATAGCGTTTTCCAGACCCGGTATAAGATCGGCATACTGGACGTGTTGGATCTCATTAACTGGTATTCCCCATTATGTTAACCGGTAAAACTAAACTTATCGTGGGCTCCCTCCCAGAGTGCTTGCAGGGTTGCTTGAGATAGCGAATTTCAAGGTACTTTTGTCCGCGATCTTTCTTGTAGCAACCAAAATCTCTTTTCCTGTTCAACCGGTAACACAACCGAGCGAGTCTTTTCGTCGTCATCAACAATTAGCCCCCTCTCACGCTCTCTCAATGTGCGATTCGATATTTTGCCGCCAGATCATGACCTCAGAAATGTTCAGCACAATTGTCAAAGCAATAAAGATGGGTAGCCTGAAGTTGTTGGTTTTGATGACGTGGATCGCAAACACCTCGCAACAATGCGGAACGGGCTACGGGGTCACTTCAGTGATTTGGAGTGGTATTCCTTTCGGTAAGCTTACTGTGGGTCAATTCTTTCCTCCATTCTTAATCAACCAATTCTCGTAGCCTTCATTGGTTTTCTCAAGAAAAGGTCGTGACAATCATGACGCCATCGAAGATGCGTGGGTTCGTGAATTAATGCAACCCTCACGAGGGTCTCCCGGTGCGGCCTCATCTTAGATCTTGGGGAGATACGATGGTAGTAATAAATGCTCCAGGTTCGTGGCTAATAAGACTATCATCAAAATTAGTCTCGAAGTTAATCATTTTTACTAGAATACGATAACTTTGGTAGCGAATTTCGGGCTCTTTGGGGGAGGGCTGATGTTGCGTTTGTGCCCTCTTCGGCAGTGTTCCCATGCTTCTCATCTACTCGGTAGGTACCGACAGGGCTCCAGCGCTGAGCGTCCCAGGGGGGTGTTTCAAGCTGTACGGCAAAAGCGTCCGTCCTCTGGGAAAGAGTACCTACAGTGTAAGAGGGTGACTGCAAGTCCCTACAGTCATCTACTGATGGGTAACTCCCGAACGCTATCTTCATCCGTCATCTGCCGTCCTCGCCAACTACCTATAGGGCCCGGCGATTACCTGAAGGGCCACCAATTTCTTGTAGGGCACCTGTCCCTCGCAGTGCCCCCCCCCCCATCACCCGGCGTGACCCACCGATCTCACAGCCTGCAACGCCTGTGTCCCCGCTCGTACATCCCAGGATGTCATCCAGACCGATGCCAAAGTACGCGTCGGTCCCAGGGGGGCCTTTCGGGTATTACCATCCGACCAGTCCGGACCCGAAGACTCTCTGACTGGACGCTTGATCACTGCGCGTCTGTCCTAATCGGAGGGGAAGGGCAGAATTCCCGATAGTGGTATTAGAATCAGGCTGAAGCGAGTTCAGTACAAGACTCAGGGAGGATGCTAGGTTGTGGCAGATGGGGTCGCAAATGGCTTTCCTGGCTGTTCTACAGGCCAGATTCTGTCCAGTGGACCAGAATAATCGCATAAGCTTTGTTTTCTCAATATCTCGTGGCAACCTCAATGGGCGTCCAAGCCTACATGATGACTATATAAGTTTGAATCTACATACTACTGATCCCTGATCACTTGACTAATATGTCTGTCATGATTGTAGAAGATATTTCCACCGCCCGCTCCCCCTCTTGAAAATATTTGTATTTATTTTGATGAATTTTACGCAGGGAATTGCCCCCCAGGAACCAACCCGGACTCTGAAATTCCCCTTAATCTTGCTCTGCTCGGTAAGGCAGCTGCCATCTTGATTAGAGGACGTGTTCAGACTCCTGCTTACGAGGCTTTTGCCGGTTTATTAGTAATGTTTATAGAGGGAATTGCGGTACTAATGGCAACTGCTTTCTGTCAATACTCTCACTGTCTCAGCCAGTCTGGGCATTGGTGTACACTGTAATTCGATGAGTTTGTGACACTCTGTAGGAGAAGGGATATAATTTAGACCGAGTGGATACCAAGAGTAATTTAGCAGATATGTCACTTTCGTGATGCCAGAACATATTTAATGCCATATTTCGCCCCGCTCTGATATCCCCTTTGTCATTACCACTCGTCAGTATTGAACAGAATAATAGAGACAAGGTGTATGTTGAGTGCTATCAAGATCGGAGGCCGAAAGGGCTACCGTCAAAACTCGTTAAATCCACTATTGGAGATCAGGCCTTTAGCGTTCGCAATGCAACACAAAACACCCCGAGAAGGAATAGTATTGCTCAGACAAGATATATCTTAGAGAGGGTAATCTTGCTGGATCTCATTAATTAGTAAAGTTATTTGCTATTTTCTTAATCTATGCTAAGACTGTTGTGTTTTGGTGATGTGGTACAATTCAGATATCCGATAGTGGATATAAAGAGTTTTTACGGTCTTATCTTCCGCGAGTTCAGATATGTCAGGCAGGTCTCAGAGATTGCCCGGTGAGAGCAGTAGAAAATGTCGTAGTGTGTGGTTAAGTGCTGAGCTGGAGCATTTTTCCTGCACAGAGACAACCCTCCAACTTCACCCCAGACCCGTTCATCCCCGCCACAAGCACTTTTTTTTTTCTTAGCTTCCCAATATCTCCAAAGTTCGTCATAGTCCTACCCATGGTACCAACAGAAACCATAGAGGTGACCTCATCTCTCATATATGTCTCTAACTATGAACTTAAAGCATTGACATAATCCGAATCCCGGGTCAGATAGAACTTCTATCGCATGTCTTGTCTCACTCTCCTACCCCTCCTTGTAAGATCCCCACTCCAGGTAATTTTGCCCAATTGCCGTCTGTGAGAGTTTCCAACCCTCTCTTCAAGTCCACGAACGGTGCCGAACCCTCATTCTCTTCTCGTTCGGCCTTCCTGGCTGCTTTACCACACAATGACGGACAAGGAGCGGGCAAAATTGACTCGCATAAAGCATTCATTCCGCAACGAAAAGTAAGAGACGTACACATGAGAATATAAAGAGTGGGAGGGGGGAAGGAGAGTAATACTTTCGTGACTTTTGCCTTTTCTCTGTCTTCTCATCGACATTTTAGTATATCCTATCTAACTTGCCTTCGCCTTCATCGAACGCTCCTCTAGCGAAAAGTCTAACTCCACCCTCGGGGTCTCGAAATCGATCCCCTCGTCGTGATTGTCATCCTTTTGACCCTCTAGACTATCATTAGCAAACACCTCAAATAAAGTAGCAAACGGCACTAGGCCTTGCCTTAATACTTCTGCATCTAACGGGAGAGCGGTCTTGATAGCTTCTTATCAAGGACCTTCACGTGCGGGATCAATGTTGGATCGTGTTGTGAATCCAGTAACACCACCACCGAAACGAGCAATGTAGTTTGCCGGAGCTAGCTGATGGAGGGGGTTAGGTTTCATCACCTCGCCAGTTTATCGTTTGGCCGATAGTATGCATGGGGGGGAAGTGAAGTATGTGTTGGAGGATATAAATTTGATGATGCAAGTTGAGCCCAAGGACTAGACTCTAGGTGGTCACGTGGGACCTTGTTTACAATAAGTTATATCAGTAATATTATCTACAAGTACAAGTATGATGTACAGGTAGTTGCAACTTAATTTGCTAAGCACGACATTACCTAGCTGGCAACATTATCCGGGTGGAGACATTATTTGTCCCTAAATCCTACCTTAATCTTCAACCGCACTCAGTGTTCGCTGGTAGGATTCAACCTTATCATAACCCCTGAGCTACAGGAACAGAGCCTACAAAGACTACACTAACATATAAATTACAATCACTCTAGTGAGGAATTTTTGCTCTTATCATGATATGATATTATCGGGTTAGTTGTAGGGTGCTTAGCCTTTTATTTCTTGAATTGCATCGGTAGCCCAAAACAAAAAGGCAAAAAACAAAGAAACCACCAAGCTCGATATTTACAGAATCTACCTTAACTAGACTACCCTAGCCCTGACTTCTTGGGTTGCGTCTGTATTAAAAATATACTCGGCCAACCAGGATTAAGGTCGCGCTTAGCAGAGCAAGAATTGGAGCACGATATTATAAGGGACCAGCTGGCGATGACTTAGCAGCATTGAGAGGAAGTTCTAGACAGAGGTAAATTAGCAGTTCACGAATTTAATACTGGCTTCTTCAAGCTTATGATCAATCTATTCTTACAGAGTTGCTTATCACGCACAGTACTATGCTTCAAATCACGGCTAAGAAAAAGAAAGCAAGACAAAACACCAGGTTTACGAATAATAGAACAAGAGGAACGATGACCGAGAAGACCACTATAGGACCGTGTCTAACAAGAACTCCAACAGAAGAAACAGAGCAAACAGGCGAAAAAAAAACAAGAGAAAATGCAGACAAATAGCTAGGAGTGAGAAGAAACAGAGAAGAGCCCTTATCAAAGTCTATTCACGTCTGAATCGACGGAGTTCATGCCTGCGCCAACTCCGCAAGCCAAGCTTAAGAAAAGTAAAAAGAAAAAACTTCCATAACTTCCCGGTAAAGCTAACTCTTAAGTTCCTACGGGAGGTTCGATTATGCGTGTTATTACGGTAAGAGAGCAGAGCTACAAGACAAAGACAAGAGCAGATGGCCCAATACCTGCTGGGGACAATTGATAGGGCTGAGTGGCCATTGTTAGGGCGGGGAGTGGATTTCCGTAGAGGGTATGGGAACTTTAGGGCCCACAGGGAAGCGACTGGAGGGGGCACGGACAGTTTGGTTTCAAGGAGGTCATTATCTGGGGACGTTGAGAGGGATCCTGCCGGCGGGAGTAGGGGCTGGCTGTTAAAATGGGTGATATCGGCATTAGGATCATAGGAGCTGGATTGTGTCTCCACCAGATAGTCGCCCCGAGGGTGAGCAGGTGGAGGGAAGGATGCCTGACCACCGCAACCTGCTGCGTTGGAATTGACATTGGCCAGTTGCTGGAGAATGTCCACAGTTCCATCTCGTCCCTTGGGGGTTGCCGACGGTGGTGGGGCTTGATTGTGGTTGTCTGGCACGGGTGTGCAGATGCCGTTTCGTTCCAAAATCACATTCACTATGGCCTCATGCGGGTTGTCAGCTGCCTGGGAGAGCGGGGTCCGGCCATATTCAATGTCCGCCTGGTCAGAATTGACGTCCTTTCGTTCCAAAAGGATTTTTACTACTCCCTCATGCCCCTCTTCAGCCGCCCACGAGAGCGGCGTCCGGCAATATTGGGTGTCTGCCCGGTCGGGATTGACCTCCTTTCGTTCTAAAAGTATCTTTACTGCCTCCTCCTGCCCGTCTCCAGCCGCCCATGAGAGTGGCGTCCGGCCATATCTAATGTCTGGCTGGTCGGGATTGACTTCATTTCGTTCCAAAAGCATCCTTACTACCCTCGAATTCCACTGCTCAGCCGCCCACGAAAGCGGCGTCCGGCCACATTCGGTATCTGCCTGGTCGGGATTGACGTCCTTTCGTTCCAAAAGGATTTTTACTACTTCGTCATGCCCCCCTTTAGCTGCCCACGAGAGCGGCGTCCGGCCATATTTGGTGTCTGCCCGGTCGGGATTGACTTCCTTTCGTTCCAAAAGCATCTTTACTGCTTTATACCGCCCGCCTCCAGCCGCCCAGGAGAGTGGCGTCCGGCCATATTCAGTGTCTGGCTGGTCGGGATTGACGTCATTTCGTGCTAAAAGGATCGTTACTGCCCTCGCACTCCACGGCTCCACCGCCCACGAGAGTGGCGTCCGGCCATATTTAGTGTCTGCCTGGTCAGGGTTGACGTTGTTTTGTTCTAAAAGCATCTTGACTATCCTCGCATTCCACTGCTCAGCCGCCCACGAGAGTGGCGTCCTACCACATTCGGTGTCTGCCTGGTTGGGATCGACGTCCTTTCGTTCCAAAAGGAGTTTTACTGCCGACTCACTCCCCCCTTCAGCCGCCCATGAGAGTGGCGTCCGACCACATTTGGTGTCTGGCTGGTTGGGATTGACGTCCTTCCGTTCCAAAAGCATCTTTACCACCTCCTTGTTCCCCCTCTGAGCCGCCCACGAGAGTGGCGTCCGGCCATATTTGGTGTCTGGCTGGTCGGGATTGACGTTACTTTTCTCCAAAAGCATCTCTACTACTCTCGGATTCGACTGCGCAGCCGCCCACGAGAGTGGCGTCCGGCCACATTCGGTATCTGCCTGGTCGGGGTTGACGTCCTTTCGTTCCAAAAGGATTTGTACCACCCACTCATTCCCCCCTTCAGCCGCCCATGAGAGTGGCGTCCGGCCATATTTGGTGTCTGCCTTGTTGGGATTGACGTCCTTCTGTTCCAAAAACATCCTTACTACCTCTCCATGCCTCCCTCCAGCCACCAACGGGAGTGGCGTCCGGCCATCCCCGGCGCCTTGGCCAGGATTGACGTCCTCTCGTTCCGAAAGCATCCTTAATACCTTCAGCCGCTCGCCTCCAGCGGCCCAGGAGAGTGGCGTCCGGCCATATTCGGTGTCTGCCTGGTCGGGATTGACGTCATTTTGTTCCAAAAGCATCTTTACTACTTTCGGATTCCACTGCTCAGCTACCCACGAGAGTGGCGTCCGGCCACATTCGGTGTCCACCTGGTCGGGATTGACGTCCTTTCGTTCCAAAAACTTTTTTACTACCCCCTCATGCCCGCCCTTAGCCGCCCATGTGAGTGGCGTCCGACCATATTTGGTGTCTGCCTTATTGGGACTTACGTCCTTCCGTTCCAAAAGCATCCTTACTACCCCGTCATGCCCGCGCTCCGCCGCGAATGAGAGTGCCGTCCGGCCACATTCGGTGTCTGCCTGGTCAGGATTAACGTTCTCCCGTTCCAAAAGCATCTTTACTACCAACTCAAGCCCGCTCTCAGCCGCCAATGAGAGTATCGTCCGACTATATTTGCCTGCCTGGTCCGGATTGACGTCCTTTCGTTCCAAAAGCATCTTTACTACCCGCTCGTTCCCCCCTTCAGCCGCCCATGAGAGTGGCGTCCGGCCATATTTGGTGTCTGCCTGGTTGGGATTGACATCCTTTCGTTCCAACAGGATCTTTACTATCTCCTCATGCCTCTCGTCAGCCGTTAACGAGAGTAGCATGCAGCCATACCTGTATTTGCTCTCTGCCTGGTCGTGATTGACGTCTTTTCGTTTACGCGGGATCTTTTCAAACTCCTCATGCCTCCCTTCAGCCGCCCACGAGAGTGGCGTCCGGCCATATTCGGTGTCTGCCCGGTCGGGATCGACATCATTTCGTTCCAAAAGTATCTTTACCACCTCCTTGTGCCCCCTCTGAGCCGCCCACGAGAGTGGTGTCCGGCCACATTTGCTGTCGGCCTGGTCGGGAATGACACCCTTTCGTCCTAAAAGTATCTTTACTAACCCCTCATGCCCACCCTTAGCCGCCAACGCGAATGCCGTCTGGCAGTATTCGCTGTCTTTCTGGTCGGGATTGACGTCCTTCCGTTCCAAAAGCATCTTTACTATCCCATCGTGCCCGCTGGCAGCCGCCGACAAGAGTGGCGTCAGGCCATCTTGGTTGGCCTGATCGGGATTGACGTCCTTTCGCTCCAAAAGCATCTTTACTACCCCCTCATGCCCGCCTCCAGCTGCCCACAAGAGGGGCGTTCGGTGAGCCAAGAGGTCCACCCGATCGGGGTTGACGTCCTTTCGCTCCAAAAGCATCTTTACTATCTCATCATGCCCGCCGGCAGCCGCCGACCAGAGTGGTGTCCGGCCATATTTGTCTGCCCGATCGGAGATGACGTCCTTTCGCTCCAGAAGGATTTTTGCCACCCCCTCATGCCCGCCATGAGCCGCGTACGTGAGTGGCGTCCAGTGACCATCATCACCATCATAGGTGTCTGCCTGGTTAGGATTGATGTCCTTTCGTTCCAAAAGTATCCTTGCTACCCCCTCATCCCCTCTATCAGCCGCGCACGTGAGTGGTGTCCGGCCATATTCGGTGTCTGCCTGGTTGGGATTGACGTCCTTTCGTTCCAAAAGCATCTTTACTATCCCTTCATGGCCGCCCTCTGCCGCCCACAAGAGTGGTGTCCGGCCATATTCGGCGTCGGCCTGATCGGGATTGACGTCCCTCCGTTCCAAAAGTATCCTTACTATCCCCTCATGCCCGCCCTTAGCCGCCGACGAGAGTGGCTTCTGGCCATATTTGGTGTCTGGCTGGTCGGGATTGACGTCCTTTCTTTCTAAAAGCATCCTTACTACCCCCTCATGCCCGCCCTCAGCCGCCCACCAGAGTGGTGTCCGGCCATATTGGGTGTCGGCCTGATCGGGATTGACGTCCCTCCGTTCCAAAAGTATCCTTACTATCCCCTCATGCCCGCTCCCAGCCGCCAACGTGAGTGGTGTCCGACCATTATTGGTGTCTACATGATTGGGATTAACATCTTCTCGTTCCAAAAGCATCTTTACAATCTTCGACCACCCTTTGTAAGATGCCCATGTAAGAGCCGTACTCCCAGTGCAGTCGCTTGCGTTAACATCCCACTCCTTCATCTCCAATACGGCAGCCACTGCCTCCACAATCCCAAGATATGCTACCCCGTGGAGTCCGGTGAATCCCCGAGGTCCCCCTTTCCCGTCAAAAAATGGACCAAAGAACTTATAGTGCTCAGACCGCAATAACAGGAGTTGAGCAGATATATGCTCATCAAATCTATCCAGAAGCCTCATTGCAAGTATCTTCACATTTTCCGTCATCCCGCTTCTTGTGTGCTCCCCCCAGTAGATAGAAGCATATTCTAGAAGAGGCATTGCTGGGGGGGCCGCGTCTAGAGTTGGCAAAAGATCTCTAACAGATCCAAAATTGAGATACGTCAAGCAAACTTCCGCAATAGTTGAGTGGGGAATATGGAATAGGGTAGGATCGTTTAAGAGATGGTCCTGCAGGGTGAAGTGCATAAGTCGGACCGTGGACGAGGACGCCTCGACCGTGAGAAGACCCAGACAGGAGGATAGGAGTGTCCGCATGGCAGGAATGTTTTCCGGATCCAGATCTGTAGATCCTATCTCCACTCCTAGGGCATCACAGAGTTCCTTGGCCAGTAGTGGCCTTTCCGAATACGACACCCACATCAGTGCCCTCAGCCCAAGTACTGACTTATTTCCTCTCTGCGCCTTCAGCCGGGTTAGGGTGGCTGTGTAAGCGTCGCTCAGTCCGTTGCCTCCCGCCATCTCTTCAAGTTTCTTTCTTCTCTGATGAATTGTCATCTCCCCTAGAACAACCTCAATGTTTAGCGAAACAAGGAGGAATCTACGAAAGCTTTAGTAAGTATACATCGTGGATAGAGGAAACGCCAACGAACATATTACACATCTTATCCAGAATGATTCTCACAATCTCCCCCCGTAAACGATTGTCCATCGCGTCTGGTGTGTCATCCCTGTCTAACTTCATCTCCACATAATTCCTGATATCGTCCTCGTTTGGGGTGATAGGTATCGCAATCGCCTTGGTAAAATGTTTCTGAACGGCTTCCCAGACATGGGGTCTCCCGGTAAGGAATATTCTCGTCCCTGGGGACTCCCGAACAATATCGCTTAGCGACTCAAGTAGCTTGGGAAAATCATTGGGCAGGCATTCATCCAGCCCATCGATGCAGATGAACACATGGGGTAGCTTAGCAATCGTGATCCGTAAAATTCGCATTAGATCCGCAAGTAACGGCCTTCTCCCTTCCTCAAATGCCTTCCGTATATCCTCCGGGATCGCCTTGCCTACTAGCCGCTTCAAAATCGCTCCCAATATGTTGATGACTGTGTGCTCTCGTTGAGCTTTGTAGTCGCAGTACAACCATGCAACCACAATATCTTCCTCCCTTGCCTGATCACACAGCCTGTCGATTACCAAGGAACTAGAATTTCTGCCCATTAGTGACATTCGCTTATAAGAATCTGGCTACGGACCTCAAATATGTCTTGCCCACTCCCGGATCCCCGGAGCAAAACAAGACCGCCTGATCGACTCCACCCTCACTCCCCCTCCACTCCCGAAACTCGCTTGTTTCCAACAGCCAATCCCCGACACCTTCAAATCGGTTGGTGCGCAAGCTATCGTGTCTGTCATCTGGCTCCAGCGGAGAAAGCCAACGCATAATCCTTCCATCCTCGTCGGAGCCATAAATGGTGGTGTTGAAACTATCCGTTGTGTTGCCGCAGTCAGCATTACCGTCGCCGAATTTGATCGATTGGGTATTCTGGGCCATGATGTTCTGAAATGGTGGTTGAGTGTAAAAATGGTACGGTACAGCGATAATGGTATGGATGATAAATGGAAGTTTACAAAACCTTTCTGAGAAAAGCGGGGAGGTGTGACTCCTTATGTGTCAACCACCCACCAACCAGTTCCATGCCCCGGAAATACCACACCTTGGAGGTTTTGATAAATTACCGCAACTTGACTTCGCCTCGCAGATGACTCTACGGTACTCGACTAATACTTTCCCGATTTGAAAATACGCACCGATTGCTGATTATTAAAAAATGCGAATCAAAATAAAATAATAAACATGACCGAGTTCTTCGCCCCAATCTATAAAAATGGGATAGGTCGGTGATATATTTCAGGTGAGATATTTTCATATCTTCTGGCACTCGCGAACTCCACCTCCCTACAAAGCCGGTGTTCTTTTGCATGGTTATTTGGTAACCACCCCCCCCCCCCCCACCTCTTTGGGAGGTATTGTGTACTGGGGTCCCACCCTTCATTCGGCCTACTGGGTCCTTCGTTAAGTTGGTATTTGTCTCGCGTTTTGTCGATTGCAGCGTTCAGCATAACACAATCCATTGCAAGCGGGTAAGTAGAATACGGTAGATGGCGAGCTTGAAGAAGTCAATTTTGAATTGGTGAGCGGCTGAAATATCTTCTTCTAATCCCTCTCACTAGGGGGGCTAAGCGATCACTAGCAGTTCCCCTTCAAGGTTGTCATTCTCCGAATCAGGTTCTGCCACTCTACCAATAGCAGCAAGGAAGAGTAGAACCCTAACCCTAACCGGAAGGATATTATTTTAGCGCAGCCAAATTCTCTGCCCGCTTCAGTGATAGGCCGGTAATTGGTCTTTGGAGTCTGGGTCAGTTAAGCCAGACCTAGTAAATATAACAACAAATGGAGGCTTTGTTTTCCGGTTTGAATATTTTTTAATGTTGGCGAGCACAAGGGAGGCTGTGCCCCAGCGAGGAGGTTGTGCCCCAGCGAACCTTAGCAAAGCCTTGTACTAGTACTAACTTAGAGCTCAGCACAAATCAGCTAGGAAACACCCAAGGCCTAATTACCACACCAGTAGTATCCCAGCCAATATTAGCCCCGTTCAGCATTCCCCTAGTCCGGTGGTTTTTCCTAAAAACCACTCATTGGCCGGCATTTCCCCAGCATGAAATCATTGATAATATCCTAGTTGTCAGTCACATTGTTGTGCTTTTCTTCGGACCCGCATCCGGAAAGCCAACCTGTTGCTCCATTTCTGGTCCCGCGCAAAATGAGTTATGGTGGGCTGATGGGGCTTGACAAACATACTCTCTATCAAAAATTCACAATCTACCATAGAACCTCAACCTGTCCTACAACCGGACTCATCCCAATAGTGACACAAGCCATTGCAATGGAAAAGAGGAAAGAGGAAACGATAAGGCAACAAGAGTTGGACCTTGGGGGGGGGGCTGGAGCTATTGCGGATAGTACTGTAATAGTGCTTTGTTGAGAGGGTTTTGGGTTAGGTATATGCATTGCCCTCACCGACAGGGTAGCACAAGCACCAGGCAATGTTTTTCCTACAAGGGTTGGGAAGTAAATCCATGGATGGTGGTATGATAAGAGATGCAAAGACACCAAACAGCAGCACAGTGTGGTTGCATGTCGCTACGGTACGTTTTCCTATGGGAACAAAAACGATGTCTCAGACATCGCTACTATCCTCACCTTGTGCGAAAACATTTTACTCGTTGCTTGTAGACTCTAACTTATTTTCCGTGGGGGTATGACTGAGGGTACGAATATGTCATGCCATCGGCTCGACTACCGGTACATGAGGTATTAAGATCAAAGCGATGATAAGAGTCATGGCAATATATATTGTGGTTGCTGATAGTTACAAGTAGGGCAACATGGCGCGCATCTACTCGAGTATATAGAAATAATTAAGGCAGTAACTGTTTCCCTTATTATTCCTGGTTTATTATTTGCCTTGTAACTGCGGCTTTTTGTCTGCGGCAACTATAATATCGGTACTCTGGGGGATCATTAAAAAATCGAGAACATAACTCTTATCGTTATCAAGGGTGGCATGGGATTAACCTGCATACTGCAGGACTGCAATTTTTAATGAAACCCCTCAAGTTGACTTGCATAAATATCTGTGAAATGCCTATCAGCGAAGGGAGCCAAGGCTCTTGTCGAGGGGGTTGGCCTGACAACTTTTATCACCCGGAGCCTTGCAAGAGTTTCCGACACATGGAATTGCCTCGGGGGGGGCTGTTATATTTGTGCATCGCAAAAGTTTCCGGAAATATGAAATATTGGGCGCTAAATTAAGTAGGGCAGCCTACTCAAGCGGAAGTGTAGGAACTAATTAACTGGGACAGACATGTATACATTTCGCTGGATAACATGAATAATTGTTTCATAACTTCATGCAGGATCCATCCCCTAAACTGCTAAGACATTCAGCCAGTTTAAAATGTTGAACACTAATATAATTTACGGCCATGCAGCTCTCTGCCAGGATGTGGCTCACCATGGCAACAACTGGTTCATGAAATGTATATTTGATTATCTGCATACATTGTACTGGTAACATATTGAAAATTAGTTAAATAGAACTTTTGAATATGGAGATTCAGAATCTAGTATTTTCATTTGATAATAAAAGACTCTTCTTCTTGTATATTGACTTTAGTCTGAACTGGCTCAAATAGCATTCTTTCTACAATAGTCGAGAGAAAATTGAAATCAACAGCAAATATGATAGTTTAAGCATGTAATAAGATCTTATAGGGCTTGAATTTGATGTGAAAAGTGTTTTATTATTGGCTTGTAGCTATGTTGGAAGATGTATTGACAGTAAAAACAAGAATGGCAAAATATATACTCAATAAAATGGATAAAATTATATCTGCTATTAGGGTTTACATAAGATTCCAATACTTTCTGATATACTTCAATTAAGTAATTCTAGATATCATATAAACTTTCAAGGCAGTTGGTTAAGCCTTGGAAATTTTATTCCATGTTTATTGAAAAGTAATTTAAAAGTAAATTATACCCTTTAGCCACAACCATGAAGGCTACATATACTGTATGAGGAGAAAAGCTGAGTTATAGTATCTACTAATATATTTAAAAATATTGAATAAGTTTTAGTGAGATTGGGTATTGCGATTTGGAGATTTCGTATCTGAACTCCAAAAAGACTAAATATAATGAGCAAAATTCAGCCATTTTGGAGTTCAGATAAAAAATCTCCAAATCCTAATACTCAATCTGACTAAAACCTCTTAGATAGCTTTAAATATATTAGTAGATACTATGACTCAGCTTTTAGCCTTATCGTTCATATATAGCCTTCATAGTTGTGGCTAAAGGTTATTATTTCGCACTAAATTACTAACTAATAATTATAAAATAAAATTTGCAAGGCTTAACCAACTGCCTTGAAAGATTATATCATATCTCGAATTACTTAATTGAAGTATATCAGAAAGTATTGGAATCTATATAAACCCTAATAGCCGATATAATTTATCCAGTTTATAGAGTAGATATTTTGCTATGCTTGTTTATACCGTCAATTATTACCCTGGCGGGAATAGCTTACCTAATCTTTAAGAATCAGGTATATGGCTTCATAAGATGACCATATATCCGAACCCAAGCTCCCGGAGTTATAACCTTCTCAGAGGCATTTGGAAGATGACTCGGGACACTGAAGGACAGCACATTGCAAGATATATTTAACAGATTGGAATGATATTTAGAGAACACTACGCCTCTCATTTTCTAGTTGCATATGTATTAGCTAGAGTTCGTTACGGGGCGGGGCGGGGCAGGTTTTCATTCGCCAGGCCCAGCCCTTACAACGGGCCAGGGGGGTTATTTTGGGGGTGACCCCCGCCCCGCCCCCGTCTGGGGCGAGTCCCCGCTCATTCCCTGGACAGGCCCCGTTTCTCCCCACCTGTTTTAACGGGGACCCGTCTGGGGAACGGGTGGGGCCAGGGGCGGCAGGGGCAGGGAACCCTCAAAAAACAAGCCCCGCCCCAGGCCGTTCAGCGGGGCGGGGCGGGGAGTTGGGCCGGGGGCCCACGTTTTTCGGGGCCCCGGAGGCCCCGCAACGAAAACTAGTATTAGCTGAATAATGCTTTGATAGCTGGATATCCGAACTGATCACTTCATATTCCATATTGTTATTGCTATATAGGCATTTGGACAGCATATTCATACATGGTCTATCTTGTCAAAGAGATGGAAGACTGTCTACTGGTGGAGTAGGGATACCCTCAGAGGCAATAGCAGTTTGGGAGTTCCTCTGAGTTGAGCTAGGCAAGATTTCAGGGTCAAACGGTGTTCACACTTTGTTCTGACGAACTGAATCGTTAAGAAAATACTTCTTAGCTAAAGAAGTCGAAGTAGCATAAACATTGGTATAAATAGTAGGGCTCTCCCCCGGTCGTTGAAGAATCATCAAGCAACGGAAAAGAGATCTTAACAATATAACAAGTTAACAAGCAAGGTATATTTTAACTCTTTGATATTTAACTATACTTTATCTTTCTACCTTTAACAAAACAATGACCAATCAGCCTTGCTTACTATCAATCCGTTGACTCAAATATCCTCGGCATAGTTAGTACGAAATCCTGCCATGTTAGCTACCCTGTAACACAATACATCTGCCAACATAGCTACAAGCCAATAATAAAACACTTTTCACATCAAATTCAAGCCCTATATGATCTTATTACATGCTTAAACTATCATATTTGCCCTTGATTTCAAGTTTCTCTACGACTATTGTAGAAAGAATGCTATTTGAGTCAGTTCAGACTAAAGTCAACATACAAGAAGAATCCTCTTTTATTATCAAATCAAAATACCAGATTCTGAATCTCCATATTCAAGAGTACTATTTAACTAATTTTCATTATCTTACCAGTACAATGCATGCAGATAATCAAATATACATTTGATATTCCTGTGGTTGCCATGGTGAGCCACATCCCAGCAAAGAGCTGCATGGCTGTAAATCTTAGTTATTTAGTAGACAACAGCCCAACGACCAATACCAAATAGAGAGACTACAGTTCTAGGGCCCAAGGGAAGTTACCAAATATTACGTCTAAGTGTAAATCTTTGTTACTGTATTTTAAACAAATCTATGTTTATTTCTCGCTTCCCATTCTACATGCCTGCATAGACGTCAGAAGGCCCAATTTTGGACTAGCTCATATGAAGTCATAACTAACCACATACAGGATGGGCTCGTCAAACTTGGTGGAATATCTTGACCGCACTTCGAGTTTTGCATTTTTCTACTCTATATTGTTGGTGCCAACCTGATTGGTACAGTAATAGTCCAAATAGGACCTGCTGATTTCAATCCGGCCACTTGAATACAGTAAATTCAAGGCGGGGGCAATGTCGGTTCACGGCCAATGCCAGGAACACAGATACACTGGGGAGTATGCTTCAGTACAGACGAAGATGAAACACCATGAACACTCGGAATAACGACAAATGTTGGTTCTGGTTCTAACATTCACTAAGGGTATTCAAAGCTAAAAGCAAGAATTTTGCATAAAATTTAGCCCAGGATCTTGCATAGGGTACTTTGCAGAATTAGCCAATAGTGTTGAGAGAAACTGAGTAACATATTTGCGAGGCTCGGAAAAGAAAGCAGCCTTAGAGTATCATACTTGTCGCAAGAATAAGTCCTCAAGCGATGGGAGCAACCACCATGCCCCAACCATCGTCAGAACAATATTAGTGGTACAATCGCAACCACAACTGCTTGGGCGCAAATTAAATACTCGTACAAGGTGTGTGACAATTGTAATTCCTCATCAACTACCCTGCTTTATCAATTAGCTGCCTGACCATTAATCCTACTACGATCTGTTTCATGCATAACTTCCCAAATACTTTCTTTAACAGGGCTCTCTTGACATGGTTTTTCTATTATTTTTTCTATAAGGGGATTCCAGTACTATTTACCTATGGTTGATCGTTAATTATTGCTGAGGTATCACCGTTAAGGCATGGTGGTTGAGGCATGGCCAAATACCATTAACGAGTATTTAATTTGGGTCCAAGTATAATAACAATTAATTCCGAACCCTGTATATTTGGGCCTCTCCGGGTCTCTATCTTCAGGTGAATCAAGTCTGACCTTAGATTTCAACTGTTATCATGATTTGAGTCATTGCACCTATCGTATTGCAATGCTTGCCTGCAGGGAATTGTGGTTGTGCCTGTTACCTTCAAGTTCCCCCTAGCTTACACAGCTTACATCTTTTACTCTTACCCATTACCGACCTCCAGACATCGGTAACTGGAGTATTATATGGTATGATAAGGTAAAGTAATCGTAAACTAGCTTTTCCCAAGTGTGCCAAGCTTACATGAAACAAGAGAGTAAGCTAAAAAATTTAACTTTCAATACCCCTACTGTGTAGACCTCATCCCGACATCACCCCGGAACCGACATTGCCCCCGCTACGATTTTACTCGTGTCTCCGGGCAAAGATTGGGAACCTCTTTGGGAATGGCCTCTGCCGGCCGTACAGTACTTGTACAGAGGATAGTCTTGACCCAGCATTTCTCAAGACGTACTGTAGTGGAAAAACCCTGAACGACTATCTAAAGTCAATGAAGGAGATTAAATTCTTCTGATCACAGAGCTGACCATTAACCATTAAACCGGATCTCCTCCACATGCGCGGGCTTGTAATAAATTTACATGAAAGTTCATACCAAGCGATGGATAAGTTCTTGAGGCATGCGCTCCCACTCTGTACATAGGGTCCCTTGTCCACGCTGTTTTGTTTCCTCACCGTTTCCAACAAGCACACAAGATATTGTGAATGATCCAGCATTGCGATGATTTGTCGGATCATTCTCATATCAGGTCCTCACCGGCTGCTCGGACTCTACTGACATCCAAAGGGCTCAAACACTATCCCTTTTGCCGGTTGAAACGAAACTATTCTAAAGGAGGTACCTAATCTTGGCGCGGAGACACGAGTACAGTCAGCGTCTTCGGCAGATCCTCTCTCGCCGGGCATAAGCTGACTGGGGGGGGGGGGGGGGGTCAAGCTAAATTTGGCTTACCGTGGGTGGCACAAACGCGGTGTTGTGCCATAGGGTGCGTCTTGTCGTCGACAGCTTTTCAAACCTTGATAATCACAAAAACGAGAGTTGCAGATTACCGCATCTTCTCGCCAAATTGGCTATCTCCGTACAGGGTTCTAATCTCCACGTCAAGGCGACATACCCTTAATAAAGCCTAGTTTTGAGCAAAAAAGGAATAGGAAGATTGCGACAACCTCTTGC
>Ga0307509_10002396_pt1 | contig 30388 bp, 25 predicted proteins | sample 10_EM_MG_FD_202245 | JGI IMG/M metagenome (GOLD analysis project Ga0307509, IMG submission 202245) | Populus trichocarpa ectomycorrhiza microbial communities from riparian zone in the Pacific Northwest, United States - 10_EM | ecosystem: Host-associated > Plants > Roots > Unclassified | place...
TTGATTTGTAGCATTACTATGGGTTGTTATTGGACTCTAGAGGTATGAGTCTTATCACGGTAGAGTATGTCCCGAGAGGCTGGCTATGGGTAGCGCCCACTTAGCCAACCATCAGCTACATCTCACCGGGGGAGCTTGCATGTCAATTTATCACATTGAATAGTCGAGTAGATTAAATGATGGACTGCATAGCTTGTATAGACGAAACTGCCCCTGGGCCAGTGAGTCCACCACCTAGGTATTGACTCCGGTTGTTGTCATAACAGTTAGCCACTGGTATGACTTCAATAGGAAGAGTTTTTCCACCTGCGGTTGTATTGGAGATGCATTGCAGAAACTCATATCCTATTGACGGAGTTAAGTGTACCCGAGTTGGTCCGACACTTCCGGCAGGATAAATCCTGATGGAGGGTAGACCTCGGACGAACCCTGAGCAGGACAGGGTGCTCGCACAAGGTCGGAAGTAGTGGTGAATGTCAAAGCCTTAAATCTGATATCTACTTAAGTTTAAGCATTTGGCATTCTACTTCAACAACCAACTTTTCCTCGAGAGAACTAAATTGAGTGAAGCTTCGAGCTTAACTATATTAAATTTTACCGTTGATTCTTCTGAATTATTTTACCTCATCTTTATCTTCTACTTTGAGTGTTTGGTGCGGTCGCAACCTTAGAGTTCACCTCTCTACAGGGTGCCCCCGTTACAAGATACCACCCGCCTATCACCCTCCCTCTTTCCTCTCGGCCCCAACGGAGCCTTCACTATCCCCAAATCCTCCACTACCTCCAAACTTCCACCTTCCTCGTCCAACCTCCTCTTTTTGACAACAGGCAACCTCACCAGTGCCACAGCACCTTTATCCTCCTCAACCTCTGCCACCAACACAGCCACAACCGTGCCAGCCACACCTGACACCACCACATCCTCATCCTCAAAAGCCACAATGTGGCTCACCATCACGGGGTCTGGGATCCCAGCCTCCTCTTCCTCATCAGCCACACCCCTCCCGGGCACAGCCATCTCCTCTTTCTCCTCTTCCCTCTCCTTCCCCCCCAAAACTCCACCAATCCTCAACCCCAACATGTGATTCCTCTTCGACAACACCGAAACGTGGTGCCAAAGCCTCAAAACCTCCTTCTCCAACACCAGAACGCGTTCCAGAGTCTTCACCGTAATCAAACCTGATTTGGCAAGCTTGGTCGCTGAAAAAGACTTAGAACCTCACTTAGCCATATTAACCGATAGTAGGCAGGTCGGTAAGGATGAGGAACGATAAATATGAGAAGGAAGAGATAAATCTATCTTCCAAACGATAAAAATCTAATGAGGAGGAAACTCATAAGATAAAGACTTGAGGCTATCCCAAGGATCGCGATTGGTCAAAAACCGAAAATGTGACGTGTCACTGAAGTAAGAATTTCAATGACTGTGGTTGTAGTTGACGTGGTGGATGTACCATGAATTTATGCCTGTCCCTTGTACTGTTTACCGCTATCCCTCGATGCCCAACCAGGTCCCTCCAGCCTCTCCTTCCACCACAATCACTCGAGCGTGGTACAAGTATGTTGCTGGTATCATACAGCACCAGTATTCCCTATCCTAACCCCGTGTTACTGCGCTTTTGTCGCCTGTGATAGATTGTAGCTTTTTGTAAGATCGCATCGATATTCAGTGAGAGCCGCAGGAATCATGATAGATATCTACTCGTGCCTATCAGTGGATAGCATGAGGTAGCTTCTCGGGTGTCATTGCTTCTACGTGGGTTTCGAGGATATCATGGAGAATCTCCCCCAAAATGCCGGCCCCAGACCACCGCCCATCGCATCGGGTGTTGTGTCATCACCCAACCTCGTATAAAAATATCTGCTGATATAACCTCTCCTGCCTGGGGATGGTGCGTATCATCGTCGCCCCTCCTGAGTGATGCTTGCTGGTTTCACCCTGAGTGCGCTGTCTCCCGATCACGAATGCCCGAGTGACCGAAGACTCGGGGGGATTTGATTCAGCGAATCAAGAAGCTTGACTCCATTTAGAGCGTCGATACATAGACTACGATTTTCCTGCTTTCGGAAGAGGTAGTCTGTAACACCTTCACAGTATCTCCGTAATATCGAAAAGTTGCGATCCCCGTCACAAATGAGATTTCTCTGGTCTTGATAGGAATGTGTTATTTTCCCTGGTGCCCCTTCTAGCTCTCTCAGATGCAGTTTGAATATCTAACATACACTTGGATAGTAGCTCCTTTTGAGAGGCGAAGTCACAGTAAAAGCACGCAACGGCGGCACTTTGTTCTCTGGCTTGATCCGGCAGTACTATCTACTTGTCAATTGAAAAAGTTCCCGGACGGCCCTGTGCCAAGATAGGTACTAATAAATGCAAAGCACCCGGAGACTTTTCGGGTGGCCGGGCATCTCCAATAAGCCAACATTACGGCTATTCAGTCTTTTATTACATTCCGCGCTGTTCGTCCTTGCTGATATAGATCTTACCGACCCCCGAGCCTGCGTAGCAAGACAAAACTGTGCCATCGCACTCACCCCCCCCACTACCGACCTACCAGCTGGGAGTCATCCCACTGCGTTTTTGGCCCGGCGGTTTTAAATGCCCTACCGGTAGTCCCGTATCCTAGGCCCTAGCAGCGATAGCCAAGTCAAGAATTGTGATTGGTCATTGGTAATGACATGGCTGTTCCATACCCAAATAGGCGTGTCCAAAGAGTTGATATTATTACTGAAGGGGGAGGCATTTCCCATTTTTCACTTCTTAGGATATTGCAGATAGCGGGTGGTGGAGTCAGTCCACTGCTGGAATTGGGGTGGGCTCGAGAGAGGCTAAGTGTTTTGTTGGACCTCGTGAGTGCCTCTGCACCGTCCAACCAGCCCCCCTCCGAATTGGCTCCCACAGCTCCTCTTTACGCCTACAGTACTGGCAGTAAATGTCATACCTTTCCAAGCCCCATCCTATGACACAACGCAAATCTTGCGCTGCGATGAACGAACACTCTAGAGCACCGCTGGTGGGCTCAGATAGCTTCGCCTATCTCCAAGTGCACTAGGATTCATGAATGGATCCGTCGGGAAACCTAGATGTCGCCTAACTCAAAGCAGCATAGCAGAAACCTTCACGATGCCGGCACAGGCCAGAAAGCTCTCACGGCAACCTCGTATCAGGTTTCGTGAATATAGGAGGACCCTTTTTGGTATTCATGGCACTTCCAAATGCAGCACGCTACCTGAATGGCGAGGCGCAGTCTGGTCTGTTGGCAAGGGGCTACCTTTACCATAATCCACCCCCCCCTCTTTCCAACGATCGAGGAGTTAGTCAAAGCCAAAATTTCCACTTCTCCAGCTCTCTAACCCAAGTAGCAATTCAAAGAGTTCTCCAGTGTTCTCCGGGGTGGTCTCTTATCAGAGCCGGGGATAATCCAGCATCCGAAATTCACCAAACTACCTAACCGGGGTAACTAAGTAAATCTCTGGTGAAATTCACATCTAGGAAAATGGAAAAAATGGAAGAAAAACCCCTAACACTATTGAAGTCCTTTCATAGAGGCAGTAATTGACCTCTAATCTCCTGAAGCCGGTGACTTCGTTAAGGCTATTTCCCTGATTGTTGTTTTATAATATCGTCATAGGCTATCACTCGTATGCGTTTTGTTTCCCGGTATCATACCCTTCCGCTTTATTTTTTCGTATGGTAGTGGTTAGGGGCAATAGGATAATGAATGGTATTATTCGAACACTATGGTCCTATGGCAAGGCAAGGTTTTCCTGCCTGGCTCGTGAAATAATCTGGGTTCGTAGTCCCCCGACCTAAGCACAGACAGAATACCATTAAGAGGGAAAAAAAAAAGATAGTGGTATAATAATATTAAAATAGGCAAAAGCCCAACTCGCTGGTAAGCAACGCTTTGGTTTGTTCAATCACCCTGATGAAATCAAGTCTCGATACCCGATATACTCGAAAAAGCCCGCTGTGCACCTGCTTGGGCCCTACGTTTGTGTTCCAAAAGAGCAGAGATTGTGACCTACGTTAGAGCATTCAGGGGACTAAGTTGAGCAGGGCGGATCGGGGCAAGGATACAATAGCATAGGCTGGGCACCTTCTCTCTAAGAGGGCGGCATGCGATTAGGCGGTTAGTATCTAAGAAGACGCTGAAGAGTTTTTTGGCTTCACAGGGAGTTTTGAAATTTGCACAGTGGATGTAGAAGCTGAGTTAATTCCAGTTAAAACAGCCTGCGGTATTAATTTTCCTCGATTGGCAAGACTAAAAAAAATGCAGGCCCCCTTCCAGGCCACCCCTCATCTCTAGGTTGGTTGGTTGGCTCCTGGGGGACATTCCAGATATGATAAGTGTGGTTTTCATTAAACTATTGGAGACGGGTGTTGCCCACTATACTCCCATCAAGGTTTTACTGTTTCGGGAAAATTTTAGGCTTTCAGGAACCCCCCCCTCCAAGTGATGGATCGGTCGGATACGGTAGGAAATCTCCTATACTGGATACCAAGAGTCGGAGGAACGGCGTGGGAGGTGGGAGCTTTTACTATGTAGTTTCCTTTGTCCGGGGGTTGCAGAGAATGTTCTTCTCATTTGTTATTGCGAGAGTAAGCAAGGGAATTGGGAACAACGCATCAAGGAAGATGAATGAGTGGTGATCCGCGGGAGGGTAAGGATGATTTTATGCTTTCATACGTGCTCCTGTCTTTGCTATTAGTTTAGAGAAAGGTAACAGTCGGAGAACGAAGCCGTAAGCTATCTACACCCCTTCGGCCATTCGGTGCCTGCGGCACAGGCAATGTCTACAGTAGAAACAAATCACCATCGTACTTAACAAATAGGTTTTATGCCGCTTGCACGGGTTAGTAATACTCATAGTGTATTTCTTCCCCTATATCTTAACAACTGTCGTGTCTTCACTTTAGAGGGGAGGAAAGGGGGAACAATAAATCGCAGAAAAAATGAACCAAAAAAAAAACAAGTGAGTAAATAATATTATGGAAATTTAGAGCTATACATTGGCGTGCTCCAATACAGTAGGAATGGCCCCTCCACCAAAGCTACCTAGATTGAATGGGAATCTCACAAATCCTGGCTGACTCCATAAGGAAAATGCTGATAACGGGTTGGGCGGGCACATGATAGGTATGTGCACTCCCATTGCATACAGTTTGCTTCGACAGAAAGAAAAGACTCCCTCCAAAGTGTGTTTGCGGCAGGCTTACTCCGGAGGGAAAGGTGAGACGGCAATTACTACAAGGCGGTATTTTGATCTGTAAGAGAAGGTGGATGTGGGTGGGAGGAAGGAAGCGGCAGGGACGGACACATTTAGGGAGTTGTTGAATCCCTTGCGGAAATGGTGAATTGGTCATCTATGTTTGGGGGGCTAGACAGAAGGTGGTAATGTTGGGGATGTATCATAGTGGAGCATCACTCCTGGATGCAGCTCTTAGAAGCCCAGGCTCATGTTTAACCTAACTTGCGCCGCATAACGGGGTTGGTGTCGTCCTGTCCGAGTAGTAATTCAACCACTCCCGCCTGCCCCGTGCGGGCAGCCCATAAAAGTGGCATTTGGCCACTAAGATCTGGCATGTCGTGGTTGATGTTGTCCTGTGCAAGTAGTAATTTTACCACTTCCTCGCGCCCATTGCGGGCAGCCCACAAGAATGGTGTTCGGCCGCGATGATCTGGCATGTTGGGGTTGACGTCGTCCTGTCCAAGTAGTAATTTCACCACTCCCGCATGCCCATTGCAGGCAGCCTGCGCGAGTGGTGTACTGCCACAACAATCTGGCATATCGGGGTTGACATCGTGCCGTCCGAGGAGTACTCTCACCACTCCCTCATGCCCATGCGAAGCAGCCTGCGAGAGTGGTGTCATGCCACCATGATCTGGCACGTCGGGGTTGATGTCGTGCCGTCCGAGTAGTAATTTTACCACTCCCTCGTGCCCATTCGAAGCAGCCAACCAGAGTGGTGTTACGTCGAACAGTTCTGGCTGGTTGGGGTCGACATCATCCCGTCCGAGTAATATCTCCACTATTCCCTGTTTCCCATTGCAAGCAGCCCGCGAGAGAGGTGTTCGTCCGTCCGCATCAGGTTTGTTGGGGTTGACGTGGTCCTGTCCAAGCAGTAGCCTCACCACTCCCTCGTGCCCTATGAAAGCAGCCCGCGAGAGAGGTGCTTGACCGCCCCCATCTGGCTTGTCGGAATTAACATCATCTCGTCCAAGCGGTGATTGCACCGCTCCGTCTTGCCCATTCCAAGCAGCCTGCAACAGTGGTGTTTTGCCGAGTCTATCTGGCTTGTCGGGGTTGATGTCGTGCCGTCCGAGGAGTATCCTCACCACTCCCTCGTGCCCATGCGAAGCAGCATGTGCCAAGGGTGTCATGCCACAATAATCTGGCTTGTCGGGGTCGATGTCGTCCCGGCCGAGTAACATCCTTACCACCTCCTCGTGCCCATTCTCAGCAGCCCACGCGAGAGGTGTATTGGCCATAGAATCTTTTTTAGTTGATATAACAGCCGTCCACCTCAACCGGACTAGCTGCAGTCTCAGCAATCGAGGGTGATGTGCATTGTGAACGGGGGAGGTTCATCGCAATCAATAGGGTAAACATACGGTTTCTAAGCTTTCCAGAGGATTGGATATGCGGCTATTAGAGGCGTCATAAAACTCCAACCCAAGCGCGATCTGAAAGGTCCTGTCTTGCGTAGATTCCCCGATATAGAGAAGGATATTCGAGGAACTGGGTTTGTCGAAGGTAGAGGGGGGGTACGCCGGAGGCCGAGAAAGGGTGCGCGTTGGAGATTGGGAGCAGGAGCGGTTGAGAGAGATTTGATCTGCCGCGAATTCAGACAACTTAAGCGGGTTTCTGCAACTCCCGAGCGAGTAGTGTGAAAACGTTCGGGATGAGCCTGGGGCAAGTTGGTCGTGAGGCTAAAGTAGATGGAGGGACAATGGAGCCTCCTTATCCACAAAATGCCTGTGAGGGGATTTTGCGATGAGGCTGTCGCCCTAGCAACAGGCCACAGGTTAATTTAGGGCTCCCTTCTAAGCGAGATGTGACTTTGCAGAGCCGCGCTTGAACTCTGATAAATTCTGCTATGACTGAGGGTGGCGGTCCTTACAAGCCTCCAAATACGGTAGCCACAAAACTGGTACCGTATTCCTTCAACAGGGGGATTGGATTTCGGGATCGCTATCAATGCGATTGGCTTTGTTACTGCGACAATACTCGGGCAGCCGAATTGGAAAAAGTGGGATTTCATAAGTATCACTTGGTATCATACGAAAAGCTGGGTGAAAGTTTTTCAGCTAGGTTTATAGGGTCTTAGCAGATATGATATCAGTTCACCATCGCGAGTTCTCTAGGCACTTGTTTATCTTTTCGCTTACGGGTAGATAACAGAATTTCCGGAGTGACTATGTCAAGCCTCGCTTACTCCTCCCACCTTGCCCCTATCCGGTCCTAGACATGCTCTTGGCCAGGATGACAAACTGTCGCCTCTTGCCGGATTGTGTCGATTTTCGGTGAGACCAGCAGGAATCCAGGTATGCATCTGCCAGAAATAGCTTGAGGTAGCTTCTATACGCATTTTTAGATATATCTTCTAGAATCTTTATGATGTCCGCTCCTAGACCACCCTGGCGTTGTGTCCCCATCCACCCTCCAATCAGGATATCTGGTCATTTCGTCTCTCCCAGCAATGTTGCGTACCGATCATTACCCTTCCTAAGTGACGTTTCCCGAATTGGCCCTATAAACGTTGCCTTTCATTCACGAACATTCGAGCCCCAGGAGACTTTTAGAAGAATTGGTTTAGTGAATTGGGAAGTTTAACTCAATGCTCTGCCAGCATCCACCGAAAGAGTCGATATATACGCATGTGCACTTTTCGGAGGAGGTGGTCTGCAGCATCCTGATAAGATTGGAAAGTCACAACTATTGTCTACAGATGACCTTTTTCTGGTCTTCATAGGCTTGTGCTATCCCCCCCCTGTATGCCTCCCAGTTCCTCCAAACAACCCGTTGGAGTAGGGCTCTTAGCATACTCTTTGATGACTGGCCCTTCCGAGCGGCAATGTCAAACTAGGAACATGAAACCACCACATATCGTCCTCTTGTCCAATTGCATGCTGTCTGTCATCAAACAGCTAACATCAGCAGCTCGTCGGAACTTGCTCTTTCCCTTCTATTCCGATTTGTAGGGACAGAACATCCATATTTCTAAAGTTCCCTAGTGATTGCTCTACTAATCCTCCATTTCAACATGACCAAATGAGGCGGAGGTATGGGTGTAACTAGAATGGCGTAAATGCGCCTCTTTGCTATTGACTGTTTTCCAGCGCTGGGCGACAACTAGGGAGCTCTTATGGCAACCAGTTTCGCAGTGTCTTCCGGTGCTTTGGCCTTCTTCGTCCTCCTCCTCTGCCTAGGGCTTTTTTGCCGTGAGAGGCCAAACGTGCCGGACCTTTTTTTTTCAATTGACTAATTGACTGGTGTTTTTAGCAACACCATTTACCTTGGAGTTGCTGCAGCTTCAGCCTCCAAGCGCAGTTGTTGGGGTCGTAGGATGCTGACATTGGGGATACTCATTGGTGTTATCACTGGCACATTGGTGGACAGGTTTCTAGTATTACCGTATTTGAGAGGGTTTTCACCATAGCCGATAGCTTGGTAACTGTGTCGGTAATGTTTGTTTCCTGTTGTTGCAACCTTAGAATGATAGAGAATTTCGAGTTGAACTGTTAAATTTACTTTAACAACTTCACTGTCTTAAAATTCTGCCTCTTCTGGGTCGAGTATTTTGCCTCTGAGGGCAGAGCCGTCACGCGGCGACGGGTTGGCATCATGCCTCTGATTCCATTGAGAAATTCAAGGCTGTTTTGAGGGTTCCTGGGGGTGGGAGGCCCTGTGATGTCACCTCCAAGCTCGGAAGCCATTTCAGCTATGCTATGAGGCATGGTGGGTGAGGTTTATGTTGTGACCGGAGTCGGTGATGATTTTTGATGTTGAGTTCAGTTGCACTCTTCACTCTGATTGGTCTATTTCTTTTGCGCGGAAAATACCGGGGAGGGAGCTTGAAGGCAGTTAAGCATCGAGCATCGTGGAGTTCCACGTGAGTGAGTAGTTGAAGTGAAGTTCCCCTCTCTTAGTTGTGTGTTGGTTACCTAACTAAACTAACTAGTGGTAAAGGCAGGAGTCTAAATAAAACAATAACGAAACCTTCTTCCCATACTTCCATCGATCGTGGCATAGGTCCCTTTTCTTCCACGTATACCCCCGCTCTTCCACACATGATCCCCTTTCCCTTCCGAAAAACTATCACACTAGCAAAGGAAAGAGTAAAACGTCACAAAGAAAACTTCTTCACGGCCCATAGCACCAGCGCATCCAACTCTCCTTCCCTCTCCTTCCGGTGCTGCGCCGATTCCTAGCGCATATCTGGAGGTTTGTCTGAACGGTACCGGAAGAGGCTGCCTGCGCCTATGCTGAGCACGCCGAGCAGCATCAAAGAACTTGCTCCCAGCGGACGTATCAACCCAGAGCGCATCTCCGACCTTCTTTGTCTGAACGATAACGGGATAGGTTGTGTGCGTGCCGAATAGGCTCAGCATGCCGACCAGCGTCAAAGACTTCCTTCCTCACAATTATTGACAAAATACTGCCGGAGTGTGTGGTGGATGAGTCGAACACCTGATCCCTCCTTATCCACCACAACTAAACCTTGGCAGCAGCTTAGCACAGTCTGTATTAAGGGAACGCCACTGCCGCCGATATACGGCCGATCTGTGCGATCCAATGCCTGACAGAGCTCCTCTGTCCCCAGCTGCCGTCCCGAACGACATATCCTCCTCAGAGCGGTCATCCCGATACTTGATTTGTGGCCACCCTGTGCCCTGATCCGATCTAAAGTTGCGCTGTAGATATCGTTTAGGGGGAATCCAGAAGTAACCAATTGGAGCCTTTCTCGCCGTATATGAATGGTAGTTTCATCCAGAATTGAGTCGAGGTTTAGAGCGACTAACCGGAATCTTGATTAATATATCTGTCAGCGGATAGCTTGAGTAGGGTTCCGTGTTTAACAAATCATACTTACATCCCCGAGGCAGCTTCCGGAATGTCCCTTACAATATCTACCTTTAATCTTATATCCATCTCGCCCGAACTTGCGCCTTCGGCAAGTTTTGTAAGGATGTATCGAATAATGTCATCATTCGGGGGGTTTATCGGTACAAGTGCTGCTCCCTCTAGGAAGTGCTTTCCCACTTCATCGCCCACATATGGCCTCCCGGTTAGGAACACCCGAGTGGTGGGGGATATTTCGATGACATCCTTGAGTGAAAGAAGCACCTTGGCCCGATCTGATGCAGCGCATTCGTCTAGTGCGTCAAGGCACAAAAACATGCGCTGTGTAGATGAGATGCTCCCCAACATCTTCACAATCTCAGAAAGCTGCAATTCCCGACCACCGATGAATTTTTTATGCCTTCGAAATGCATCCGTTATTTCTTTGGGAATTTGCTCAAGACTACTAATGACCTGCTTTAGCAGAACACCCAACACATTTATCGCGGACTGTTCGTTTTGGGCTGCGTGGTCGAAATAGAAGCAGGCCACGGCATTATCTTCTCCGTCCTCTCCTGGCTCGTCGCATAATGTATCTATAACGAGTGAACTATGATCGTAAATTTTCAGAGAGAAACATCCAGTGTTGTGCTTTCCCTCTTCGACATCGGGTGCTTACCTTATGTAAGTCTTGCCGACACCTGGATTGCCAGAGCAAAACATAGTGGCCTTTTGCGACTCACCCTGGCTATCGCCGCTCCGCCAGCTTCGAAATTGCTCTGTGCGCAGAAGCCAGTCGCCCACGCCCTTGCCCGGGTTTTTCGAATGTTATTGTGCGGTAAGTGGGGTTCGAAGGGTGATAGCCAAGTCAGGATTTCGGACCGACCATCGGTGACCACAAAGTCATGACTATTAGACATGTTGAAACTACCGGTGCTGAGGGCGAGAGGGATAGTATTACGATTCCGGCAGCCGGTAGTATTAAAAAAATTGTTATTGTTAACTTGCGAATTAGTGGTGATGTTGATAAAAATATTATATCCTGGGGGATTGGGGTTATGGAGGGACTTGGTGACGAAGCTTGAAGCTGGAGACCTTTTCCTGTCCCTCGCACTTAGGAATGTTGTGCGTAGAAGAGAGGTTGACGAGGCGCGATGGTGTTGGATGACCTAATTCAAAAGAGTGAGGGAGAAAGCGGGGCTCACCACTATTGCCCAGCCTTGCGGGTGGGAATGTTGTTGAATGAGCAAGACTTTCCCCACACCTGGGTGTGCGATCGTTTTCCTTGTGGGTTGCTTGGCGTTTAGTTTCGTTTCACAGCTCGTCACTCGCCTTGTTTGGTTGTTGCTATCGTCGTCGATCCACGTTTATTATCTTGAGCCTTATGCTGAGCTGTGTCGCTCACTGTTGTTCCCAGAACGTATACGCGCGTGCCGTGTATGCATTCCTATTCCTAGAGCCCGATGATTTCTCTGTGTTTGCTTCTCTATATAGTTCCTCGCTTTCTCCCCCTTCTTCTTAATACAATTACCGCTTCTTTAGGAACAATTCGCAACACTTTAACTCTGTTGCGGCCTCTCCATAGGAACTGCGGTAATTTACCACTATTATCTCCGAGCAGCACTTGGTTACCACTATCTCGGTCGGTGTTTTATATTGTAATCACAGACTGTCACTCGTATAGGCGCAGCATGCCGATGGTAATTTTACACTACTATAGAAGACGACCGATTCAATAATATGACGGGGTATGGTATTTTACTAGACCTACTAGTGGCATTAACTAGGTCAGTGCAAAAAAACACCTTTGATCTCAATGAAGATGCAAGAGTTCGTTTGGGGGGGGGGGTCAACTAATGACACTGGAAAAAGAAAATACGGTGGAGGTTTCTAAATGCACAACTGGCCTCCAGCATCTCGGACGAGAGACCCGTAGGCCTAACTTGGCTCCTCAGCTGCTCCATCCTGAACTCATCCCTCCTGGTGTGCTACCAAACCCTCATGTTTAAACCTGCTATCCAACCAGCTTCCGATATTTTTATCATAGGCTAGCGAGCCACAACCCACTTGCCGCAAGGAGGCCAGATTCATCGGCACTTCCTACGGCACTGGCTTCTGTAGTGGAAGTCACCACTCCTCGGCGTCGAATTCTATAGTTTGGGATACCATTCTTCGGTATCGTACATTCTCGCCGTAATTCAGGGTACGGTACGTAGGGCGACGTGCACCATTATCCAAACACAACAGCCCCAGGGCCAGGCAAAATTTCCCTGCCTGGATCGGGAGACAATCTGGGTTTATAACCCCCGAACCGAACATGGGCGGAATACCATGAAGAGAAATAGGAATTATATCATCATAGGAAAGGCCAGCCAGCTCACGAGCGGATATTAGGCGGCTTTGAGATTTGCTTAACCAGGCTGGTCAAATAAAGGTACAATACTCGGTACGCTCGAAACTCGCTAGGTACCTAGCCACTATATTACATGCGGGAGAGATATCGAGCGTTTGTGCCAGGGAAAGTCGGAGTCTTTACTATGTATTTTCCTTTGTCTGGGGATTGCAGAGAACATCCTTTCCTTTTGTTATTGCGAGAGTAAGCAAGGAAATTGAGAACATGCCTGAAGGAAAATGGATATGTGTAGTGATCGAGGAAAGGATGGGGATGACTTTATGTTTTCATATATACTCCTATCATCGCCGTTGGTTTATCTTAGAGATAGATGGAAATCAGAAAACGAAGTTGAGAGCTATCGACACCCTTTTTGCCATTCGGCACCTGCAACATAGACCATGTCCACATTGGAGGCTAATAACTATCATACTCTACTTAGCTGGTTTCTATGTCTATTAGCACGAGTATCAGAAATATTTGCACTGAATATTTTTTCCTATATCTAAACGACCATCACATCTTCACTTGAAATGGGAGGAAAGGGGAAACCAAAAACCGGGAAAAAAATGAACAACCGAACAACTAAAAAAAAAAAAAAGTATGCAAGTAGGTAATATGATGATGGAAATTTTTGATCCACATAGGTGTACCCAATACAGTAGCATAGCATTTCTACAAAAGCCAAAACCCAGATTGAATCGGGATCTCACAAATTCTAACTTGGCTCTATAAGCAAAAAGATCTGATGGAGGGTTGGGGGGTATCTGCTAGATATGTGCATCCCATTGCTTATAGTTTCCTTCGACTAAAAAAAACCAAAAACACCTGAGCTTAGTTTCTCTAGCAGGCTCACCCCAGAAAGAAAGATAAGAGGGCAATTACAACAATGCGGTATTTTAAGCTGTGCGGGAAGGTTGGGGGTGGGTGGGAGAAAGCAAGTAGCAGAGACAGACACATTTAGAGAGCTGTTGTACACCTTGCGGAAACGGCGTATCGGTCATCTATGTTTGGGGAGGGGGTGTCTCATCGGACTTATGCTGGGCAGGCAGGCGGTGGTAGTGCTGGGGCAGTACGCTAGTACTCGGATGCGAGGGATAGTTCGCTAACAGCAGGGCTGACAAAGCTAAGGACGGTATTGGGAACAGTGCACTCACTAGTGGGCATGTGTTGAAAGCCAGAAGAATTCCTCGAAAGATTTCTGCTTTGCTATTGGTTGAGCGATCTATTCACAGGTTTCTATTCGATATTTGCCAGTTTAGTTTATACTGAGAGTAAACCCTGGCATTCGCGGACAACCTTGACACCCGGGTAGTACTTGTAGAGCTATCACTCTTCCATGCAGCTCTCAGAAACCTACCGGGGCGGTGTTCGGCCTAATTTGCGCCGCTTGGCGGGGTTGGTGTCGTCCGTTCGAGTAGTAATTCCACCACTCCCCTACGCTTAAAGGCGCGAGCCAACAAAAGTGGTGTGTGGCCATTATGATCTGGCATCTCGGGGTTAACGCTGTCCTGTGCAAGTAGTAACTTTACCACTTCCTCATGGCCGCCGTAGGCAGCCCACCAGAGTGGTGTTCTGCCGTGACGGTCTGGCATGTCGGGGTTGACGTTGTCCAGTCCGAGTAGTAATTCTACCACTCCCTCACGGCCATCGCGGGCAGCCCACAAGAATGGCGTTTGGCCATCATGATCTAGCATGTTGGGGTTAACGTTGTCCTGTGCAAGTAGTAATTGTACCACTCTCTTATGGCCGCCGCTGGCAGCCCACAAGAGTGGTGCTCTGCCGTGATTGTCTGGCGTGTCGGAGTTGACGCTGTCCTGTCCGAGTAGGAATTTCACCACTCCCTCGTGGCCATTGCAGGCAGCCCAGGAGAATGGCGTTTGGCCATCATGATCTGGCATGTTAGGGTTAACGTTGTCCTGTGCAAGTAGTAATTGTACAACTCTCGTATGGCCGCGGTTGGCAGCCCACAAGAGTGGTGTTCTACCGTCATTGTCTGGCGTCTCGGGGTTGACGTTGTCCAGTGCGAGTAGTAATTCCACCACCCCCCCGTGCCCCCTGAAAGCAGCTCGCGAGAGTGGGGTTTGGTCACCACAACCTGGCATGTCGGGCTCGATGTCGTCCCGTCCGAGAAGTGCTTTCACCACTCCCTCGTGCCCATTCGAAGCAGCCAACCAGAGTGGTGTTCTGCCGTGACGGTCTGGCTTGTTGGGGCCGACGTCGCCCCTTCGGAGTAATATTTCCACCATTCCCGAGTCCCCGTCGCAGGTAGCACGCCTGAGGGGTGTTTGTCCGTCGGTGTCAGGTTTGTTGGGGTTGACGTGGTTCTGTCCAAGTAGTAATCTCGCCACCCCCTCGTGCCCCCTGCAAGCAGCCTGTGAGAGTGGTGTTTTGCCATACATATCTAGCTTGTTGGGGTCGACATCATCCCGTTCAAGCAGTGCTCGCACCACTCCCTCTTTCCCATTCCAAACAGCCAGCGACAGTGGTGTTTGGCCGCTCTCACCTGGCTTGTCGGGCTTGATGTCGCCCCTGCCGAGCAGCATCCTGACCACCTCCTCGTGCCCATTCTCAGCAGCCCACGCGAGAGGTGTATTGCCCATGCTGTCTCTTTAGTTGATATTACAACCTTCTACCCCTACCGGCTTTCTACGATCTCAGTAGTCAGAAAGATAGTGCATAGTACAGACCATTGAACAGGAGAAACCTATCGGAATCAATAAGGTAAACGTACGGTTTCAGTACTTTTAAGAGAATTTTAGTAGATATGCGGTTGTTGCAGTAGTCAAGTAACACCGACGCGGGGAATTTCGCATGCCCTGTGAGATTCCTTTTTTCAGGGGAATTCCCCAATACCGAGAAGAATGTCTGATAAACGGTGTGTGTCGGAGGATTATAGGGAGGGCGGGTTGGGGTGAATAAAGGGTGCGTGTTGGAGATTGGGGAGGGATTGGTCGTGGGAGACTTAAGCAGCTGCAGGTTCAGCCAATATTATGATGTAATATCTTAAACTAGGACCAAGTCTGTTGCATGCTGTGTAGTCGCGCCTCGCTGTCCCGGACCTCGCTCTACTCGATCCCTCGCTGTCCCTGATGAAATTCTCTGAATTCTGAATTGTTCTGCACCAAAAGCTAACTCATTGTTCCGGACAGATTCCTTTGATTTTGGCAATCCGGAACGGCGAGGTGTGACTGTGATATTTCTATTTATAATGACGAAGGGTTGTAGATGAAAAAAATTGAATTTTGAAAGTTCAATGTTTAATTCTCCTGCTCGTTCCAATTTTTTCTTTTTTACAATTTTACACATTTACATAGCAACCCTTTACCCCTGATATTATACAAATATGATAGAAGGATTAAAGGATACAATAACCTTAGTCCTGGTGCTGGATACTTTACATCATAGCTGAAGATTTCTGCAATTGCCGAGCAAGCTGTCCTAAAAGGATTAAGATGGGCTTGGAGGTACTGTACTCCAGCCTGGTATAGTGAATTAATTAAACGGTGGAAATTCTCCATCAGAAAAGCTCCTTGGCAGCCTCTCAGTGGTGTCTCGATTGAAGGAATATTGCGTCTATTGAGATTCTGGGACATATCCAGACTCATAGTTGGTGGTACATTGCAATCAAGTATTGTTCAAGCATCTCTCCTAAGAGCACCCTAAGCCTCCCCCAATCTCCACCGGTCAGTTATTGCGTTGAGATTTTTACCACCTGTGAGAGATTATGTTTTTCCTAGGATCGAGCTAATATTCGGCAAGAGTAGCCGGACTCTAGATATGCATTAGTCAGTGGATAGCTTGATTTTGCTTCTGGAGTGTAGTTGCTTCCAGCCAGGTCTCAGGAATATTTTTGGGGGGTTTCTTCAAAATCTCGGCTCTCGGGTCACTGTCCACCGCATCTGGCCTTGTGCCCTCACCCAAACTCACATAATTGGCCGGGGAAATGACCTTCGGAACCATATCATATGGGTGATATTGTATGCTATCCAAAATTACCACTTGAAAGGGTAAATTTGGACGAGTGATGATCTGTGACGAGGCTATAAAATAGAAGAAAAAAATAGTCATAACCGAACAATCTGCTTGGAGGAAATAGCAGTCGATTGTAGCACTAGGCATGAAGAGACTGAAGCATAGACCAGGTGCTTTTTTCATCTATTATATTAATTATAATAGTTTCATCTGTGTTCTGGATAAAACATACCAAGAGTACCAAGGGTACGACCGGGTATTTAATCTGTTATCTGGGTTAGAATAGGGAAATTTTCAAATCTTGGATCGTCAAAGACTCCGATAGGAGATTGTTCATCAGCAAATTAAAAAACTTATTGAATTACAACTTAGGTTAGTGAGCTGTAGAAACGGAACTTGATTTTGACGAACTTCCCAATGGTGGCAAAGGGGTAGATTATGGCGAAGATAGCTGTAGTGATGCGCTGGGTGGTGGTGGTGGTGGTGTTGAATATCAAAAAGTATGGTTCCCAGCTTCGCAGAATCTGGCGCGGGGTAGTGAGAGGAGCTTTCTAGCCATGCAGACATCACGAAGGACTCTGCTGGGTTGCTTTGGGTTAGGCGATAACTGGGTTTTTTGGTGGATTCATTCGTATGGCTTGATGTGTTTGTAGATATGCAAAGCTATCTAATCTTACCGGAGGTGCTCGGGGGTGTTTCTCCATCGAGGTACAAGATCCGCGCTGCAACAGGACAGAGCCTAGAGAAGTGTGCCATAAACTAACAATACGGTAGGAGCAAAGATGGTGCTGAGGGAAAAAATTCGGGGGGGGTTAATAGGGCGCTCAGTGCTGGGACACCAGGGAGGCCCCACTGAACACACAGCCCCCCCCCCCCACCCCACCCCCGAGCCCATAGCAATTCTAGTAGTAGCCTGGCTCCACCGTCCACGATTTACAATATCCTAAACAATGAAAAAAGGGAAATGCTTCTACCTTTCAGTTATAATACCTACTCTTTAGAAACGCCCATTGGAGTGAGGAAAAACAGTATTATTACAGATGATCTGCCTCGAATCTTGCCCTGGCTGTTGCTACTAGGAAACAGACTATGGCACCAGGGTATCCAAACCTGCCAAGTTGAAAATGTAGGGGAATGGCTCTTAAGTTAGCTGATACACCGGCAATGGGGAAGGCCAATCCGATAGCCTAGTTACCATTTGCCACAGAGATCCAGGGTTGTCAAGACTTATATTAAGTTCCAAGGGCGAGCAACGAGGAACAGAAGCAAGGGACAGGCGCTGAAAAACCAAGATTTTAGGCTTAATTGTGATAGATAGCTCCTGCAATCAAGCCAGAGGACAAAGTTGTCCCTGTTGGCTGCCCTTATTAGCGCATTGACTTGCCGGCCCCAAAGAACCAGCAATCGACGAGCATGGCTAGGTGCCCTATTTAAACCGGTTGTGGGTGGGCTAGAAGTGGGAGGGAGGCTCTCGCGAAATCCTGTGAAGACTAGGAAAATGTGCTTTATGGATGGGGGCCGCAACTTTCCAATATTGTGAAGATGCTACAGGCCACCTCTTGCAGAAAGCTCACATTCATATGTATCGACGTTCTACACGGATTAAGCTTCTTGATTTTCTAGATCAAACCCCGCGATAGTTTCTAGTGGTGTTTGAACATTCCTGACTGAGAGATAGCACATTAAAGATGAAATCAAAGAGTGCCATTTAGGAAGTAACGACCATACGCACCGCCTCCAGGAAATGTAGAGCATTTAGGAGGCCGAGTCGTGTGTGGGCGAATTGGGGGCAAGCTATACTAGAGTCAGCTGGGTGCTGCACTGAGATAGCGCGTCATGTAGGCGATTAGAATCTAATAAGTCAAAAGAGATGCTCTCGGTCGCTGGACAGACAGAGTGAAGCATAGCCGACAGGCGGATCATCATCCCATTAGCCAATGCTCCTAACGCACGGTCACCAGTGCCGAAGAAAATCAACCGTGCTTCCGGCTTCCGAGCCTACTACTAAATCTCTGGAATTCTGAAGGAGTCGAACACGGCTTCCGAAAAGTCAATCAAGGAATTTGAGAGGACTGAAAACGAAAAAACTATTTCGTAGAGGAGGTTTAGAAACGTACGGCAGAGCTTCTGCTTGCGCGCGAACTACTGTACCGGGAAGAGGTCAAGGTAAAGTGTATCAAGAAGAGGATACTGAGGGTTTGGTTCCACAGGGCGTCTTTGGAGTTTAATGGTAGATGTAGAATTTAAGTTAGTTTCGCAGTTAAAAGACTCCATAGGGTGTTAATTATCCCTGATAGGAAGGAATAAAAAGTGTGGACAGCCTTCCAACCTCACGCTTCACTTTTGAGCTCAAGTCTGGACGACGTTCTAGAAGGGCGTGATTTTCATGAAACTGTGGGTGGAATCAGTTGATGCTGCCCAGCATGTTCTCGCCAGAGTTCTATTGTTTCCGGACAAATTTAGATTACTAGAAACCCTTCGGCCGATGGATCGGTTGGATAGAGTAATCTGCGGGGTTGATGCTCGGAGCCAAAGGTACCATATGGAAAGCGGGAGTGTTTGCTACGTATCTTCCTTTGTTTATGCAGAGAATGCTCTCTTCTTTTGTTTCGCGAGAGTAAGCAAGGAAATCGACAACATGCCTGAAGGAAAATGGATATGTGTAGTGATCGAGGAAAGGATGAGGATGGCTTTATGTTTTCATATATACTCCTATCATCCTCGTTAGTTTAGAGGAGGATGGCAATCAGAAAACGATGTTGCGAACTATTGACACCCTTTTTGCTATTCGAAACCTGCAATATAGACCATTCCACGCTGAAGGCTAATCACCATCCTGCTCTACTTAGCTGGTTTTTGTCTCTATGTCGCTTCGCACGAGTGTCAGAAAATATTTGCACTGTATATTTTTTCCTGTGCCTAAACAACCATTACGGCTTCACTTCAGAGGGGAGGAAAGGGGAAGCAATAAATGGGGGAAGGTTAAATAAACGAACAACCAAAAAAAAAATGCATGCAAGTAAATAATATGGAAATTTCGGGCCACATGAGCGCACCGCAATACAGTAGCAATAGCCCCTTTACAAAAGCCAAACCCTAGATTGAATAGGAACCTCACAAACCCTAACTTGACTTAATAAGCAAAACGCCAATGGAGGATTGGGCAGGTGTCTTGTAGATATGTGCATCCCATTGCGTATAGTTTCCTTCGGCCAAAGAAAAAAAGAAAAAGGAAAAAAACCTAAGCTTAGTTTCTCTAGAAGGTTCACCCAAGAAGGAAAGATATGACGGCAATTACCACAAGGCGGTATTTTAAGCTATGTGGGAAAGTTGGGGGTGTGTGGGAGGAGAAAAGTAGCAGAGATAGACATATTTAGGGAGCGGTTGTACACCGTGCGGAAATGGCGTATTGGTCGTCTATGTTTGGGAGGGTTTCATCCGACTTATGCTAGACAGGTGGTGGTAGCGCTGGGGCAGTAGTACTCGTAGAGCTATCGCTCCCATGTAACTCTCAGAAACCCACTCGCGTTCGGCTTAATTTGCGCCGCTAAGTGGGGTTGGTGTCGTCCGTTCGAGTAGTAATTTCGCCACTCCCTCAGACCTAAAGCGGAGAGCCCACAAAAGTGGTGTTTGGCCACTAAGATCTGGCATGTCGGGTTTAACGTTGTCCTGTGCAAGTAGTAATTTTACCACTCCCTCGTGACCATTGCGGGCAGCCCACAAGAGCGGTGTTCGGCCGTAATGGTCTGGCATGTCGGGGTTGAGGTTGTCCAGTCCGAGTAGTAATTCCACCACTCCCTCGCGGCCAAAGCGGGCAGCCCACGAGAATGGCGTTTGGCCATCACGATCTTGCATGTTAGGGCTAACGTCATCCAGTGCGAGTAGTAATTTTACCACCCCCCCATGCCCATTGTAAGCAGCCTGTGAGAGTGGCATTAGGCCACCATAACCCGGCATGTCGTGGTTGATGTCGTCTCGTCCGAGGAGTACTTTCACCACTCCCTCGTGCCCATTCGAAGCAGCCAACCAGAGTGGGGTAATGCCGTACTCATCTGGCTTGTTGGGGTCGACATCATCCTGTCCGAGTAATATTTCCACCACTCCCTCGTGCCCCATGCAAGCAGCTTGCGAGAGCGGTGTTTGGCCGGTCTCATTTGACTTGTCGGGATTGACGTCATGCCGTCCAAGCAGTGCTCGCACCACTCCCTCCTGCCCATTCCAAGCAGCGAGCCACAGTGGTGTCATGCCACCATAATCCGGCTTGTCGGGGTCGGTGTCATCCCGGCCGAGTAGCATCCTCACCACCTCTTCGTGCCCATTCTTAGCAGCCCACGCGAGAGGTGTAATGCCCATGCTGTCTTTTTGATTGACACCACAGCCCTCCGCCTCAACCAAACTAGTTACAGTTTCAGCAATCCCGAGGACAATGTGCAGTGTGGACTATTGGGTAGGGAAACTCCTCGCAATCAATAGGGTAAACATACGGTTTCTATGCTTTGAGAGGGTGTGCGATTATTGCTACCATTCCATAACTTCAACACAAGCGCAATCTGAAAAGGGCCCGTTTTACCCAGATTCCCCAACGTAGAGAAGAATACGGGTAAGTTATTCGAGGAACTGGGTTTGATGGTAGAGAGGGGGGACAGGTCGGAGGTCTAGAAAGGGTGGGCGATGGAGACTGGGAGCAGGAGTGGTTGTGAGAGCTTTGGCCTGCTGCGGATTCAGATAACTTAAGCGGGTTTCTGCGATCGTCGAGCGAGCTGTGCGAAAAAACTCGAGATGAGCGTGGGGGTGTGATACTGTAAGTTAAGTTAGTCGTGAAGGTAACGGGACGATGGAGCCTCTTTGTCCACGGCAGCAAGCCCTCGGCAACAGGCTAACTTTGTTCCTTGAGAGAGGCGTTTCACCAGCAAGCTGTCGCCACAGCAACAGGTCACGGGTTAGGGCTCATGCCCTATCAACCGGGTGTGCCAAGGTTCGCTTACTCCCCTTTCTTGTTCCTTTATCCGAGCCTAGCACATTGGTTATTGCTTTGAGCTCTGTTCTCGGTGATAGATTGTGGCCCCCTTCCGGATCACATACCGTAGGTTCCCAGGGACACCCGCAGGAATCTGAACAGGTACTTGTGAGTGGATAACCTGAGGCTGGCCTTGGAGTGTGGTTGCTCCCGCGCACATTTCAGAAATATCTTGGAGAATATTCTTCGAGATGTCCGCTCCCAGACCACTATTGTGCAGGCCTGTGTCCTCAGCCAACCTCGTATCCGTATGAAGAGATCTGATCATATCACCTCCCCTGGGAGTGACACGTATTTTCGTTACAGTACTCCTCCCGAGTAACACTTCCGGATTTGAACCTGGATGTGCTATCCTTCAGTCGCGAATATTTTGGGTGCTTGGAGACTTTTAGGAATATGGTTTAGTGAATTAAGAAGCTCAACCCAATGTTCCCCTCACACTCATCTAAGTTAAGGCCTATGGATGTGGGCTTTTTGGAAGCAGCAGTCTCTAGAACCCCCACAATATAGGAAAGTCATGATCCAGTTCACTGATTGCTCTTTTCTGATGTTTACAGGCTTGCGCTATTTCCCCTGGTACTGGAACGATGACTTTCGGTCAGGAAGTTGGTTGGTCTCTCCGGCTCGGCAGTATTCACTCCACACAAGCGAAAGGGATTGTAGTAGGACATGATAGAAAGGTAGGAAACAGAACCACAGAGCCGGAAGTGGGCAATCACCCTCACCTAGCAGGGAGTGTTAAGTATCGTCGATGAATCGGAAAGGGAAACAGTACGAAGGAAAAAAATCGTCAATGATTGCCAAAGGCAGAGAGAAAAGTTCTGTTCACATCACGAGTTCTCGTCCTCGCTATCATTGTCTCTGTTCTTGTTGCTCCCACCCGTTTCCCTTCAAGCCCATGATCCTGCCACCCGTTATAAATCCATCCCCGCTACCGCGACGAAACCGCACTAAATTCTTCTACCAATCTAACTGGCCAGCAAACCCATCATCAACCTTAAAGAAATAAGAAACAAATTCCTCCCCTAAACCCCATTGCTAAATTTCCAGCCCCACAGTATAGTACCTCGTCCAGCCGACCCAAAAAATATCCGAGCAGGACGTCTGACTCGCCAATGACTGCTCATTCTGGGCGGCGAAGCCACAGTAAAAAAATAAGCGACAGTGGCAAAGCTGATATTATTACCGAAACGTTAGTGACATCTCGTATCTTTCCTTGCTTAGGATATTATAGATGGTGGGTGGTGGGCCCGTCTAGCACTGAAATCGCAGGGCAGAGAAAGGAGAAGTGGATTGTGGGACCTGGTGGGTGCCTGCCGCAGCACCGCTTAACCAATCTCCCCCGCATTTGTTGCCACAATATTCCCTTTGCGCCTACGGTAGTTTATCGGTACCAAATGCTACACCTCCCTTCTGTCCTGCGGTATAGCACCCGCTACTGCGACGCGCCCTAGAGCCCGTGTCGAATCCCATGGCTTGGTGCTTACTCCAACGCATTGAATCTTGTGAGTGAATCTGTCGAAACACCTACATTTTCCTAACCCAAACCAACCTAGCGGAGTCCTTCACGATGTCCGCACAGGTCGCAAAGCTCTTTCCCCTACCCTGCACGAGGTTCTGTGAAGATAAGGACCACACTCACCCATATTTGTCACCAGCCACTACCACCATACCCAAGCACATCACTACAGCTGCCTCCGCCCTAATCAACCACATCTTTGTCACCATCGGAAAGCTTGTCAAAACCAAGTTCCTTTTCTACAACTAACTAACCTAGGTAGTAATTCGAAGAGATCTTAGATGTGCTGATGAATAGTCTCCTGTTAGAGTCCTCAATGATCCAGTATTTAAGAATTTCCTTATGCTAACCGAGGCACCAGACTGAATCCCAGGTGGTACTCTTAGTACTCTTGGTATGTTTTATCCAGAACACGGATAAAACTATTATAATTAGTACCGTAGATGGAAAAATGGCTGCCCATATCATACTAACTGTTAAAATCAACTGTCATTATCTCCAAGAGGATTACTCAGCGATGACTGACTGCTATTGGCTCTCCTTATTTAATAAGATTGTCACAGGTTATCACTCGCCAAAATTTAGCCTTAGGGTTCGCGATTTAAAATCAGCTCATTTTGGGAAAGCTTAATCTATTAGATGTTCTGTGATACAAGCTCCTGTAGTAAAAGGCACCGTTGCTAGGGATTGAAGGTAACAGTTTCAGTTACCACTTTTCTGGTATAATACCCGATAGCTGTAATTTGTAGACTCATATAAGTTTGCTAAGGTTATGTTTAAAGGTAGAATAGGAGGCGCAGTCTCAAGAACACTGTAAGAAAATAGTATCCGATATACAAGGAAGGTTGAGGTCGCACTAAGCAAGGAGGAAAAACACATGAAGATATTTAGTGGGTATTTTTCTTCTTCTCTTAATTCACTTAAGTGAGGAGGAGGGTGGCTTAGCGCCGATATATATCGTAAAGTGCATCCTTCATCTGGTTAGGGGATGAATGCATTGCAAGAAACACAAGCGTGGATGGTGTTTGATTCTGAAAAGTGACTAAGGAAATCCCAATAAACATCACATTATTATTGTGACGTACGTTTATCATTCAAACGCTACTACCTTTGGGCAAAGTTTCTTGCTAGGCTCGGGAGATCATATAGGTTCGTGATGCCAAGGGGCGCGGGGTTGTTAGAAATGATGCCTGGCAGGCAGATTACTTTATGCGGTGGATCGAATATATTGTTTGCAAGCCGCTTGATGGGAACAGGCAGTGTGGATGGAACTTTACGGAATGTGAGAACAAGAGAGGAATTAAAGGTCAAATGATGGTAGAGTCAGGAACTGTTTCATTGACTTGATTAGCTGTGTAGAAAGAAGTTGTTAAGCAGAGAGAAGAAACAGAAGCGAGACAGAACAGAGTACAAAGAAGACAAGCGGGCCCGCAACCAATGACTAAGCTCCGGTAAACATACACGATATCCAACAATATCCTAACTGGGGTTATTTCAATACGGCAAAAATGGCTCTCTAACTAAGACTACCCTCTGGGCTTTAAACAAAAGCTCACAATTCCTAAAATCATTCAATAAGACGAACACAGATACAAGATCGACTGAGTATGTGATGTACAGTACACATGCATTTCTATTGTGTATGGTTGCCTTCCAGCTATGGAATAAGAATAAGAATAAATATAGAGCCACGCAACGATGGCAGGATTATTACAGCTATTACCACAGTGCAGTGTCTTGAGCTGTGGGAGAACGTGGGGCTAGGGTGAGAGGAGCGAGGAAGTAGTGGCGATAGAAGTGTTTATTGAGCTGTTGCCGTGGTTGCGAAAATAGTACATGGGTTATGGCCGCCAATTTTTTTTGGCGGCTGTAAGAAGCGGTGGTTCCTCAGGCCTAGGTGTAGTAGAGCTACTACTCCCGCGTGGCCATATTTAGTAGCATACCAGAGTGGTGTTTTGCCAAAGTCATTTGGCCTGTCGGGGTTGACATCGTCTCGTTTGAGTAGAAGCTTAACCACTTCGTTGTACGCATTTTCAGCCGCGCAATAAAGTGGTGTTTGGCCGGTATCATTTGGCTTGTTGGGGTCGATGTCACCATGTTCGAGTAGTAGTTTCACCAACCAGTAGCGCCCTTTACGAGCAGCCCACAAGAGTGGGGTTTCACCCTCCCGCCCGGGTTTATTCGGGTTAGTGTCACCCCGCCGAAGTAGCAATTCCATCACCCCCTAGTGCTTCTTGCGCATAGCACACCAGAGTGGTGTTTCGCCATTGATATCTTGCTTGTTGGGGTCGACGTCATCCCGTCCAAGTAATATTTCTACTATCGTCTCTTCCCCACCGAAAGCAGCCCGCAAGAGGGGTGTTTGGCCATACACATCTGGCTTGTTGGGATCGACATCATCCCGTTCAAGCAGTGCTCGAACCACTCCCTCTTGCCCATTCCAAACAGCCAGAAACAGTGGTGTTTGGCCGTCCTCACCTGGCTTCTCGGGCTCGATGTCGTCCCTGCCGAGTAGCATCCTCACCACCTCCTCGTGCCCATTCACAGCAGCCCACGCGAGAGGTGTATTGCCCATACTGTGTCTTTAGTTGATATTACAACTTTCCACCTCTGCCCACTTTCTACAGTCTTTGCAGTGGGAGGGATAGTGGGTAGTACGGACTACCGGTATTGAACGGGGAAACCCTATCGGAATCAATAAGGTAAATGTACGGTTTCAGTGCTTTTCAGAGAGTTTTAACAGATATGCGGTTGTTGCAGTCGTCCAGTAACACCGGCGCAGGGAATTTCGCATGCCCTGAGAGATCCCTTCTCCGGGCGGATTTCCCAATACAGATAAGAATATCTGAGAAACGGTGTGTGTTGGAGCTTTATAGGGAGGGGGTGTTAGGAGTGAAGAAAGGGTGTGGGATGGGGGGTGGGGAGGGACCGGCGTGGATGACTTCGAGCAGCTGCAGGTTCAGAAAATATTATGATGCAATATATCCAAAACTAGGACCAAGTCTGTTGCATGCTGTGTAATCGCAACCTGCCGTCCCGGACCTCACCCTACCGGATCCCCCGTTATCCTAAAAGAACTTCTCTGAATTCTAAATTTTTTTGCACCAAAACCTACGGTATAATAACTCGTTGTTTGTCTCGGGCAGATTCCCTGGATTTTGGGGATTCGAGGGAATGAGGTGTGAGGGTTATAAATGGAAAAGATTGAATTTTGAAGGTTCTATGTTTAGTTCAAATTCCGGTTCCATTCTTTCTTTTTACAGAAGTGTGTATCGGTACCAAATGATACATGTCTATTCTACCCTGTGGCATAGCACCACGACTACCCAACACCCCTGTCAAATCAGGTAGCTGGGTATGCTCGAGCGTATCGAACCTTGTAAGTGACTCTGCGGAAACACTTACGTATCCCTAACCTAAAGCAGCCCAGAAGAGTTCTTCGCCATGCCTGCACTGCCGGCAGGCCCTTTCCCTACCCTGCACTAGATTCAGTAAAGATAAGGACCACGCTTTTTGATATTCATGATCACCGCCGCCACCACCACTGCCACCACCCCCGAGCACATCACTACGACTACCTCAGCCATAATCTACCCCAGCTTTGTCGCCATTCGGAAGTTCGTCAGAATCAAGTTTTGTTTCTACAGCTAATCTAAGTAGTAATTCGAGAAGTTCTTAAATACACTGATGAATGGTCTCCTACTGGAATCTCCAATGATCCGAGATTTGAAAATTTCCCTATGCTGACTGGGACAGCAGAACGACTGCTTGGTGGTACTCTTGGTGCCCTTTGTATGTTTTATCTGGAACACAGATAAAACTATGATAATTTGTACAATAGATGAAAGAAGAACCTGATTTGTGCTTCAGTTTGTCCATACTAACTGCTAGAATCAACTGTTATTATCCCCAGGCTATGATCGCTATTTCCTCTTAATCTCATCACAAATCATGACTCGTCTAGATTTAGCTTTCTAGTGGTAATTTTAGCTAACATACAATACTGTGCTACCTAATATGATCTGACTCTGTTACTTGCTACGAACTTTCTAAAGGCCATTATACGGACTATTGTACAAAGCGACCATGATCTCTAGTATTAGATGGTATTGGGGAGAGTGGGGGGGTTGGACATGGCCCGTCGAGAAGAAAAAGACTAAATTCATGTTTTTAAGAATAATACACAATTAGGAACTAGTACGGAGCATAGAAACTCTGTGGACCTGATCTGGTTCCTCAGTAGTGCACTTCTGCACATAATCCACCTCAAATGCTACCGAAGCCTGATGTTGGTGTTTTTTGTCTGGCCATCTTTCACTCTCGATCAGTCCGCGATTAAAAATTAGTTTGTTTTTGGAAAACTTAACTTATTAGTATTTTTAGTAATATTATGAGCTTCTGTCATAAAGGGTAGTATTACCCAAGATCCAAATTTACAGTTTGAGTAACAGTTTTTCTGTTATGGTATGATATAAGGATCTCCCAATAAACATGCCATTATTATGGTAACCTATTATATCGTGCCATTCAAACACTACATCCTTGGGCAAAGCAATAGTTTCTTGCCTAGGTCTGGAGATCATAGAGGTTCTTGATACTAAGGGGTGCCTGGTTATTTCAATATAGCAAAAATGGCTCTCATGTGAGACTAGGCTCTAGATTTTAGACAAAAGCTCACAATCCCTGACATCATTCCATAAGACAAATACAAATAGAGGATTAACCGGGTATGTGATACACAAAGGGAATTCCGATTGTGTATGATCGCCTTCAAGTAATAAAAATAAAAATAAAGCTACCAAGCCAGGATTATTCCGGAAGGAGGGGCAAGGCAGCTATTACCACAGAGCAGTGTCTTAAACTGTAGGAGAACACAGGGATGGAGTGAGAAGGAGACAGCGGTGCTATTGGTGTCGTTTCGAAAATGGAACAGTACATGGGTTAGGAATCGCATATTTGAGGGTAGTAAGTGACAAATTTCGTAGGGCGAATAATGGGCTACCGATATATTCACTTCTGTAAAGGAGCAACAGGGCGCGCGAAAAGGATATATTCGTATCTAACGCGTGAAAGAACTTGATATGAATAAGCGTTATGATGAAAAGAAAGACGAGCGATTGGATCTCTTATAGAGTCGGCCAAAGTTAGAGAGACGGAAAAGGAAACAACGAAAGGAAATGTAGGAAATTCTCCACTGGCTCGCATCTCAAACAATACCGATACCAATTGGGTGTGATAGTTGATATCTAGCGCAAGTCTATTAGATATCCTACATTCCATGCTTCCACTGGATAAGACAAACGCGTGAAAGAGCCTTCAAAACACCCGATGGTTCCAGTGAGAGCGAGAAACATTAGGGCCAGTCGTCATAGTCGTCATATTCACTTTCAGAAGAGAGAAGCATTGGGTCCTCAGACCTAGGTAGGGTAGATGTTGGACGCTGTAGTAGAGCTACCACTCCCGCGTGGCCATGTTCAGTAGCATACCAGAGTGGTGTTTTGCCAAAGTCATCGGGCTTGTTGGGGTCGACATCTTCACGTGCGAGGAGCACTTTTACCACTCGTCTGATCCCCCTGTCAGCAGCCCACGAGAGTGGTGTTCGGCCATTCTTATTTGGCCTGTCGGGGTTGATATCGTCTCGTCTGAGCAGAAGCTTCACAACTCCCTTGTGACCCCCTTGAACGGCCCAATCGAGCGGGGTTTGGCCAGAGTGATCTGGTTTGTTGGGGTCGACGTCTTCACGTTCAAGGAGAATCTTCACCACTTCGTCGTGCCCATTCCGAGCAGCACAAATGAGTGGCGTTCGGCCCCCATCATCTTGCTCTTCGGGGTTAACGTCGTCCCGCCCGAGTAGTAGTTTCACAATTCCTATGCCCCCATCCCAAGCACTCTCCAAGAGAGGTGTATTCCCGTACTTATCTGATTTGCTGGGGTCGATGTCGTCCCGCCCAAGTAGCATTTTCGCCACTTCCATATGCTCAATTAGAGCAGCTAACAAGAGTGGTGTTTTTCCGTCCTTATCCGGCCTGTTGGGGTTGACATCGTCTCGTTTTAGTAGAAGCTCCACAACTCCCTCGTGCCCTTTTTCAGCTGCGCAACAAAGTGGTGTTTGGCCTTTATCATTTGGCTTGTTGGGGTCGATGTCATGATGTTCGAGTAGTAGTTTCACCAACCAGTAGCGCCCTTTGCCAGCAGCTATACAGAGTGGTGTTTCACCGCCCCGACAGGGTTTGTTGGGGTTAATGTCCCCCCGTCCAAGTAGGGCTCTCATAACATGCTCGTGCTTCTTGCGCATGGCACACAAGAGTGGTGTTTCGCCATGCATATCTGGCTTGTTGGGGTCGACGTCATCCCGTCCAAGTAATATTTCCACTATTCTTTGTTTCCCACCGCTAACAGCCCGCAAGAGGGGTGTTCGTCCACCCGCATCAGGTTTGTTGGGGTTGACGTGGTTCTGTCCAAGTAGTAATCTCACCACCCCCTCATGCCCCATGCAAGCAGCCTGTGAGAGTGGTGTTTGGCCATACACATCTGGTTTGTCGGGGTTGACATCATCCCGTTGAAGCAGTGCTCGCACCACTCCCTCCTTCCCCTTCCAAGCAGCCAGTGACAGTGGTGCTTCGCCGCGCTCATTTGGCTTGTCGGGCTCGATGTCGTTCCGGCCGAGTAGCATCCTCACCACCTCCTCATGCCCATTCTCAGCAGCCCACGCGAGAGGTGTATTGCCCATGCTGTCTCTTTAGTTGATATTATCACCTTCTACCCCAACCCACTTTCTACAATCTCGGCGGTCGGAAAGATAGTGGATAGTATAGACTATTGAAAATAGGGAAAACCTATCAGAATCAATAAGGTAAACGTACAGTTTCGGTACATTTAAGAGAGCTTCCGCAGATATGCGGCTGTTGCAGTGGTCAAGTAACACCCACGTGGGGAATTTCGCATACCCGGGAGATCCCTTTTTTAGGTGGATTCTACAATACAGATAAGAATATCTGAGAAATGGCGTGTATTGGAGGTTTATAGAGAGGGGGTGTTGGGAGTGAAGAAAGGGTGGGTGTTGGAGATTGGGGGAGGGTCCGGTCGTGGGAGACTTAAGCAGCTACAGGTTCAGAAAATACACGTGTCTTAATATATCCAAAACTAGGACCAAGTCTGTTGCATGCCGCGTAGTCTAGTCGCCCCTCGCGGTCCCGGACCCGCTATCCCGGATGAAATTCTCTGAATTCTAAATTATCCTTCACCAAAAGCTAACTCGTTGTCCCGGACAGATTCCTCGGATTTTGGCAATAGAGAGTTTGCGCAAAGAGACCTAGGTGGCAGAAAAACAGGTTATTTTCTGTTAACCTAAAAGTCTTGGACACCTAGGTGGGTAGCAAGACCTGGAAGAAGTGTAAAATCGGGCTTTTCAGACCTG
>Ga0307509_10002397_pt1 | contig 30379 bp, 31 predicted proteins | sample 10_EM_MG_FD_202245 | JGI IMG/M metagenome (GOLD analysis project Ga0307509, IMG submission 202245) | Populus trichocarpa ectomycorrhiza microbial communities from riparian zone in the Pacific Northwest, United States - 10_EM | ecosystem: Host-associated > Plants > Roots > Unclassified | place...
ATAAAAAAAAAAAAAAAAAAAAAAAAAAAAAAAAAAAAAGGATGCGCATCTCTCTGCCTAGAGATGGGACCGGAAGGGGCATAGGTTGGGGCGGCACCGGGGGAGGAGGGCTGGCGGAGACCTCGAGAGGGGTAACTTACGGAGGTACTCGAGTACAGGGTATAAGTTTTGTAGGTTACATAGGGAGCAAGGGCAGCAAACCTTGCTTGTGAAACCTACAAAACTTATGCCCTGTACAGTGCCGTTAGAAAAGTTCGGGGACAAACACCAAAACACACCAAATTTACCACATTTCAAGATGCCCGAACACAAGAATGCCTGATAGCACAACAATGCTCTGAAATTTAAAAACTGGGTACTGTCTCAAATTCAATATATTGAACTGGTAGAGCCTCTTTATTGCTCTAAGGCTTGTAGACACTGCTTGAAGTGGTGCTTGTCAGACCTCTGGGTTTCATGTACTTGGTGATTCAATATCAGATTGGACATCCTTGCACTGTTCAGTGGTGAAACTGTTCCAACACTTCTTGAATTGTAAAGTATAGAGTTGTGTCTTGGCACCCATTTTCAACCACTAGTTAGAATACTGAGCATACCTCCTCTTAAAGATTCACAAAAAATATGTAATTTTTTTAACAGGTGCTCTAGATACAAGCTGTAGTGTTGGTAAAATTTCAAGCTCTAATTAACTGAGATGGGGCTGTTCTGGTGTGCTGGAAAGTGGCACTTCTGGTGTGTTTTGGTGTTTGTCCCCGAACTTTTCTCACGGCACTGTACCTCCGTAGGTATGCCGTTTGTGGGTTTTGCAGGAGTACCTAGCTTGATGAAAAATACACAAATCATAACCTCGACTTGGTGCAAAGAAGACTATATGCAACTTTTGTTGGTATTGAGGGGGTATCTAACTTGGTGGAAAACATTCTACAAATTATGTCTGCTGTGTGTGAAAAAGCCCCTTTGTGGGTTTCGCGGAGGTATCTAGCTTGATGAAAAATACACAAATTATAACCTCGACTTGGTGAAAAGAAGCCTATATGTAACTTTTATGGGCATTGAGGGGGTAGTGTATCTGACTTGGTGTCGGCTTTGTGTGAAAAGGACTGCCCTCGTGGGTTTCGCAAAGGTATCTAGCTTGATGAAAAATACACAAATCATAACCTCGACTTGGTATAAAGAAGACTATATGCAACTTTTATGGGTATTGAGGGGGTATCTAACTTGGTGCAAAATATTCTTTATCAGCTTTATGTGAAAAAGACTCTCCTTTGTGGGTTTTACGGGTCTACAACTTGGTGGAAAGTTTTCTCCTGCTAGCCTCATGCACGAGACTGTACGACTCCCGAGTCCATACGGAACGTCTGGTCGGGAAAGCAAAATCTGGCTCCAAGGATCTCTTTATGGACTCAAACTACCACTTCGAGGCACTTTGGAGCATCATTTTCATATCAGTCGAGTGATATCACATGAGCAATTACCTAACCGACACTGGTCATCGTTACCAAAAAGCCCAGGGCAATATGTGGGACAACTAAAAGACCGTTTAGGTATGATACACACTCGCGATCTAATAAACACAGTCACGATTATCTGGTTGAACAGCCACCTCGGACCACTCATAACTAGTGCCCTTCTTTCAACCCTTCCTCTCGCTCAGCCGCACGTCGCAATCGCAAACCGGCCTGCACTTCTTGGCTCCCCACCACAAAGTGTAAGAACCATTGGAAAAAAGCGTACCAAGTTTACAAAGTGAAAAAAAAAACCCTTAATATATCATCCTTGGCGGTCCCGATTTCTAAGACAAGACAACCCTTGGGGACGATCCAATACTTATTTTTGGCACAAGAATTAGTGGAAAGGAAGCTTCGGGCGTTGCATGTGTGCTTCTACTTCGCATCAGTTCTTGGACCCACCATTTGTTACAAAAAGCAAGTAGATACCCTATCGCGCAGGAAATTCTTGGAGGGTGAGTGCGTAAACACCCCTCGAAATGGATTTTGAGTAGAGAGATCAAAAGCTTTAAACCAATTTTAAATCGTTCGGCCTTCTGGACTGGGACCAACGGCTGATCGGAAAATCCTCTGTGAGGCTGTTTACCCGCTTACCCACTGAACATTCTTGCATCGTGGGGACTGGAAAGGAAAAAAAGGGCAGCATTCTTGTTGATCGGTTCGATTTGAACACCCAGTGACGAAAGCTTCACTGAGGCTGCGCCCCAATGATAAAGTTAGATAAACTGACAATAGGCTGGTTTCCTCTCTTTCTGGTTCTTCTCTTCCCTCGTATTACCGGTATTTGAACACGGTGGTGCCATCTTACTATCTCTCTTACTATCTTAGGTCCGAGCTTCTCTAGACGAGAGAAGGGAAATGGGAAGGAAGGCGAGCCCTTTTTAATAAAACAAAAGCAGGAGCAAAAAATGAGACACTCAGCAATGACCCGAGTGCGGATGATCGGCTCCCCACTCCTCTGTCTACCGACAGAGTTAATCCAACTAATTTCCACCTACCTGCCGGCAAAGACAATCTTCACCCTCCTTGCGACCTGCCGACTCCTCTGCCACTCCTTAGCCCCACTAATCCTCGACAAGCTCTTTCGCGAGACTCCTAGGTCTTGGGACTTGACACTGGGCTGGATACTGCCCAACTTCTCAACCCCAGGCCTCTTCCGCGCCCTCCGACCAAGAAACCACGGTCAGGAATTCAACATAAACTACCAAGACAAAACCGGCACAACATGCCTCCACGCGGCATGTAAAATGGACGACGCACTGATGCTGTACATACTCCTGGACCACGGCGCGAAGCCGGATATCTTCGACATAAATGGGGAAACGCCTCTGCACTATGCTGTCCAGTACGGACGTGAGAACGTTGCAAGGGTATTGCTGCAGGAGGGCGCGGACCCAAATCTTCGCAGCATCAACGGCGAAACGGCCCTTTCGTGGGCTGTCAAGTACGGATACACGGGGATCGTGAGGGCACTGATAGAGTACGGGGCGGACGTGAACCGCCGGGTTGGAAAGGGGGAGACGCCACTGCACTGGGCCGCTGTACAAGGGTTTGTGGAGGTTGTGGAGGTGCTACTATCGAGCGGAGCCCACGGGGAAATGGTGAATTGGGCAGGGCAAACGGCGTTGTTGGTTGCTGCAGAGGCAGGGCATGGGGATGTTGTGAGGAAGTTCCTGGAAAGAGGGGTCAATGTGGATGGGGCTGCTGGGGATACTGCGTTGGTAGTTGCTGCGAGGCAAGGGCATCAAGATATTGTTAAGATGCTGCTGGAGGAAGGGGGCAATGCTGGGAGGAACGGAGTTGGAGAGACGACGTTGTTTATGATGGCGTTTTATGGCGGGATGGGGGTTCGGTGGGTGTTTGCGAGTCGCGCGAGGAGACTTGTAGGGAGGCTTAAGAGGGCCGGTAGGGGTTCTGTTGCTGTTGCTGGTGGTCCTGGGTTATGAAGCTCTCAGGATAGGGCAAAAAGCTATGAGTTTTTTTTCTTTTCCACTTTCTCTGTAAATATTTTCCTTTGTGGAGGAGAATGAGTTCTGGGATAGTCATGGTACGCTTGCGTGTTGCATGCCCGAGGTTTCACCTTTGGTTCGGATTTCCCTCTTCTTCTCATCTCGTATATTTTTCTCATTTTCGTGGACTTAACCGTCATTTTGGAATGTGAAGAAGACTACTTTGCACTGTTTTACTTTACTCAATCTATCAATTGACTCTCCTCTGTAAACATCGCTGATCTAGGAATTGTCGGCACAGAGTAATCAGGTTGGCAACTCTTTTATTCCTTTAGCTGGCTACTAGGGCCTCTCGCGAGGAAAACACAGGCTGCCCCAGCCCTGCCTTGTCCCGCTTCTCAAATTGCTTGCGACGGTTGCTATCGGGGTTTTGCGAGGAGGGGTCAACGGATAGTGGGGGCCAAGGGGCACTGATTCGAATGTGCCGGGGCTTACGGAGGTACAGCTCTTAAGTTTTGTATGCTCCACAGGGCATAAGGGCAGCAAACCTCGCTTGTGGAACCTACAAAACTTAGGCCTTGTACCTCCGTAGCTCTGCGCTTATCGGGAATCGCTTCCATAGTGCAAAGATAATTCTTCCATCGTTATACGTGTTTTAATTCACATACAGTCACTCGGTACTGTCCGGACATCCCCTCCAAGGGTCCCAAAACTATAGGGAAATGACTATCCACCAGTTCTCGGATACTTTAGTCAAACCCCACCGTTATTTCTAGACTCGGATATACCTTTACCATTCCACAGAGTATGTTCATCTGGCCACCGTCCCCCCTCCCGGGACGCGGCGGATTGTGAAGCTTCAACCCAAAATTTCCCCCAGGTGAGCTCCAAATCTCTTTACTCCATTCCGCTTAGGCCATTTCCACATTCAATTACTCTAATCATAAATTCATGCCAACACGGTGCATACACCGTAGCGCCATCGCTAGCCCCGCGCACCATATCATCCCATACCAGGCAGGTAGCTGCTGCCATACCAATCCCACGTTAAGTTATGTCCAAAAAACCAATTTTGGCGGGGTAGCCTATCCCATAGTCCGTCAGGTGCCGCGCCCAAGAGATCTTGTTAAGGGAATGACGGGATCTGGGAAGTATCCTTCCTTAACTAGAAATAAATTGGGGGGGGGGTCTGGAGACTTTCATTCCCTAGCTGGAAATATCCAGGGTTTCTGACTGAGACATATTCCGCCGATTTCTTGGGCGCACCGACGGACTAAGGGATACCGGTAGTACCACAGGGGTCTAACCTTAATTAGACCGCGGATCCAGGGGAAGCTACTATCGCTAGGTTAAGTTATCGCAGTTATAGTGCCATTCTTGAACTTAGTTGCAGTTCACAAAGGATTGGGGAGGTTTTGCGGGCTAGTGTTTCCGGAGCCTGTATGGTATTATATTGCATAGCCAAGGGAATCATTGTCATGATCCGTATGCCCTATAGCCTTAAAATCTTTGGGTATCATACCTCCATCAGGCCGGTCGCAGGATGTCTCGTGAGACACTAGTCTTTTTTACTAGGGTTTGTTCGTGCCATCCGCGGTAATCCTAGCATAGACACGCAACGGCGTTACTTGATCTCAAGGTTCTTCTACATAAGGTATGAAGAACCAGATAGCTTAATCGAGAAAACCGATAGCTAGTCAGCCCGCAGTAGGTCTGGGTGGCGTGGAGGCGCTTGGATTACCGGCACCTAACGAAATTCTTCCCCCGTTCCCGGAATTCGATAACAGAAGAGGGTCCCATTTGCGGAAATTGAATTATTTTCATACCGCCATGCTTAGAGCTCGGGGGTCCTCGGAACCCAATCTCTAACAACTTTCGCTCGGGGAGCCAAAACTCCTTGATGCCACTTCCAAGGCTCTAGAGAAGATATCCACCAGAGCACTTAGGACCCCTCGTCACGGTCGACAGTGGACTAGGCGAAAGGAGTGGGCGTTTGGGTCTGAAACGCTACTGGGGTGATTAAAGCCACCAAGATCATACTGACCGAAGTTTTGCTCACGTTTCGAGTAGATATAGAGAATTAGATGAGATTGTTCAAAGTATTACATTGTTGGCTGGAACCAGAAGAGCAAGGCCCACCTGGGATGGTGTTGCTGAATAGGTAGAAGTGGGGGAATCGGTGGCATGCCAGCTTCCAGAGCTGAAGCCACTGTGTGCGAGTATCCCTACTGTAAAGCACGCTTCAATGGAAAATTCAGATTATCACACTCACCCACCGACCCAATTCTCCAGTGCCAAGGAATCTAGTAGGCACACTACCAGACTTTAACAGAATCCTGCAATAATATTGCCACCCAAGCCCCAATCAAGATGGTAAAGCGCATTTTAGCTTCCATCAGCAAAGAGTTGAGATCAAAGAAAGGCCCAGTTTCCAAAAATAATAAGCAGACTATCAAAACGCTAACTTAGGTACCTGAGTATAAGGATTACAAAAAGGAAGATTCCAATGCATCATTTTCAATCATTCATACTCTGTAGAAGGTTATAAAGGTCCTAGGAAATTTAGGGTTTTCAGTATATGAGAGGAAAAGCAGGAAAGGGAAAGTGACATAAGGAATTTCCTAACATTAATAAGATCAAAGGTGGCCCAGATACTATCAGGGGGCAGGACGCAGAAACGCTTAATATGGTTTGGGTCATATATATTGAAACGGATTTTCTTCCCCCTGAAAAAGCTTTGGGGATCAATACCTAAAAGGGCGGCTGCGGTTTCGGATGCTAAGGGCTGGTATACCGGTTTTTGCCTTTTTTATTTTTTTTCCTTTTGATCTGTCTCTTCTATCCATAGTCCCAATCTTTAAGCTCTTAACCAGATTAAGCTACTCGTTATGGAGTGGTGTGGAATATCAATTAAAGTTATACGTGCATCGATCGATGCATTGGCCGACCAAAATATCTACCAGGATACTTTAGCCACCCATAGCCCCAAATCATCTATACAGGGCCAGGCGCAAGAATCAACATCTAGTCCACTCTCCTCAATGCCCCGCAGGACGTCAGGATAATAAACTGATTGAACAAGAGAGAGCCAAGCCACTGTACAAGAGTGATATACGGTGCGACTGCACACACCTCAGGCTCCAGCTGTCAATGAAAGGCAAAAAACCTGATTAAGGTTTCCTTGTAATGCAGTACCACATGTCAACAAGCAGCCCTTGTCCGTTATTTTAACAACCTCGCTGGGCCATATATTTGGGAAAAAAAAACCCCCAGCGTATCATTTCTGTACCTACTAAACGAAATAATTCTCCAAATATGAGAGGGCTAGAGAAGCATTTACTCGACCTCAACTCCCTCTTCGGAACCAACACCCACCTGCCAAACCCCACCGCCTCACCCCCCCAAGACACCCTATTCCGTCTCCGCTCCCGCAAATACGGCCGAACGGCGCTATGCCACTCGGCGGAACGCGCAGACGAGTCAATGTTGAGAAGCCCAGTTGCCAGGGGTGTGGAGCTCTTCACGGATGGCAGGTTCCTCATCGCTTTTCCCTCGCTCTAGGTCAGCCGCTGGTGCTTTGTCGAAGCTTAGCTGTAACCGCCGCTGTGCTAGGGGCCCCTCAGCGGTCCTATTGCGCCATGAAATTGCTACTTGAGGATGAAAGGCTAGAATACGTCTTTATTCATTCCCTTGGGCACAGTGGCCGGTCATATGCCTTGCTGTTACAAGCTGCGGCGGGCGTGGGCCATGTCAAGATTGGGGGGGCAATACTAGCGAGCAAGAACGCCAACCATAACTTCTGCCTGCAAAACCAACTTTGCGATACGGGGTTTCATGTGGCTCTTGAGGTAAGAAGTGAGGCGGTGATGCGGCTATTGTCGAGAGATGGGAGAGCAGATGTTAGTTAGCTGAATAGATACCGTAGGTGATGGGGGCTCTAGAGGTCGCGGTGGAGACCGATCACAAAGGATAGTTTGGGCGAGAACACCGACACTGAGCTGACTGGTTGGCCAACCGGTACTGACTGTTTTTATGGGAGAATACCTTCGCTAGGGCTCATTGAGACTGCCATGACGTTCCTTTAACTACAGCATCATGCAGGAATTCAGGAGCCCTAGCGAATCGTTTAATAATCAAGGCAAATAACTAAACTCAATTTTCCCAAACAACACCTTGCTCTGACAATGAGTCAATATCAACCATGCATCCCGAGCGCCCGTATCCACTACTTACTATCCAACTGAACACATCTCCAACAAGAACCCCTCGAACAGCCCGCAACACGCCAACCGAATCCCTCCCCCATTACCGTAAACCACTTCACTTAACTACCGTAACTAGAAACAGCTTATTTATCTTCAACCCCTCTCATTCACTTGCTCACTCGCCCACTCCCTCTCCCAACAACGCCCACAATGAAGAAGATAACAATAATCCAAAAGATCACTCATTGCAAGACTAACTTTATTCCGCGGCAATTGATAGTGACAGGAAGAAAAAAATAAAGAAAACGAAACTCAGATTCCGAATTTTGGGGGGCTTGTCTAACGATAGTACATGCCAGATTATCCCTTTTCCTTTTTTATTATTATTTTACCATAACACGTTCACACCCTCCCGAAGACGTGAAATTACCTTACCAGATATACTATCCTCGCTGGTAAAGCCTCAAGCACTTCATGACAATACTCGCTGTTGCATACCCCGTATCTTGGCCTCCCTGACAAAGGTGGGAGGAAAAGAGAAGAGAGGTTGGAGTGCTTCCTTGGCCGGTGCGTAGGATGTGAGACGTACTTATGGGAGTGCCGTCCTCGGAGTATGTCGGGGGGACCGTGGGGGTAGGAATGTGTGATTGTGTGCTCTTTTGAGATCTTCGGCGTTTTTTGGGAGAGAGGAAGGTTTGATGCTGGCTGTGTAGACGGACGGATGAGGTTTGTAAGTGATTTCACGGCGGGCTTATCATGGTGCGGTGCCAGAGGTTATTCATTGCACTGCCGTATACAAATACATATTAAGCAAGGCAACGCACCAATCCCATCTACTATTCGATCCCTAATTTGCCATGCTCCCGACTCCGTCGGTCAACGAAAGTGTAAACGAGTGATACCTCGTGTCTACAAATGTCTGAAGGACACTCTGGTTCCAACGAATATTATCATTATTTGTTTTGTCCTTCCGGTGCAGGCTTTTTTATATTCCCATTTACCCAATCCAGGATGCTAAAGAAGTGTGAAAAAAGGAAAAAGTACAATATTCTGATATAAAGGGGTTTATTTCTGCCAAGGGCCGTCGCGCTCGCCGATCGGAAAAAACCTTCCAACCTAGGCGGGAGCGGGCACGCCGCCTCTCCCACCAAAAATCGCCATGATCCCAAAGACGCTATAGAAAAGACCTAATGGGTATGCAATGAGGAGTCGCATATCTCTTACTCGGAGGACTGCAACGAACATATTACTAGCAGAATAGGTGCACCAGCCAATTGCGGCAGCGCTGAGGGCGTAGCCAATGAACCCGTTCATGTTGTAGCCAATGCCGAGTGCCGATGTGAAAACGAGGGGGAGGAGACAGTAACCTAATACCGAAGTGGAGCGGATGTAGTTCAAACTAGTTGTAGGTGGTGACATTAAGTTTAGGATCAGGTGAAGCGAGATGCTACCTAGTAGGGCGACACCGTAAATGTAGCCGAAGTGGACTTTCCCAGACTATTCACGCATCAGAAGTAAGCTTTCATCTCACCTGAGCATAATCAAAGGTGGGAGGTATAAGCACTAGTAATAAGAAAGCTCCGAAAAGCAAGTAGAATAATATTGGCCCTGCGACATCACTGTCGTCCATCATGTGCTGATCTACGCTAGCCATAGGGTTCAATACCATTAATGTCTGATCACAGTTAGTAAAGAATCTTAGATTTCCCCTCCTTGTCGGGTAAGAACCTTCATCTTGATGTGTCCAAAGTTCACCCCCAGCTCCTCCAGCAGCGGAGGCTCATCGTCATAGCCGCCCGTTCCAAAGGCCGCCAACCACCCCTTTGTCAACCCATGCTCCCGCGAGCTGCTACCGACTGCGCCGCCGCCTGGCTGGATGCTGCCCATGCCGCCAAAGCCATAGCCCGGTGGGGATTGCGTCTGGCTTGAGTATGACGATGGGTAGAACTGAAGATTGTTAGGAGTACCGCTGCCGCCGTAGTGAGGCTGTTGTTGTGGGGGCGGGGATTGGAAAAAGTTTGCCATGGTTAGGGTTTCAGCAGATCGGAAATGTATATTGCGGTTGTATGAGGTGAGGGGTACAAGCAGGAGAAGGAATAGTCTATTGTACCGTTGGCGGTGGTTGGGTAGGGGAAGAAAATGAGTGAACGAGCTAAATCAACTACAAAAGACACGACGACATCTCCGGCGTTGGAATAAGGTGTGAGGCTCTGTGCATTCAGTGGCTCTGGCTGTCTTGGCATCCCCACCGTTTGTTGGTTCAACGTCCCTGCCTTAAATTTACTCTATGTTCTCTCGTCTTCCCCAGAGCAAATAAACAAACATAACAATGGAAGATCCAAGAGGTAAAATTTTTCTACAGAAGTCGAGAGCCTAATTAAGACCCGATAAGCTAACAAATTCACAGAAATAGCATGGCAGAACCGACTGGACTGCCATTCACGCATAAGTGCGGTCCGTATAGCATTCAAAGCTTCATACGCCCAAGCAATCCCGACAGTCAAGCGAGAGCAGTACTACAAAGCAAAGTTACCAGGGCTGACCGAATGGGTCGCGAAAAAATGCGCTCTTGAAAGGCTAAGGTCAAATGACGAGGCAAACAGAGATTTAACACTTGAAACTATCGCGCCCCAGGAGCAAGAACGAGCTGTCGCTCCCGGCCTAGAAGAGCATACCCTGGGGTATGGGCAGGAGGAGCCGATCGTTCTCTCTGATGACGATAAAAACATTCCGGCCGCCAGAGAGAAGCTACCGTCCACAAAAGAGGTTTCTGAAGCGAAATTCCTGAGCACATCGGAAGCTCAAGAACCAGCTGCCAAATCCATCGCACCCCCGAAGCGCAACAAACGTCTACGCACAGAGATAGAAAGGCTGCTAGACATCAACTGGGGAGGAAACTCTACGGCTATCATCAGATCTTTGGACCAAGGTGGCATCTACAACCCGTCGTCAGATTTACTCTCCTCGAAAGCCGCCAGTGGAGGAACTGACCTTGGTCCCGCCGCCAAACGAACCCGCTCCACCCGGAACAGTCTTCATGTCCCAGCCCAATCACCGCCAAACTCGACCTTAAAATCGGAAAATCCCCCAGCAAAAATCACCAAACCGACCTCCAGAAAGTCGTTACCGGCCTCTCTTCAACCGTCACCGCTCTCTGACAAACCCTACCAACCAAACTCCAACGCGATCTCATCCGAAACTCAGAGTATGGCTTCGGTACACCCAGTTAAGCCCTCCGGCCCTGCTACCAAAGCGCAACAAAAACCAAAACCACCGCGCGCTTCCAAACCGAAGTCTGGATCTAAATCCCGTGTTACCGCTCCGAAGAACTTAGAAACACAAGCATACCTGTCAACAGATCACTCTATCATTCCCTTCCATATCAAGGTAATCTTCAACCGCTACCCAACTCTATATCGCATCCCCAGGCGTCAGAAACGCCTGGACTCTCCAAAGTTGGATATCCATTCCTTGATCTATAGGTGCAGGAGGGCTGCCAGGAATGCTCTTGCTGTTGCAGGGGGGAAGGGAAAGGATGAAGGTGAGGGAAGAGGTGAAGTTAGGGAGAATAGGGCGGTGGGTGGAGAGGAGATAGTGTTTTTGAGGAGGAATGCTGCTAAGGGAAGGAGCATTTGGGGTGGAAAATAGACTTTGTTCTAGTATTTTCATTTTTTCGAAGGAGGGGGATAGACGTCCGATGGCCTTTTTTCCTTTTTTCCCCTGGCTTTTAATGTAATTTCTCCCATTTTTTTCCCATTTTGCTTTTCTTGCACTGGTGTCCGGGTCATGGGTTGAGTTAGGCTAGATTCGCCGGACTGAGATATCATACATCAATGTATTGTATGTACATTCAACAATGTGGTGGGACCCTGGGGGATTACTATTACCACTTATGCTATACACTTGTATCACCAATCCGCGATATCTCATATTTATGTTCGTGTTCATGTTCATGCCATGTATGTACCCACCCTTCCTTCCTACCCATCCCTCCTTCTCGAACTTCTACCCCTTCCCTCCTTCACCGCTACCCCATGGAATAGCGTAATATATCCGGGACTCTATATATCATACCTGAACGGTGATTACTTACTTACTCCAGAACCCGGCAGAATGAACGCTGCCCATAATTGCATCACCACAGCGCAAAACTGCCCTACGTTTCCTACAGGATACAGGCCTCACGCGATAAGGGATAGCTCCACAAGGCTACAACTAAATCCCGGTACTCATCCAACATCACTCCAACCTTGACGGAAATCAACCAATCCCCCCCCTCCTCTTTCTCACCACTATTCATTACTAGTACTACTGCATAGTACCACCAAATCGCCCCATCTCATCACATACATTACAATTCCCACATACAAGTGCAAATTAATACCTCGCCCACCTACATTTCCCTCCCCCCCCCCAAGCCCCACCCCGTGTCCCCCCCCCCTTTTACACCCTGCTCAGAACGTAACCCCGGTATATACAAAAAAGCACAGGGTCATGTGCGTGCAGGGCCTTCTCGGCGTATTGAGCGTGATATCGTATTGTGTGGTTACTCTATGGACGGGATATTTCATTGTACATGAAGGGAGGGGGTTATGCGAGTTCCCGTTAGAAGGCAGGTAGTAAGATGATTTTGTATTTTGTATTATGTGTGGATGGTGGAGGAAGTGAGGGAGGGAGGGGAGGGAGGGAGAGCACGTTGGTTCGCCATTTCTAGCTTTTCTAGAGTCGTGATAACCACTTGAGGCTAGGCACCGGGTGTAAATAAAGATGTTGGGATAGATGTTGGGATCATACTTGATTGAACTGAAAGAAACAGATTTATAAAAACCAACTCTATAATCATAATTCATAACTAATTGAAACTCTAACTAGCAACACTATAACCCGCCTATGCCCTTCCCCTTCCCATCACCACCGCGGAAAAACCCACGACGAACACAAGCTGAAAGGCATTATTACCCACCAGCGAGCAAGATTCTAGAACACCCCACCTCCACCCCCCTACTACAATGGTGGTGGTGGTGGTGGTGATGGTGGCAATGTCTATTACGCCCCTCCCCCTCGTCTCTATCTCTGGGTCTAATTGGGGTGTCATAACTCCCCACAGACTTCTGACTTTCAAAGTACCCTTCCTCGCGGTCAGACTCCCCCTTATGTTTCCGGTGGTGGTGATGGCGGCGTCGGCTGTGGTGATGCGTTTTGGTGATTATTTGTAGGTGTAGGGATGAGGAGGATGGGTTTGGTGGTAACGGTGGTAGTAGGGCTCTGGGAGCTTGTGTTTTCTGCGGGGAGTGTGAGGGTGGAAGTGATATCGAGGAGGAAGAGATAGATGAGGGGATGGATGGTGGCGAAGGGGGAGTTGCAATTATAGGAGTAAGAGGAGGTGCGGGAGGGGGGGGAGTAGGAGAAGGTGGCCTATTTGATGCCAAATGCCTACCCTTTCCACCAACTATCAACGGACCCAATCTATCTTTTATCTTCCTATGGTCAATCTTACTATGCTTCTTATCTTCCTCCTCCTCCCCTTCCCCTTCCTTTTCCTCCCGCTCCTCATCACCATCACATATCCTCCTCCTAACAGCATTCACAATCTTCTCCGTCTTCTCCTGTTCCCTGAGGGCGCGCTTGATGGGCTTACACCCTAAGAGCCTCTTGTTAACCTTCCTAAGGGCCTTGGTCGCCTTCTCCATTTCGCGCAGTACCTTCCGCCTGTCCGGGTCATCGTGTGTGAGCGTTCCCAGCACTGGGGCTAGTCTGCTCAGACTTCCTTGCAGGGTAGACCAGGAGTCTATGAAGTTTCCGCGCAGCTCCTCGCGCGCGTAGTGGTGGTTGTACTGTGGTTTCCGCAGGTGGCGAAATGCGGATTCGAGCGGGGGGGCTATCAGCGGGCCAAGAAGGCCGGCTACGCCCAGGACTATTTCTGCTCCAGACATTCCCGTTCCCTCTGTACTTTGAAAGAAAGCAAGCCTTGGGCTGTCTTTTTCGTTCCTTTTGTAGACGGGAGTTCTTAGTTGTAAGTTGGTAAGTCTAAAAATAAAAATAAAAGTAAACCAAATATGGTCGAGTGAATGATTGAAAGTTGCTAGGACTGGGACTTTACTGATTGGCTGGCTGGCTCGATAATCGTATGAACGAATGGACAGAACCTCTTGATGGTGTCTCTAAACTCCGTATACAGATGTGGGTTTCCCGGACTATATATTCATTCACTCACCCATATAACTTCCCTGATAGACTACCATCCGTTCCACACATATGCCAAGAGAAACTTTCCACGGGTACCAACCTACCGTATAGTTTCGCCGAGCAGTAGAGGTATACGGTAGGTATAACGTTATCGTTTCGAACACGAAAACAGGTCTTCTGGAAGACAACTGCCGGGATGCTTCTTCCCGGTCCTGTATCATAAAGACGGAAACCCCTTACCTGGTAGAATATCGTTACTAGGTAGGCGGGTTGTAGGACAAATTGGTCATTCATTCCTCCCCCGTCGCTTGGTAACGGGGGGGTTTTTTTTGGGGGGGGGGCAGCCATATCACTCTGTAATCACTCTGTATGAAGCATCGCACTTATGTCATTCCTGCAGAGGGAGGAGCAATGCCTGCAAATGGAAATAGATAGTGTAGCCGGGGCACAAAATGGCGAGCCTTGCCTAGCGTTTTGTGTCTCCTTGGTGAGAAGGGAGAGGCTTAGCCAATAGATCGCGGGAACTGAGCGGGAATATTCCATCCGTTTTAGGAAACCATGGGTTCCTGCTTGCAGTACTTCGTGGGAGCGTCCAAGCCTCTGGTAATTGCAAGGTAGGAAGGCACGTGAAGTATAGCGGATAGTAGCGTGAAATATTTATTCACACCCTAGATGTTGTGCTCGTCGAGAACGGGAATCGAAACATTTCATAGGATGGGGACAAGGAGCATCCGGATCGTATGATATCATAATAGAGAAAGTGAAAAGTAAATATATGGCAAAAAGCATAAGTACCCTTATCCCTTATCACCACAAAGAAGAGAGGTTAAAAAAGAGAAATAAAGTAGTAGAATCGGGTGCATAACAGATCACTCGCCCCCATTTCGCCCAGGAAAATAACAGATCAGTAGATGTTAGAAGTAATAATAGTAAACGGACAGGGTGTATTTAATACAAGCGAAGAATATGTGAGATGCCCTAATCATGAAAAGCCCTATTGCTCCCATGATCCGACTCGCGTGGAGCGTACCTCGATCTGGAATTATGAGACCTATAATAGTCTCCTCCACCTCCAGCACCTCGGTATCTGCCGCTACCACTATTACCCCTTGTTCTGTATCCAGGAACATAGTTTCTGCCTTGATAACCACCCCTGTAATGTCCAGTATTCGCACCACTATGAGCCCCACGAGGCGGCGGTCGGTTGTCCCTTGGAGCTCGGGGACTATTGGTCTCCTGATCGTATCGGCTGCGCTTGGCCTCGGATGAGCCCTGGGACCCCTCGAACCCCCTCTTGAGTGGAGTAACTGGCGCGGAGTGTGGGTGGTCCTTAACACTACCGTCCACAGGGGGTATACTATTGTGATCCACGAGCAAGCGGTCACCACCATCCCTGCGACCAAGATCCAGTAATGAGGTCAGATGGCTTCTCTGATTCTGGAGAGAATCAATTGCCGTTCCGACAATCACAACCCCGGCCTCCCCTGGAACCTTAAGCAACCCCGACCACATCTCCAAGACAGGCTTGATCGATCCCAGCGCATCAAGGGCAGCAATTGCTTTGCTGACGGCCTCATTGAGTCGAACGGATGCAAGATTAAGATGTTTCGTCAACTCCTCCTCAACCCGGGGATAGTCGGGAAAGACTTCAGATTTGAGTTGAGGATACGACCTTACAACCCATCTCAGGGATCCCCGTTCGATATTGGTTGAGGAAAAGAGCGAACCGAAAAAGTTCTCGGGATAGTGTTTGACCAGATAAAGCGCTGTCAGGTGGACCTGGGGATCCGACGTGGTCAGGGCCGAGAGGCTTCCGGCAACAGTGCTTATCAAAGCATCGAATGAACCCGAGGTGGCTTTCGAAATTATCAAGTGCGCATTTCCAATTATTAAGTTGTGGATCTATTGGGCGCGTTAGAGGAGAAAAAACCCAATGGAGGGAGGAGGAGGATGACTTCAGTGTTTGTTGTAGGATCATTGAGAAGGTGAGAAATCCTATTAGCTGACCATGTGGTTCCGAATTGTGAGAATAACTCAAACAGATAAGACAAGGCCTTCTTCCTGGTGGACTGAGAATGATGCTGGTTGCAGGCGGTTTCGCAAATATTTGTGAATGCTTCCTGCCGCTGACCCGTTGGCCAGAGATTATCAAATCGAGTCAGCCCTCTTTGTCCATCGCTCTCTTTTTTTTGTGTTTGATTGTATTGATCAATCCAATTTTGACAGCAACTCCTCATATTTGTTGTAGTCAACGCTTGCATCAGCGGATTAAGAATTTCTTATTCACCTCAGAGCTAACGGTCGATAACCTCGAGTTCCTAGCGGAATGATAATCTGCCTGAAGAGTTTCCTCAACAGCGGGTCCGCCGCCTGCGGAAAAGCGCGGAATATCGGGCGAATAGCTAACAGTGTCTTCTTCGGACATCCTTCTGTCTCGCTCCCTATCTCTCTCGGTACTTCTTCTCCTTCCTCGATGTTGATTGTGTCGGGGATAACGTCCACCAGAGTGGCGAGGAGGCGAATAATGTTGAGCAGAACCAGGCATTAGAACGTGAGCGAGATTTTATCTCGGAAAAGTTAAGGGAGCCCCAAAACAGTATTATACTTTTTTTTTCTGTCTTATTAGCTTTGTCCTCTTCGTTTTGAAGTGAAATAGTTGAAAACGTAAAGACTAGCAATAAAATAGGGATTATAAGGGTTAATTCCTCTATCTCCTTTTTTTCGTCTCGTTTTCTTTCTTGGTGATTGTTCCCGATGATCTCGTGGCGGACGCGGCTAACCAAAGAACTGGGGGAAAATCAAGGGGAAAGCAGGGGAAAGCAGGGGGATAAAGCAATAATGAAGGGTAATGGAAAGCTTACGGCGAATAACCGCCCAATTGTAAACAGCGATAGTAGAGAAAAGGGAACGATGGGTGGTGGATGGGATGAAAGAGGATGGGAGAGTTGAGAAGAAAGAGTTGAGATGAAGGATGTTTGACCAATCGCGGATTTGAATTGGTTAAAGAAGAAAAAACCCTGTCGTCATGCGCCCTGCCAAGAGGGCACAGGACAAGACATTTTTGATCTCTCACCTGGCAACCGTTGCGCAGAGGACTGTTGACGAAGAAGCTTCCCTGCAAATCTAAGCTGTAGCTTCGAGAGACGTGTCTACAGCATTATACCTGGGTTTTGCGTGCCGTGCCATCAATCCCCTCCAACTCCTCCTACAGAGGTTGAACAAACACCCTCCTGACATTCACCCTTCTTCCCCGACTCGTCCATTGGCATTTCCCCCCCTCTCTCACTTTATAGCCATCTTCATGATGGCTAAGCTCGCCCTATCCATACTGGCAGTCTGCTCCGCTCTTTTGGCACTAGGCACCACCGCAACAAACACGGACAATAGACAATGGATCCTCGTCAATGAGATTTCAAGGGTTTCAAATCAGAGTTTGATGTGGGGTCCCTACCGACCGAATCTTTATTTTGGTGTTAAACCAAGGATACCGAAGAGTATGATTGCTGGCTTGATGTGGGGCAAAGTTGATGATTTTGCATCGGTTGCTCAGAGTACGTCATTTCCTCCGTGTCCATTATTCAAAAAAACAAATAATCGGGAAACTTCATCTCTTAATCTGATCACGAGATAGCCGTGCGACATACATGCGAGCAGAGTGACGATATGGCGGGCTACGGATGGGACGAATATGATGTGAGAACTGGAGGGCACCAAGTCATAAGGGATCCCGGGAATTCCATCGATATACACACAGAATTTGTCAAAGTTGAGGGAGGAGAAAATGGTGAGATTGCCTAGTCCAGACGGGGTGCTAGGCTTAATAATAATCCTTCGAAACGTTAGGGGGTCATTGGGGTGTTCGTGTCAAGGGGGTGCCCAGAACTGGAGGTAGGCATAGGAGATAACCCCCAAATCACTTGGAGTGAAAACTTATTGCCTATGTAGCCCCAGTAGATTTGAAAACCATGGTGATTTTTTATGTCGGCCTCGAGGGACTAGGAAGCCTTAGCTTGCAAAACGAGCCTGACGAACGAGGATTGGCTGGCGATGTTACGCTCGAAGGTTCAATACCAAAACTAGGCGAGTTCAAGATAGACATCACCACAGGGCCGAGCACCAATAAACCCCCGAAAATTGGGCATGAGAAATATTGGAACGAGAAGCCACTGGATCGAACTTCTTATCATTCACTGAAAGTCCCAGCGGAGGACGTCTGGAAGGCAAAGGGTAAGGGCCACATACCAAGAAGCAGAAGAAGATGGCGCTGATTGTAAGAAAAACCAAGATGTACTCTTTATGGGCCTACGCGACAACTTTCTCAAGGTCAAGGAGAAATATGGAGAATCTGATCTCCCGCCCCCGTGGCAAGCCTTCACTATCCCAAATACTTTCGGTCCAGGGAACTTCCACATGGTTCAAAAGGTTTTCGAGGGCGGGTTTGAGGTAATACATGCGCATTCTAGGAGAGAAAGGTCGTACCATGATCATAAGACTAATTCGATCTTAGTTTGATATTCTCTACTCTTCGGCCTCCGCGCCTACATCCATGACTAGTACTACCCCAACAAGACCTCCCAGAACAATTAGTGCTAACAACTACCCCAGCCGACATCCTCACCGAAAAAATCCGGACCGTAGGCAAGTCTTTTGCTGATCGTTTCGAAAACACCTTTCCGCGAGAGCCCCCTTTCGATGCCCCTCGCTATCGGCGATTCGCCCGCAATTTCTTCTCAAATCTACTTGGTGGCATTGGTCATTTTCACGGCACCTCTATTGTTGATCGTACATACGCCCCTGAATATGAGGAAGAAGACGAGGGTTTTTGGGAAGAGGCTAAAGCTGCCCAGGCACGTCCAGATGCTGCAAAGCCAGAAGGACCAACCGAATTGTTTACGAGTATTCCTTCAAGGCCATTCTTTCCAAGGGGCTTCTTGTGGGATGAGGGGTTCCATCTATTGCCAGTTAGCGACTGGGATATGGACTTAACGCTTGAAATTGTGAAAAGTTGGGTATCCCTTGTTGATGAAGACGGATGGCTTCCAAGAGAACAAATTTTGGGAGACGAGGCCCGCAGCAAGGTCCCCCAGGAGTTTCAGACTCAATACCCTCATTATGCTAACCCCCCAACGTTATTTTTCGTCTTGACCAAGTTCATTGATCAATTAGAAGAGTTTCAGTCAAAGAAAGGTGACCCGGGAATGTCCGTCTTCCCAACAAATCCTCCCAAGTGCTAACCATCGATTATTAGCGAATGAATACCTTGACAAGGAGCCATCCAGCAATCTATTCTCTTCCGATGAGCTTCCAACTATTCACCTCAAGAACCTCGAAGCCGCTCTAGAATACCTACGATCGATATATCCGAACCTTCGGCGCAACTACTTTTGGTACCGTAAGAGCCAATCTGGTGAGATCCGCGGCTGGGATCGCAATGCATACTCTAAAAAGGAAGGATATCGCTGGCGCGGACGTACCCCCGAACATTGCTTGACATCTGGCCTCGATGATTACCCACGGGCCCGCCCACCACACACTGGGGAACTTCATGTTGATCTTCTTTCTTGGATCGGGATGATGACGAGCTGTATCAAGCGCATCGCAGCCGCAATCGGCGAACATGATGATGTGGCAGAGTTCGAGCAGCACGAATACGCCATCAGTAAAAACATTGACGACTTGCACTGGAGCGAGGAACACCAAACCTATTGTGATGCCACAATTGACGACTTTGAAGAGAGCGTGCATGTTTGCCATAAGGGCTATATCTCCATATTTCCTTTCCTACTTGGGCTCATGGGGAAAGACTCCGAAAGGCTTGGAAAGGTTTTAGATCTCATAGCTGATCCGGAAGAACTCTGGAGTGATTACGGTTTAAGAAGCCTGAGCAAGAAGGACGAATACTATGGAACAGGCGAGAACTATTGGAGAGGTCCCATCTGGATTAACATTAACTATCTGGCCATCCAAAGACTGATGGTACGTTTTCTCCATTTATATGCCAAACTCAAATTCTAACCAACCCCTGCTGTTATGTTAGGAATATGGATCCAAGGAGGGCCCTTACCAAAAACAAGCGGCAAAGCTATACAAGAAGCTCCGGGTCAATGTCGTTGAAAACGTTTACAAAAATTGGGAGGGTACCGGCTATGCATGGGAGCAATATGACGCGGAAACCGGTAAAGGCCAGAGAACAGCTCACTTCCTCGGATGGACATCACTGGTTGTCAAGATCATGAATATGCCGGAGACAATTAGTGTCGTGGCTGCTCCCTTGAGGGATGAGCTATAGGATTTGTTTGGATGATACGTGAGCTACTAGCGCAGCAGCGATAGAAAGCCACGCTTCTTTTTTTTACAATTTATGTACTACCCATATGCTGAATATACCCCGAAGTCAGAGGCCAAACAAATGGTAATGAGACGGTTGAAGCTCCATATCACCGCCTTTGGAAATCGCTTTGTTTTACAACCTAACTGGCTACAATAAAAAAACATGCTTTTAAAATTTAGGCATGGAGCACACACCCAAAGGTTCATAGGCAGAACAACTAAAATGCCCCACCTTCATAATATTATCACAACCCCAAATGCGTTCCTAAAAACTTACGTAGAAGACAACAAGCCCCGAGTGAGATAGTATGAATCTGCAGAAGGCGTCTCTGGCGGAAAGTTCTAAGAGAGGCGGAAAGCCTTGCTTGGGGTCATAGAGAGCCTCTCGATAAAGAAATATAGGAGGTAGCGAAAATCCACATTTGACCCTCTCACCACTTCGGCTGCCAAACACAGCTGCCACATCCCCAATCCGAAAACCCACCTACCAGTCGGATAAGTATTCGTTCCCACAATAATATTACGGGAAATGCCTACCCTATCGGATACCAACATGCCAAGGACCAATCGACCCGTGTGAAATTAGCAGGAGCAGGAGTTCGATCCCCCTCCACATTGCGTTGTTATTAAAAAATCCACCTTGCTAGACAAAAAAAGCAGCAAGCTATACTCAATATGGACTAGGAGATCGATAACCATAGCTTTCCTCAATATGACAGTAGGGTGAATCAGCACTGCTATCATACAGGGTGAGATGGCCCCACTTAGGGCCCTATCCCCTGCAGTGTTGATAGTGCCGAATTTCCCTACATCGTGCTAAAATGCGAACTAAAAAACTAGCTTCGCACTTTTCTTGGTATGTCAATCGAGTGGTATAAAAAGCATTTCAGGTCAAGTTATTAACTAGATCTTTTTCTATTAACAGGCACACTAAACCTGATATGAGAGTGATGTTGCCAGTAGCTGTGAGGTAATGAGCCTGTCAACATTCACTCACCAATATCTAGCATTTGGTAGCATTACCCCTCTTTGAGGTTGAATCTGCCAATCAAAGAAAGACACTACTTTCACTAGTGTCTCTTTAGCACGATGTAGGGAAATTCGACACTATCAACACTGCAGGAGATAACCAATATTAAGGTATCACAAGAAATCACTCGCGCAACATTCCAGCCAATCGCCTTGTTGCGCACCGGGGAGCGAAGATGCGTTCCCATCTTTTCTGTTGGGGCTTACTGAAAATGTGAACTTATTTCCGCCTCCCAGTACATGTGTGGCAGGCCAGAAAGTCACACGGGGCTCCTAAAACGAGATCGGGACGACACTTACTCCACCCTGTATGATATATAAGTTGGTGTTACGGTATTGTGCTTCCCCATCTTGAACAAACCACCTCTTCAAAGCCTTCCACAGCGTACAGCGAAAAAGGGAAACCATCTTCATTGCTGATTTTTCTGTTTTACTATATATATGTCTGGGCACAACGGGAACCGGGCGTTGGTGAGCGGTAGCTAATCCTTCTGATAGTAATTCAATTCCCAAATATACATCTATTCTTGATACTCACCCATTGCGGCCTCCCCCATTCACTCGCGTGGGAATAGCTACTGCCGGTCCTACACTTATCAGCTCTTCATCTATTTAATCAAACCTTGGGCAGTCTATATCTCAGTGATGCAAAAATCCTTTGAGTTCCCTTCCAGTGAGCAGTCCAGCACTTGTCTGCCCTTGCCACCGCACCCCCTCCCGAATTTCTCTAAACCCAAGGACAGAGTGAGGAAAGAAAGCTGTTGCCAATTTATTAGTTTTCCTCTCGTGGGGCTATGTTTCTCCCCGATGGTCACTATTTGCCACCCCTCGTTTCTTAGGAGCAGAGTAAATGCACGTTGCTCAAGCTAGACTATCAGTTAGCCAGTGAAGTGTCCTAGGATAGGATCCTATATCTATAGATTTCACTCTATATTTCCACCCCTTCCTGAGCATAGTTTATGTAAACCAATAGACGCAAACCCTCCCCCAGCACTAGATTTATTAGCACGATGTTCCCTCTGCTGACCGTGGATATGGTTTTTTTCCTCTCTATTTCTCTCCCAACGGGACATAAACTCCACCTAACGATTAGCAGTTTTCCCTGTTGATCGGATATTTTATTATTTAATTTATGTCATGCTTTGAGCGATATCCCTCTACCAGGAATCCTTTTCCTCAAGCAAGAAGTGATAGAGAGGGCAATAATGCTCCAGTGATCTCAGAGCATAGTGTAACAGAAAGCAATGTTATAAGTAATCACTTTAAACCCAGCACCAAGGAATGTTAGCCAGTTTTGTTTTTTTTGTTAAATCCTTGGTATGATTTTAGGTACGTGACTAGCACTCCCCAGGGTCCAACCACTTCATTCGGAAAAAATTCCATGGCAAATAAAAACCCAAAACAAAAAATAACAAAAGAAACAATATCATAAGCAAAACCAAAAATACCTACCGGTATGAAATCAATGTGAGCATTTCCTGTAATCAGGGTTCCATGAGTATTGTTCTCCTTCAATCAGGACTGTATCTGTGAAGCCCTTGTAAAAGGAAAAACATCCATATTACTAGGAAAATTTAATTGATTCAATGAAATAAAAGAAATCAAACATTTCATCAAATCTCATCCTTTCTTATTCTCGGCCCAGATCAAAGACCAAGGCAAAATATCAAAATTTTCATCAGGTTGTCCAATCCTGGCACTAGCGAGGGTGGTAGGCGGGAGCCTATCTCAAAGTCTTGCGAGATAACACAGGCCAATAATCTTAATCGTTAGACAGAGATTGTCTAGGAAGGCTCAATGTCTAAAGATGAGGTAGATAGAGTAATAAAAGATTTTCTAGCGTAAACAATTTTATATTGATAAGATCTCTTCTCCGTTGCTTGATGATATTCAAATAGCTCGGGAGGCACCTGGATATTTATATACCGCGTCTGGGTGGTCGCGGGCTACATCTAGTTCTCATACTAACTAAATACCTGCTAACAAACTTCAGCTTTTCCTAAAGATCCGAACACTATTAGACCCTCACAATTCTGTTATCTCACTCAACTTCCGAATCGCAACACCATGAATCTTCCTGACGGGGCTCCCAGACATCAGTCTATTGATCATGATTCAGCTTTGTCGGCATGGAGTCTTGCTTACCATTGCATACACAGAATGGTCTTCATGATCGAGCCAACAAAGGGGCCAGCTTTGTTATCGAACCTCTCAGCATTGCAGATACATCTTGCACTTGACAGCTGCGAGGCATAAGATAGACTTGTTCCGATAATCGCACCAATGGCCATTATCTCTGCATAGTCATATCGTTATCTTATGGCTCCGTCAGTATCCGAGAATACTAGTGACGTTTGTGAGTGAGTGTATGCTTGATCTCTCAAGCTACCTCATCCAACAACACCATTCACTTCTGCGACTTTCATCGCAGGAGCGTGGAGTATAGAACATGTTGTTTAACCATTGTCCATAAAAACGTCCCATTACTTAGTGACCACTTTCGTGACTCTCATCTTTAGTGCTCAGTAACCTTATGCCACATGGACCGATTTGGCTCAAACCACTTGTATAAGCTTGCCAAAGATCTTATTAGGCACACCGAAAGGCTTAGCCATTCTTTAGTGAATAAAGACCTATAGTTACCCTACCTTAGGATTCTGAGTTCAAAAGGACAAGCCAACACCCGGCTCCCGCACCAGCGTTGGGACGGCGCTACACCGGGAGACGCCGCCGTAGTTGAGTCCCCTCACCAAAGACATGGTCCTTGGAGCCCTCCTTGTAACCCCGTATACGTTGTGGCCGTCCTTCCAACCGGGTCCCGTTCGCAGGATATATGAGGGAAGGCCTTTGGCAAGCCTATGCAAGTGGCTCGAGCCAAATCGGTCGACGTTGAATAAGGTTACTGAGCACTGAAGACGAGAGTCGCGGAGGTGGACATTAAGTAACGGGACATTTTTACAGACAATGGTTAAGCAACACATTCTATACTCCACGCTCTCGCGATGAAAGTCGCAGAAGTGAATGGTGTTGTTGGATGAGGTAGTTTGAGAAATCAGGCATACCCGCGCTCACATACGTCAATAGTATTCTTTGGATACTAACGGAACCAGACGATAACGATATGACTATGGAGGGATAATGATTAATGGAGCGATTATCGTGACAAGTCTATCTTATGCTTCGTAGCGGTCGAGTGCAGAATGCATCTGCAATGCTGAGAGGTTCGATAACAAAGCTGGCCCCTTTGTTGGTTCAATTATGGAGACCATTCTGCGTATGCAATGGTAAGCAAGACTCCATGCCGACGAAGAAGGATCATAACCAATGGACTGATGTGTGGGAGCACCGTCAGGAAAATTCATGGTGTTGCAATTCAGAAGTCGAGTGAGATAACAGAATTGTCAGGGTCAAATGGTGTTCGTACTCTTAGAAGAAGCTGGAGTTTGTTAGCAGGTACTTAGTTAGTATAAGAACTAGATGTAGCCTGCGACCACCCAGATGCTGCATATAAATATCGAGGTTCCTCCCGAGCTATTTGAACATTATCAAGAAACGGAGAAGAGATCTTATCAATATAAAAAGTTTACGCTAGAAAAATCTTTTATCATTCTATATACCTATATTCAAATCATTGAGCCTTCCTAGACAATCTCCATTTATGATAAAGATTATCGGCCCGAGTTATCTCATAAAGTCTTTGAGATAGGCTCCCGCCTAACAGGTCTTCCCTCGTATATCCTGCGAACGGGATCTGGTCGGACAGACGGCCACGGCGTACACAGGGTTACGAGGAGGGGTCCAATTACCATGTCTTTGGTGAGGGGACGCAACTACGGCGGCGTCTGCTGATGTAGCGCCGTCCCAACGCTGGTGTGGGAGGGGCCTGTTGGTTTGTCCTTTTGAACTCAGAATCATAAGCCAGGGTAACTATAGGTCTTTATTCACTAATCGAAGGCTGAGCCTTTCAGTATGCCTAACAGAGGGCCTGACAATCGGCTATATCATGTTCAAAGGTTTCAGCTTCGTTTTAGTATCTAGAACATAGCACGCTTGCCTCTGGATTTCTCCAGTCCTTCTGTGCCTTCAGGTAGCTCTTGCCAGCCCTTATATGATGAAGACAGCAGGCGGCAAACTTATTGATTGTCATGAAACGCCAGCCAGCACGTCCTGAATACAGGCCTATTGTCATAGTATTTAGGATAGTTGAGGAGTTTCCACTTCTGGTGTATGTGTTCATGAACCTGCTTTAGAGTGTTGTCATAATATTCACACTTGTCAGGGTCAGGTGGAGACCATATGTTTGGTTTTCAAGGGACAGGCCACTTTGGAAAGAGCAGCCTCTCCCTCCTGGCAACATCCTCTATGGGGAGGATCCACTGGACCGTTGTGTAGGAGGCTGAGTCCCATGTTTTTGGTTTCATGCCTCCGGCTTTTGAAAAAGCAGCCCTCCGATTGGAGGGAAGGCGGAAGCTGTCGTGTAAAGGGAAGCCTGGTGGAAAAAGGGCTATCACAATGTTATTGTCAGGTAACGCGGTCGACCACCGGATGGCAGCCATGTCACTTATCTGTTCGAGGCATAGGTCCACTGGCATTATGCAGGCTTCAGCAGACAGGACATTGCTATTTGTAGAATCGAAGCAGTTAGTGATCCATCACTTAACTTGGTTGAGTAGAACTTCCATCTTGTACTTCATGGTGGCGCTCAGATCGAGAAATTCTGTGCCATAGAGGAGTGTGGGTATTATAATCACTTTTGTCCTTCACGCACTATAAGGTGTAAGCCTGCCACTCGGGGAGGACAGTCTCTTAATCCTGTCAAAGGCAACTTGGGCAAGGGCGAGTCTGTTTGCTTAGTCGGTCCACGTGCCATGGTTATTCTCAAAGTGAAAACCTAGCCACTTGACCGCTCTGGGTGCTGGTTGTATGCATTCACCATCGACTACTATTGGATGTTCACTCCTAGCTACTCTTTCACTAGAGGTCCGCTAGTGTATCAGGTGCGTTTTGTGTGTTGAAAATTCCAATCCGATGGAGGTCGCAATATTTTTGATCCTCATGAATGCTTCTTCCAAGAGTTTAGAGTTCATCTACCAGGAACTGGAGCTGACTGTAGCTTGTATGTCGTCAACATAGGATGCAATGAATTCTCTGCTAGGATCCATGCATATGTGAAGGGGTTCAACATAGATCACAAAGAGTATGGAAGAAAGGGGTGAACCCTGTGGTATTCCGGTATTGATACCTCTCATCTCTCTGGGGGAGCCCGGGAAGATGAGAGTGCATTGTCTGTAGGCGATAAAGTTGGATATCTACTTCACCATGTATCCTGGTATATCATTGGTCTGTAGCCTCTGCAGCAGGGTGGAATGGTCCACGTTGTCAAATCCGCCTTTGATATCAAGGAAGATAGTGCTGGCTTTAAGGCCAGCCGCATGTACCTCTTGTACCCAATGTCTTAGTGAAATGCCAGCATCGAAGGTTGCTCTCTGCGGTAGGCTACCTGTTTGTCTTAGCGAGTAGCTGCGGTTGAGCTTGGCAAATTTAATCGTCTTTGGTTGATAATCCTTTCCGCTATTTTCAAAAAGGTTTGCATGAGCCCTATTACTCTATAGCTTGCAAATGCATTGTAGTCCCCTTTGGCAGGTTTGGGGAGAAGAATGCCTAGTGAGTCTTTGACTGAGGGCAGGAGAATTGACCAGGAGAGTAGGCGGTTAATGAGTTTAGGGATAACACGGTGATTGACCGTATGTATTGCCTTCCAGACTCCATATGGCACATGATCCGGTCCCGGGGCTGAGCTGTTGCTGCATCTCTGGAGAGCCTGTGAGACCTCCGATGCATCGACCTTGTCTTTTTCTTCAAGCTTAACGAAAGCTGGTGGCTGTAGAGCAACCAGGCTAGGGTTCGGCGGGAAGAGGTATTGCATGATTGACTCATTAAGTGAGGATGCACTTGTATAGACGTGTCGACCTGGCACTATATCACCTAGCCTTTTCTTTGTGAATTGATGTGCCGTCCAGACATTATTTTTCTTTGCATTTTTGAGGAAGGTCCGCCAGTGAGCTGCTAGACTGGTAGGCCTTTTTCTTTTCTTTTGCGTCTCGGGTCATGGTGGGGTCTGACTTGGCCCTTCTTGCAGGAGATGTGAAGTCCTTCCTAAGCTGTGTGAGTTCTGGGGTCCACCAAGGTTTCAACTATCTACATGGTCTCTTAATGGGTACATGTTTCTTGATTGTGTGGATCAAGTGAGACAGGTTGAATTCGAAGTCGTCAACTGCATTCTCGGGTTCGGTCTCTTGAGTCCATCTGAACAAGGTTGTGTGTTTGTTATTAACTGTAGAGCTTATGAGCTTCTTCATTTCCAATTCAATCACAGGCTTCAGTTTGCCTTCGTCTTTCCAGGGTATTTTTCCCCAGTTAGAGGAGGGCCTTGCTGTGACGTATGGGGCGGAGGTTATAGTGGTAACTATGGCTGTATTGTCTGAACCGGTGTGAGGGATATTGGTCTTTCCATGTTTTAACAAAGTCAGCCAATTGAGTGTTGGCCAAGGTGTAATCTGTTAGGCATCCGGAAGGCTTAGCCTTCTTTTAGCGAATAAAGACCTATAATTACCCTACCTTAGGATTCTGAGTTCAAAAAGCCAAGCCAACACCCCCCTCCCCACACACCAGCATTGGGACGGTACTACATCGGCAGATGCCGCCGTGGTTGCATCCCCTCACCAAAGACATGGTTATTGAAGCCCTCCTCGTAACACTATATACGTCGCGGCCGTCCGTCCGACCGGATCCCGTTCGCAGGATATATGAGGGAAGACCTTTGGCGAGCTTGGGCAAGTGGTTCAAGCCAAATCGGTGGACGTCGCATAAGGTTACTGAGCACTAAAGACAAGAGTCGCGAAGGTGGTTACTAAGTAATGGGACGTTTTATGGACAATGGTTAAGCAACACATTCTATACTCCATGTTCTCGCGATGCAAGTTGGAGAAGTGAATGATATTGGTGAATGTGGTAGTTTGAGATATCAAGCATACCCACACTCACATATGTCACTAGAATTCTCGGATACTGACAGAACCATACGATAACGATATGGCTATAGAAAGATAATGGCTATTGGTACGATGATCATGACAAGTCTATCTTATGCCTCGCAGCTGTCGAGTGCAGGATGTATCTGCAATGCTGAGAGGTTCGATAACAAAGCTGGCCCCTTTGTTGGTTCGATTATGGAGACCATTCTGCGTATGCAATGGTAAGCAACATCAGCAAAAAAACTGCTCTGCGCCCTGTTGCATCCTGTTCGCCCTGTCCCCCAGACGTTCCAGGCGCTTATAACGTAAACTCCAGTTCTGGGTGCTTCCGCCCGGGCTCGTTTCGTCCGGGCACTACCTTGATCCGTCCGGACGCACCGGGTGCACCCTGGCGCAGTTTGCCTAGCAACCATACCCCCAGCGCAAAACCCCTCCCCCCTGCAGCGCCGGAAGCACCCGTTCGCCTGCCACCTCCCCCAGAAGCCTTTCCACCGCGAATTGTCTCCTCCCAGACGCGCCCAGTTCCTTCCCATGATACTCCCCTCCCTCTGAACCTCTCCCAAACGCTCCCGTACCCCCCCCTTTTCCTCCCTTATCCAGCGGACGTTTTCCTACCACCCTCTCATCCTTCCTGTCCGCCGGACGCCCGTTGCGTATTCTCCAGCATCCGCCGGACGTTCTCCTACTCCTCTTTTTTTCGCCCTCTACCCTCCACACTCTTCTCGTCCGCCGAACGTTATACTATCCGCCGGATGTTATACCGACCGCCTGACATCTTTCCCTACCCTTTGAGCCATTGCCTGCCAGACCTCTTAGTATTCATCCACCAGACTCATTACTATGACTTTCTTGCCTATAACCGCCCGCCAGCCACGCGGCCTCTACACTACTGGTATCACAATTTAGTCTCTTCTGAACTCTTGATATCTATCATTTATTTCGCTTTCATATGCATACATGATTACAGACTATTGATAAAACGGTTCCCTCAATCCTCTAGGTCTGGCGGGTTCTTCGGTGTGGCGTGGCCCGTCCGCAGGTTCTCTCGACAGCGCCATACTTGTATCAACTATTCCCCTCCTCTAGTCTGCGACACCGCCAGCCAATTCCAATCCACCCGGCCCCGGTCCCATCCCACACTCCCGCCTCAATGCCTCCTCATCATTTGAATATCCGGCAGTCCTCTCGACCTGCATTTCCCGCTCCCTCGCGATTCTAGCCTCCAATGTGCCTCTGATCTGCTGGATCATATGATCCTGCCAGACCTTTTCTGTACCATTCCAGGTCTCTATCTGACGTTCCAGCAGGCCTGTTTTCTCGTTAGCCGACCCATTACCCGTGTTGAGTACTTGCGGTTTTCGAAAGTATCCGGATGCCTGGGCGCCAAGGGATCCGCATACTTTTGAAAACCACAAGTAGGCGCTGTTCATCATACCTCCGCAATTGGCCCGTGTTAGGCGGGAGCCTATCTCAAAGTCTTGCGAGATAACTCAGGCCGATAATCTTAATCGTAAACGGAGATTGTCTGGGAAGGCTCAATGTTTCAAAGTAGAGGCAGGTAAAGTGATAAAGATTTTTATAGCGTAAAAACTTATATTGATGAGATCTCTTCTCCGTTGCTTGATGTTCAAAATAGCTCGGGAGGCAGCTCGATATTTATATGCCGCGTCTGGGTGGTCGTGGGCTACATCTAGTTCTCCTACTAACTAAGTACCTGCTAACAATCTCCAGCTTTGTTCTAAAAGTGCGAACACCATTTGACCCTGACAATTCTGTTATCTCACTTCGACTTCCGAATCGCAACACCATGAAATTACTTGACGGTGCTCCCACACATCAGCCCATTGGTTACGATCCATCTTCGTCGGCATGGAGTCTTGTTTACCATTTGCATACGCAGAATGGTCTTCATAATTGAACCAACAAAGGGGCCAGCTTTGTTATTGAACCTCTCAGCATTGCAGACATATTCTGCAACCGACATCTGCGAGGCATAAGATAGACTTGTGACGATAATCGCTCCAATAGCCATTATCCCTCCATAGTCATATCGTTATCGTATGGTTCCGTCAGTATCCGTAAGATACTATTGACGTGCGTGAGTGTGGGTATGCCTGATTGCTCAGACTACCTCATCC
>Ga0307509_10002398_pt1 | contig 30373 bp, 33 predicted proteins | sample 10_EM_MG_FD_202245 | JGI IMG/M metagenome (GOLD analysis project Ga0307509, IMG submission 202245) | Populus trichocarpa ectomycorrhiza microbial communities from riparian zone in the Pacific Northwest, United States - 10_EM | ecosystem: Host-associated > Plants > Roots > Unclassified | place...
CCTGGTGACTCATCACCTCGCGCTACATAAATCTCTATGACTCATAGTGAGTCATAGCGCGAAACCCATCGATGACTCACATGAGTCATCGCGCAACATTCCGTTAACTAATCAAAACTCATAAACCCAATCATGTGCTCGAGTGAGTCACATGCGTGAAACCCATGACTCATAATATGAGTCTTGTGCGAAAGTCATTACATCATATGACATCATCATCGTGAGTCATGAAACAATCAATCAATCATAACATAACGATGACTCACGAGTGCGCAGTCATGTGAGAACTATGAGTCAAACGACGTCATAGCGAAAAACATAAACAGGGGATGACTAATAACTGATTAGTCATGTGAAAACAATTTAGCTAAGTCCAAATTTGTGACAGAAGATTGCTGTAAAGGGTTTACTGATAATTGGGCTGTAGTCGCTGCAGATGTACAGACTATGATGTTCAGTCAGGCCCCCACATATGCGAATCCACTGATTCAGACTTAAACCCCCAGCATCTTGGATATTGGGGCCCTGGTGGGGGCCCCGGGCAACGGAATCTATTGACAAGAAACCGTCATGTGGTTTGATGATAGCAAGAAGGCAACGCGACTTCTTAGCTTTCTCGATTCCGATTGACAGACGCTGGACAGCTCACCAGATGTGGTCCTGGAGCTAGGTTTGGCCAATCCTGTGAGTCCTACTTCTTTATGACAATCACACTTGGTATTAAAGATCTAGAGTCGCCATAGGACGCGGCTGTAAATAGCGAGCCATTGCATATAGAGTATGGGCGTTGTGGGAGCAATAATATGAGGAGTTACTAGATTGAGCAATTGTATATAGGGTAACAGTAATGCATGATCTTTGGAGGTGGTTTCTCTAAAATATGGGAAATGGTACTTGGACGAGCTTAGTACGGTTAATATCAGTATGTCAAGCCAACTCAAGGAATTCAGAGCATTAGGAATAAGACCAGTATATTGGTGTAGAATAAGAATAGTATTAGAGTTAGTTCATGATGCATTCCAGAATACTGGGCGAGGTATGATAGAGTCAGGTAGGATCAGGAGATGGCCTGTATAAGAGGTAAGATCAGGAACAAAAAGCCAGGTGTCAGGAATGGAGGGATGAGGACCATGTGATCCCGACGAGGGAGGCAGGAGCAGGAATGATGAGAATGAGGGGTCAGAAGATGCATGAAGCCCTGACATTCTGTGAGAAGAAACGGGCGTCAGATCTGGAGAGTCTTATGTCCTGCCTTTTGAGGCTGGGAGGGTCTTAGATCAGTCAGCATCATGGCAGGACAATATTACCCCAGGTGTTATCACGGCGGGAACCCCTAACATGAGGCCTCGTCAGGACGGAATACCCGAGGACTAGACGCAGTTAGGACACGCAGCATCAGCAAAAACGGATCTTGCGTCTGATCCGCCTGCGTTGCGTGCTGATGCAAGCGCTGGATATTCTGCGTTCCATGCGTCCTGTGCGTCCTGACTTGCGTCGCAACGTTTCTTACGTCCTGACGCAACGTCGCATTCTCCCGACGTCCTGACTACCCCAGATTCTCCCTCTCGTCGCCTCTTCCTCCTGATCGTGCTCGCTCAGCGTTGCTTCTACTCTGCGTCCTGATGTATCCCGCCCCTCATCACTGCTCGAGTACTCTCAACCTAAATTTATTCGCTGCTTCCTCAGACGTCGGTCTGCTGGCGTCTGGGGCAGCAGCACCTTTTTTGTCACATCTCACATCCCACGTATCACGTATCACGCCTCACTGGTCTGGCGAACTCATGATGTGGGTTTAAAGTCCCTTTTATATCTTCTATATACAGTATCAAGATCATGTATGATTCTCCCGCATAGCCGAGTCCTGATTCTCTCATCCAGATTCTTTAATAAACCTCATTAAATGTGCGCAAATCAATCCGGCTATTTATAAGCCAGCACCGGTCCTCCTCCTGGATCAGATGCGCCAGACCGAGGATTGTCTCTATATCTACTATGGTAAACCCTCGTGTGTCCTCCCTCATCTGCACTGTAACAAGGCCATGTTGATTCAATAGACACCCCGAGTTAACTGGGGTCAGCATCTGAACACCGGCGACCCGACGCACAGTATCGTTGGATCTGTAGTCCCTGATCTTGAAGAGGGCAACTAACCTTGCTTGCTGACGACCCCTCAGCGCACCATACATTTCTTCCGTACCTGCCTGTACCCAAACCCAATCATTGCGATGCCCTGGTTTCTAAAGTGTAGATCGCCGGTGGATGGTGCACGGTGGATCTCGTAAACATCGGCCTCTTGGAACGCAAGAACCGGGATTTCAAGTTGTATGAGTAGCTCAACGGGGAGTGATCGAAGCATCGCATGGTCCTCAGGAAGACGGTGCGCGGCGGGCAGGTTATGTCTGCTATATTGGGTCAATTCACGATATATAATCTCGAGTGAGACTCCCGAGATTCGGCTAAAATCCACGACGTTGGTCACATCTTCCCGACGTCCCTTCAGGACCCTCCTGCAGACAACCGGTGCTGCTGCAGTCACGGTGCTGGCCGTCCTGTCTCAATGATGCAAGATGTCACCCGAGAGATTGGCGTCACGACAGTTTACAGATTCAAGGTTCAACAGTAGCATTCTGATGGCATGTTGACGACCGTAGCTGTGGACGATCTGGCGTGCTGCATCATTTTTGTTCGATTGGCGCCATCCGTCCTTGATTTGCATCTTGTGAGCGAGCTCTCCGATCTCCGTGGAATACATCAGAATGTTGCCAAACTGGCGTAGATGGTCACAAAAGTGGCATAGTAGATGCATCTTGATAAAGTTGAAATGCGATTCGCTACGGAGCAAGTCCAGACCGAGGTCGTTTTCTTCTTGACGATTGTCGTCGCGCATTGGGCGCCTTAGCGATGGGGCCACTCGCTCAATCACCAGGGCTCTCTGACGTCAAATCTCCTTTCATTGCTTGTCAACCTTGTCCTGTGTGCGTTTTGTTACTCGACATTCTAAGAAGATATCTTTTAGCTTATGAAACTGGTCCAGATAATCATCCATGTAGGCTATAGTGTCACACGTGTGGCTTGGGTATTGCGCCATCATATTGAAGTTGACCTGTGCCCTGACACATCCCAGAGCACGTTTGCAAGGGATTACTTGTGCACCTCCACGCTGGCGGAGTACAACGGCGAGAACTCCCAAACTACAGCGCCCCAGATTCCTCATCTCTTTCCCTTACCACTACATAACTTTACGGTAGGCTTTTTTGGGGACCAAGAATCCTGGGTATGGTGGTAATGCCTTCCAAACGTCGTCGAAAGCCTGCAGTCGCCCATGGTTCTTCAGAAAGCCTTTGATCCAGTCCATCATGTGCTTGAATAGCCCGAGATAAATGGTATGGAGCATGTCTGGCTTGTACTGATCAGCCGCCGAAACACAGTTAAGGCAGTGAAAAATATTTTGACCGATACCAAGATTGTCACACATGATGTGGTCGTCAGCGGACTCCGAGCCTGAGTTCTGATTTTCAGGTTTGTATGGTTGGTATCTTGCGTAATCTCTGGTTCGATAGCGTCTGGCATTTGTTGCTAATTCGTGGGTAGGCACCTCGCATTGAGGACAGGCGTTCCTCCTTAACCCGTGTAGTGCCACGTTTTCCATATGGTCGGCGATCCACGTGGAGAGAATTGGAAAGCACTCTCGAACCTTGCCGTCGGCACAGTCAATGGCAATGCCAGTATGCGCCACGTCCTGTAGGGGCGCGAAGATGAGTTCGAATACATCTTGTTGGGTGTCAGCGTTGATTTTCCTCCGACGTTGGTCGGCTTTGGAGGACTTTGCGAGTTTGGGAGGAATGGGCAATAAGGCGAGAAGCAGAACAGCCATTGAACCTGGGCTGTTGCGACTGGCCGATGGAAGATTTCCGCTTGTAATATAGACAGGCCACGGTTTCTTGTCACACGAGAAGTTGGTGAGGTTCGTCTGATCCGACATCCCAATTATTCGAACAACAGTAGCACCAGGTGGAAGCGTCTCCTATAATCAGTCAGCGAACGTCCCAGCAGAAGCGGATGGGTTGCTATACCTGGACTTCTCACCACCAATCCGCCGTATGCATTTCTGCATATATTCTCTGCCTGGTGGAGTAATATTCATGCCGTGGCGCGTAGACCAACTCGGCTCGGTATGCGAGCTGGCGAAGAAGATATCTAACACAACCTAGTATGTTGCGGTAAAAAAATGGCCAAGTTCTTTGGCCATCCGCAACCTGTCCTTCGAACCATTGCAGATATTGAATGTACGGCTCCAGTAACAGGAGATGGTTCTCCAGCGTGTGTATGGAGCTATACCCGACTGATTCAGCATCTCCTAAGCCACTCGAGAAGTATTGATTGATTCTTGATTTGGATACTTTTCCCTCAATGAACCAGGATGCCAGTTTGAAACCTTGTTCGCTATTGGATGGTGCCCATCGGTCGTCACACAGGTTGCTGTATTCATGCTCAAAACCGTCGACGCCTCCGATTACTTGCCCGGTGCCTTCATAATGAATCTGTTTGCCGGTGGAGGGTGACGTAGCATCATCGAATACTTCAGTATCAGACTTGTATGCACTGTCTCGACAAAATTTGTCAGGCTCGGTTCCAGCAGGGCCTGGATTGGATTCACAGTCGGAATCCTGGCGCTTGGTCGCGTCTGGGTTGTGCGATACGCTTGATTCCATATTGATTTATTGTACGGTTGACGCGAGGACAATGTCCAGACCTGCTTGTGCAGTTAGCAGGTGCTTCTCATATGCACCAGACCGGGTGTATTTTCGGCGGCAGAATGGAGATTTGCTAGGCATGGTTCAAGTTGGACTTTGCTCCATTGATCCCTCGGGCTTCATGTAGATTCGAGGGTGCAGCTATGTCGAGTGTTGACACGAACGTTTATTGATCCCATGTAGGGCCAAGGGGCGCGCATGCGATAATCATGATCTAGTCGTTGATAGAGTTAGCGTAGGCGTCACGTGGTATCAGCTGTGGTTTCGTTCAACAATGGAGACTACAAATATTATGTTCCCGCCCGAATGCGTTTATCATGTTTCATTTATTCAAGTTGAATCAGACAATGGAAGAGTCCTGTCATAGAGCATCAGATTCGCGTTTTCTTATCAACTCATGAAACGAATTCATCTATCTTTCAAATCACCTAGAGGATCTGGGAGTTTGATCTATAAAGTGAATTGATCACGATACTAGATGGGCTTCATACCAAGTGTCATCTCACACTCAGAACCTCCACAACAGCCACCATCATCACATCACAAGTATCCCTAAATACTGCCATCTAGATACACCAAGAATCCACGGATATGGCGCAGAAGAACAACATTGTAGGGTACGCCCTCATGCCGGCCGGAGGTGAGCAGCAGGCGCCGCCCGCGGGTCAGACCTATCACCTTCCGCCTTCTACTCTCGTTGGGGAGTATTCTCATCGACGCCCCGATTGTCGCTTGATTAACGATCATAAGTTGAGCATGGGCATCCCCCATCACCCCAAAAACAAGCCCCCCGTATACATTTGTTGGAGGGATGCTGTCAAAGATCAGATGTTAGCAAGGGGCTATATTTCAGATAATTGGCACTTCCCAGACGCCGAATTCCAGCAAATTGTCACAGGCATGGGGAGATTGAAACCTGCATGCGATGAACTCGTCACTGCGTCAGCAGCCAATAACATGGCTAGTATGCAGGAGATCGATGAAGGAGTTCTTCCATTGGTTAACGACAGTAGGAAGAAGTTGACCAAGACCATTGAGACCAATAACCACGTGCCTCCACCAGGCCCAGGCATCCCCCCTGCACAAGTCATTCTGAACCCAATATTACTACTTCGCAATGCACCACCTCAGTGCCAGTGGAGTATTGCAATAGTTGTACTGAACGTTGGCCCAGTTGTCCAAAATGCTCCGCAGGCCAATGCTCCTGGGCCAGCCCAAAACGTACCTGCTCCCGCGGCGAATCCCCAACCACAGAACAATCCCCCACCCCTAGGCCCGGCGATCCCCCAAGCTCAGAACAATGGTCCCAGCCCGGTAATTATTCCTGTGCAAATCCAAGCGGCTCCCCCAATGGGCATTCTCGTTACGCCACTGGGGATGCAACATGCGCCCCCGGCGATCCCCCAAGCTCAGAACAATCCTCCCGGCGCAGTGAATCCCGAAGAGCAGAACAACCCCCCACTCACAGGCCTGGCGAATCTCCAAGGTCAGAACAATCCCCCACCTGCTGGCCCGGCGATCCCCCAAGCTCATAACAAATCTCCCAGTGCAGCGAATCCCCAAGCGCAGAACAACCCCCCACCAGCACGGCTGGCGAATCTCTAAGCTCAGAACAATCCTCCACCCCCAGGCCGGGCGAATCCCCGAGCTCGGAATGTTCTGCGCTTGGGGCCGAAATATCGGCACCCACTGGCGAATATTTCTGCAATAAACCATCTGGCTCTCCCAATGTTTATCCCTGGTACGCCACTGCGGGTCCAATATTCTCTGGCGAATTTGCAAGCTCTGAACAATCCTACCGGCGCAGCGAATCTCCAAGCTCCGAACAATCCTGCCGGCACAGCGAATACTCAAGCTCCGAACAATCCTGCCATCCAGGTAATTATTCCTGGGCGAATCCAAGCGGTTCCCCCAATGGGCATTCTAGGTACCCCACTAGGGATGCAAGATGTCCCTCCGGCAGATATCCCGGGAGCTGCGGCACTGATCGTGGGGGATCCAGGGTTTGAATACCTTGGCATGGCATGACGAGTACCTCGCGCAGTGTTGGAACTGTACCAAATTAGTGAGTTTTTTCACAACAATTCGGATGTGTTTTTTTTTAACTTACTGACTTAGAATATATAGATTGGAGCGCTATGCGTGGACGTCCACGTGCTGTTAGTATTGTTTGGGTCTGTAATTTGGCCGATATCGACGCACCACAACCAAATTATCGCCTTCTCCATTGGCGCAATCCTCATATCAATGGGGTAGGTTTTGCTGAGTTAAATGCATATGACATACGCGGACTGTCAGCGATGATTTCGAGAACTGTGCCACACAACGCGATTCGCTACATACTTGGGGCGACAGGAGAAGACCGCAAAGAGCTGTGTCTGCATCCCGGGTTCCCGTTATATTATATAAATTACGTCTTCATCGAGAATGATCAAGACGTAAGGGCCTGGCTGCTGTCGAATCCGGTTCTAGAGGATCCATTGCATCTGTTGGTCTATTGTCATCCCTGATATACTGTGGACAGGGTACCCACTCCGCCCATGAGAAGGCACAACTATCTTCCTGAAAATGCCATCGCCGATTGGGCACACCAAGCAGGGGCACGTACTGGCATTCAAGCCCCACGAAAGGAAGTGAGACCTGACCTCGGCCCAGCCAATGCTGGAGGTAACCAGGCCAATAACTCTCCCCTTTTTCTCCCGGTATCTAGCAGTTCATCATCTGACGTCTTCGACGCCGGCAAGGGATGTGAAGCAATCATCGGAACATTACCATCCCCCATTGCAGATCCCACCGAATCCCCCCATTTTCGTATACCCCTGGCTATTCAATCGCCATCCAAAATGAATACCCACCATCGGTAGGACCTGGGGGGCCGAGGGGGTGAGACTCCGGATATCAAGGTACAGAAGCGTGGAGCTCCATCCGATTCGGAAGATTGGGAGCATTTGAATAAGAAATTGCATCAAGCTTCAAATGTTCCCGAGTGGTTGAAAGCAACGGAGGACCGGAAGTGTCGGGCACAGTTCGATGACGAAAAAGGTGACGAATACGGCTGTCCTGTGCAGATATTGCTTTTGACATTGTCCGTAGAGTGGGGTAGATCGGAGTGTGGTCGATCTGACGGCGCGTCATTTGTATGCTAAGTCTACTAAGACATATATTAGTGATTTCAATTTCTGTTCGATTGATTTCATAGAGTAGTACTTAAGAGTTTTGGAATAGCGTTTAGATCTTGCCTCGATGAGTTCCTTCGTCTGGGTTCGCACATGGCGTAGTATGATAGCTTGTGGTATTGTGTTCAGGTTCAGGCCGGGAGCTAGGGTCTTGGCTGACTCTGATGCCAAGAGACGCCACTGTACGCGATGTCTCTTGGCGCATGCACACTTGTGAGGCTTAAAACACTATTGCAGGGGGTACTGCAAATCACCCGTGACAATCAAGACTCAGTACCTTTCATGATCATTCGACAACCTAAGATCTATATTTTTATCCTCCGTTATTGGCAAAGTGCCTCCGTTATCTATCCCATAATACAGTATCCAAGCCATACAGATCCACGTCTACATCACGATGTCGCAGTACACCCTAAGTCGCATTCCCTACTTGTACGTCCCCTAGGGCTCACCGCCAACGAAATGTCCAGCATCAGTGAAATCTCTATAAAGAACCCTACGACCCCTCCCTCGCTCTTACCTCCCCACCTATGAGACGTCCACCTTGGTTTTGACCAGGCGTCCCCACGTCCGGCATCTTGAGATATACGAACATCAAACACCGTCCAAGTGGGTATCAATCGACCCCTCTTCTTTTTTGCCCTCGATATCAGATTCAAGAATCGCCGACAGACCAATGGCGTCTCCGGGAATAGCGAGACATCAGTTGTGGAAGGGAAAGTATGCAAAACACCTCTCCTACTAGTATATTAGTAACAAATGTTAATACCTCTCTGGCCGTTAGACGTCCCGCCGTGCTGCCACAGTCACAAGAAATTCAGAGCGGTATACGAAGATGGCCTCTGACATGTGCGGCCGCCCGTTGCCCCACAGAAGAGGGAGCGTAAGCAATCATGAAATGCTCTTTATATGGAATCATAGGATATCGAACTCACAAACCTCCTTTAATAAACTGAGAACCAGAGCCTGAGGAGCACGCACACTTCCAACTGGCCATGGGAGATTCAGTGTATATAAAGCCAAACCAAACTTCCCAGCAATAAGATTCTGGCATGCTGACAATCTCACTCAAACCAGGACCGTATAGGGCGACATTGCGTATGCGAAATCGTGGTGTGGATTCCAACATCCACATGGCCCATCCTCTGTCTATGTAACATGGCGTGAGCAAATAAAGGTCTATATCATAGCTCGCCCCCTAGACCATTGTCGCCTAGCAGAATCGCCAGTGGATTCAATTATATCGTTTGCTCGTGGCTATTCGGCAGTCAAGGAGCATATTGAGTTTATCAAACACCATCACCACGCAGACGACATTTGGGAACTCATCCGGCATCTGAAGATACTGGTCAAAGATTCGGGCAAGACACTACAAACGTCCAACGAGCGTCAGAGAGCTGAGCGGGATCGTTGTGGCGAGGTTGAGGAACCTCCGAGTAAGTGTTATCCATCTTTATTCCCGTACCCGCGAACTAACAGGTGTTGCTAGTGGGTCATTCCGATTGGGATTCCCGGCATTCCCCGCGGGCTATGAGAATCCATATCGTTCGTCAAACTGGAGCGCCGGCTGCCCAGCATCCATTCCTCGGTCATCCCTGGTGTGTAAGAGACTCGGATCGGGGAATCGCCTGGGGTGTCCTGACTGCACCCAGCATCGCAGATCTGCTCCGTTTGGTAAGAGCGTGAGAAGTCGAAGAGGAAATCAAATCCCCGCGGTATCTGATCGGTGCGACGGGTGAGGGCGCTACCAGACTATGTCAGGACCCCGAAGAACCTCTCCAACTACGCCAGCTCATATTGCTGAATAGAGATGACAACATTCGTGCGTGGTTCCTCGCCAACAATGGCCACGATCCCCGGGACCTCATGGTTCTTGAGTCACGTCCGGAAGATAGAGAGGACCCGGATGAGACCGCCAAGCCTCCCAATGGAAGGCACCAATTCTTTGACCGCGAGGTCTGGGATGACTCGGCAGGTGCAGAATATGCGATCGGGAGATGCAGGAGGAGGAGGAGTGGATTGACGAGGATGAATGGCTACAGGCCGAGCCGGAGGGAGCAACTCGGGCGCCTTCTGGTGCTGGCGTTATCATTGTGGACGACGGCGACGTATGTATCGAAACAGAACCGGCACACAGGTCAAGCCAGGATAGCTGATTACTGATGTAGGACCAGTCACCGCGAGTCCCGGGCCCTTCAAGACGCCGGAGGAACATTCCATCGCAAATGGAGGAGCCGGCAAGATCTAATCGATTTGCGCGGGGGTCAGGGGTGGAAGCCTCTAGTACATCTGGCCCTTCCGAGTCTGAGATGTTACAAAAACTCCGGGAATTTGTGCAGGTGAACCCCTGGGCAACCAAATTCATGGCAAATCCCAGGCTCGTAGCTGTGAGACCTCAAGGGCACGATGGCGCTGAGGACACACCATCTGCCGGACATATGAATGGCGACGAACACCCGTTCTCACCTCCGGCGGCTCTGGTCGCCAACCTCGATATCTCGACTCCTGAGAGATCGATTCCTGATCCCTCTCCCTCTCAACTGCCGCCATCCACCACCAATGTGGCCACGACTCAGCCACCAGTATCCGTGACTCCCCAGCCACGCGGATCTTCAACTCTGAGTCCTAAGCGCGCCCAAGAAAACTCCCCATCCACCCCCGAAAGACGCCGTTCTGGAAGAGGTTGCCCGAGTGGACAATAATTTGAGATTTCCTAGATTCGAGTTTAATTCTTTTTTCATTTTTGCCCCAAATACCCAAATACCTTACTGTATACTAGATCTGGTTTTCTTTTTGGATCCTGCATTTTCTAATTGGGAATTGTTGCTAGTATGTGTTAGGACTCGAGTAATGATACCATTGTGCGCCCTTGCTTCAGCTTCTCTCATCCTTACATCACCTTATGCTAACGTCTGATACCTTTTTCCGGATTGGGCATGCCTCGCATTCTCTGTCCTTAACTAGGCTGGCGTTCACCAACCGAACTAGGGGATGCATGACGTGAAAACTGAGATGGTGTTGATTCACTGGATGATTCAACGTGTGGAGATGAGGTTCGATATATCTAATCCGCTTAGAGCGTGGCGGGTGTCTTGCTAGAATTAGTGTCGCTAATCGATACTCCTTGTGGCTAGTTTTGGCTTTAGCTCCAGCGACATTAGCGACGCCTCCTACATTAGCGACAACTTGTATTCGGTCGAACCTTTTCATACCAGAGTCCAGACGAACATCCTCCCTGAGCTCGTCCAGAGTTTGAACATAATATTGAACAAGTAGAAAACCCCTTTTTGCAGTTGAATGGATTCTTTCAATACCGAGTGATATGGCGTGATCCCCCCCCCCACAAGACATAGCGTATAAGACCTGACGCGTTCCATTGAACAACAATAAACCCCTAGTTTTCACAACACGCGGGATACATTACAATTTTCTACATCCTAATTCCTATCCTCTCCGAACAAACCTTCTTCAATCGTCCAGTATTACACTATGTCGAGAGAACCTCAAGGCAATTCACTCAGCCAGCCAGCTCCATGAGTAGGCAATATTTACCGGCGTAGACGCAACGCCTTATGCGTGGATAGGGCATCCGGATCAGGAACACGGCGGACCGAATCAGGCAGCTCCCATAGTACACGAACACTGGCGGCCGAATCAGGCAGCTCACACGGTACACAGTCTTCAGGTCAGAGTTCTTCCCCACCACAAATCATAAGATGTCTTCCATCACAACCTACGAAGCGCCCTAGAAGGAGTTCATTACAGACAACAGCGTATACTGAACATTTGGGGGAGACTGACGCACCACCACAAATTGAGACAGTTCGTCTTAGCGATAATAGCAGCGATGAGTACCAGAACTCGCGCAGCTCGGATCAAACTGAATCAGACACAGAACCAGACGCAGAAGACAATGATATTCTAGATGACGACACTGCACTAGGGACTTGTCGGCGCTCACGAACTGCAGAAAGACGACAAGCAAAGCGCCGGGTTTCGACTGTGAGAGTTTCCACCACCTCCAGATCGCAGGGGGCAGCGCAAGTCAGGCGCACCCCAGCTGCTCCACGACGTATAATCCAATGTAGTGCGTACACTCCACCGACGTTCACATCTTCCAGTGTACCACCGTATTCATCGCCGCTGGCCACCCACAGTGCCACTATATCTGCAGTCAGAAGCTCGAGTCGTCCTGCTGATTCGAGTACGCCATGACATGAGCACATCTTGCCGGGTACTAAATCACGGCGAAATATAGCCCTTGGAGGCGAGGCAGACGTAATAACACGGGCCAAGACTCTCATTCTCCGGTACACCCTGTTTGTTAATCCTATTCCAGCACCGGCTACTTTGATGTCTGAGGTCCACAGATCTTGGCTGAAGGCTCTCGATGACATATCCGACGCAGGAAATATTGAAGGATCGGATGGAAGCTTAAAATGAGTAAGTCGAGGCTGATACTTAAACATTACACATGCCGCCGGGGGTGCTTACTAAATGTCACAGATACGCGCGAGACACTCTGCAGTAAGATCCCAGTTTGCTTTCCGTGTAAAGGATCATATTGGAAATTTGTAAGATCTCACAGAAGACCCAGGGGCGATTGCGCTTAGAGTGGACTACCTGCTTGAGAGGAATTGATTTATGTGCTCCCTGAGGGGGTATGAGGTAAGTGTGCGCTAGGTAGTGAGCCCAGCCACAACTAATGCGTATGAACATAACCCAGCAAATAACGAATTGATTCCTCGCGCCCCAGATCCCGAGACAATATGGGAAAAGCACTTCAAGGGCAAGAAAATGTTTGGAATTTCCGAACCTGATTTTCTTGGTCGCATCAATGGCATCATGGTTTGCTTAACCTGTGCCATACTGTTCCATACTCTGCAAGCATGGCAAACGGGGGTGCATCTTGAAACATGCAACTTCAAGCCGGAGGCCATAGCAGGTGAGCCTGACCCCGAACCCAGTGTCCTCTCGTTCCGACTCAGATGCTAACATGACGTTGAGCTCGGAAGATCTTTTTGGCCACCAGCGCCAGACGTGGGCCTCTTGCCCAAACTGGGTACAGAAGATGATTCTCAAGAACATTCGCCAGACCATCAAAGCCAAGATGCAGCAGGAGCATAGGGTCAGGGAAGATCGCCGTGAAGAGTTTACTGACGATTGGGCTGCAGTCGCTGAAGAGGTACAGAGTCAGATTTCGAGTCGGGCCCACACAGGCGCAACTCCACGTATTCAGAGTCAAACTCCCAGCAACCTGGGAATCGAGGCCATGGCAGCCCCCCCGGGTAACCAACTCGATTCAGAAGAAACGGTCTCGTATTTCAATTTCGGCCAGACAGCAACGCCACTCTGGAGGTTTCTCGATTCCGATCCACACACCCCGGATGGCTCACCGGAGGTGGCCATGGGGCTAACTGTGGACAATACCGTAACTCCTACTACTTTGCGACAACTCGTGCTCAGCATTGAAGATCTAGAGTCGCAAGAGGAGGCTGCTGTGCATAGTGAGCCATCGGATATGGAGCAGGGGCAAGGTGGGAGTAATGATGCGTGCCGTTAGAAGATTGAGAAAGATTAGCATAGCTGTAATAAATATTTGGATCCGGTCGTCGCTCTCACATGTGGGAAGGGTACCCGGAGGAGATTAGTATTAATATAACGACATCAGGCAAAATCACGGATTCAGAGTAGAATTAGTGACACGCGATCAGGATACGGTAACACTCATGGTGACAGCGTTAGGAAAAGCCTCCAGATGTACGACCAGGATAGCATTAGACTTAGTTCACGATGCGTCAGTGATCACTAGAGGACGTCTGATAGAGTCACGATTGGATCAGGAGGCGGCATGTATAGGGGGTAAGATCAGGAAGAACAGACCAGACATCAGGAAGGGAGAGATCAGGATCTTGGGATCCGGACGAGGGAGTCAAGAGCAGTAACAATCGGGAAGACAGGTGGTAAGATCCACGAAACCCTGACGTTCGATCAGAAGGAACCGGCATCTGGGCCCAAGAGTCTTAGATCAGACATGGTCAGGGCGGGAGAGTGGTAGATTAGACGTCGTTAGGGCGGGAGAGTCGTAGATCAGGCGACGTCAGGACAGGAGAGTCCTGGATGAGGTGGCGTCAGGACGGAGTAGCGGAGCACCAGACACAGTCAGGATGGACAGGACGTAGGGGTCCGAGTCCGGATGGCGTCAGGACGGATGGTGCTAAGTAACGCAAAGTCAGCACACAATGTCGATCCGACATTGCGTCCTGATTCGCGATTAGCGTGCCGGCGTCAGGTGCATCAGACGCCCAGAACGCACAGAATGCAAGGTATTATTTTTACTCATAAGGACGTAGGGGTCCATATCCTCATTGCGTCAGGATGGACAGCGCTAAGTAACCCAATGTCAGTACCCAATGTTGGATCGACATCGCATCCTCATTCGTGATTTGCATTCAGGCATCAGGTGGGTCTGACGCACAGAACGCAGAGAATGTAGCCTATTATTTTTGCTGATAATCATTGAGGACTAACTCTCCAAAGAACCATTACGGTGACACTCAATGAGGGAATATGCTGATGATGCGGAATGGTTGAGAGCAGTCAAGAAGGTTACCCGAGCCGAAAAAGGCTTCCTGGAATGAAGAAGGTTACCGGGAGGCCGTCTATCATGTTTTGTAATACCGGAGAAAAGGAAATTCAAGGATTCCAAGCCAGCAGGAGCTGTGAAGCGAGTAATGATGCAGTTCTAGGCCCAACAAGCAGTGTGCACAAATGCGAAGAATGCAGTGGAAAGAAAGGGAAAGAAGTAGGGGTTGGTGCCATCGAACCAACACCTACAGGTAGCAAATGTTGATAGTGATAGCCAGGGAACAAGATCACAATGAGAGGCACAAAGGCTCCCAGTATCGGCCTTTGAGGATGATAAAATCTCATAATCTTATCCTGCTACCAGCAACAATGGCGATTGGGTAGTCTGCGTGGTAGGCTTGGAAATGGAAACCATAATAGTAAAATCTAATACGTGGGGCATCAGGGGAACCTGGGATACAAGCTCCACAGCCCACATGCAAAGCTCGATAATTTCAGACTCCATAGAGAGTAATAGAGTATGTAACAGATCCTGGGATAAACTACCAACTATGACTAAGTAAAACGGGCATATCGATGTGGAACACTATGACCACCTGAGACACTGGCAGGAGTTGGAGTGAACCCATCTCTAAAGCTCTAAGTTGCATACGACTTACCTGTCATGACTGGTAGTGAAGGAATGAAAAAGGCGAAGGGATAGTTGATACCTCATAAGAGACAGCCTTACACCAGATAGGTTGACAGTAGAGGGAGGTGAGTAATAGTTCTCAAAGGTAGAGCCCTTCACTGGTGAGGCAAGGCACCAATCGTGAATAGGTTGGAGGTTGCCCCGCTGGAGCTAGCGGCGTGGGGGCAACAATGCTCAGCTTTAGTATGCTGAAGAGTACAGAGTGGGCAGATGGGAGACTCCAGCTTAGAGCAGGGTTTGACGTGGCCGAATTTCGAGCACTTTAGACAGTGGGAAGGGGTGGAGGAAGATGATTCCTTTTTGAATATTCAAGAGCTACCAAACAGGTAGATGAACTGGAGCATTGTTTGGATGGAATCAGGGTCGACGTTGACATCTACTGAATAGGGATGCTTATCCATAGAGGACTGATGGTTCAAGTTGAGGATGCGGGCTGCTGAGATGGAGACATCCTTGAAGTTGAAGATGGGATTGGAGACGTATGATTGTTGTACAGGTCTTAATCCTGATCAGGCATGAAGAGCATAGGGAGAGAGCGGCTGTCAAGTTGGACGGAGGTGGGAGCAAGGCAAATGGAAGCCTGGGATCCTCGCTGATGGGGCTGGACTGGTTGAGCTTGGTGGTGATGTCTTCAAAGTAGGATGCCGAAGAGGCAGCGGAGACTGAGGTGTCTGTGTGTATCAGGGTGACAGAGCTCCTATCGTTGATAACAGCTTAAAGGGACCAGGGGCGGTAGCAGTTTACCTCACAAAGGACAAACACTGCGAGCTCAAGGCAGTGCCCCTGTATTTTGTTAGTTAGTGTGGGGGAGTGATGAGTAAGGAGTGAAGAAACTCCTGGCATCACAGGCGAGTGGGAGAGGAGTGATAAGTAAAGAGGCTTGCATGCTAGCAGCCACAACCTTAATTTCCGGCCTCCTTGGGGCAGTCTCGCTCTTCTTACCTTTGTTATTCTTCTGGGTGGCAAACACTTCCTGTGCCAGTGGGTTGGTCTCACGCGTACCCCCCACAATTACAGTGAATGACTGTGTGGGCCTAGAGAGGGCGTGCAGGAACCCTTTGAAAGGGTGCCTTGGGTGACAGAAGTAGCCGGTGGGTGGGAGCGAGAAACATCCGAAGAAGGCAGAGGAGTATATGTCAAGGGGAGGTATGCCACCATAGGTGAGAGGTCGTGCAGGGTAGACTGGATCTGGTTGGGCTGTGGTGCATGGTCAATCCAACCGGAAAGGAATTAGCGACACGTGACTGGAGGTCGCAGCTTGGGTGTAGGGTGAAATGATCAACCGCCGTGCCCATAGCAGACATGACATAAACAATAGAACAAAGGAGGAGGCGCATTGTAGCTTCTGCGATAGTGAGATTGTTAAAGCCTTTGAGCAAGGGGATGGGCAGCTGCTTCGAGAAGAGTCCTGTGAGCCAGCTGGTTTTGGAGATGAAATAGTGGAGGTGGAGGACTTCTTTGTCAAAGCCTGCAATGCTGGTAGGGAATGTGAGATCCTCCATCAGGACAACGGAGTGGCTTGAGCCAGGCTGGGCCATGGTGAGTGAGCTCAGGGAGGCGAAGCCTCAGGGAGCTGCAAATGTGAGGGGGAGGATGGGATGGTCCACTATACGACGTGGTGTTGTAAAATGTAGCAGCAGGAAAATAGAGGGCGCAGAGCGTGTAGAGGAATGGGGTGAAGGGAGTTTTCTTTGTATGCCAGGGCTAGGGGCAGTGGAGTGGATAGACTCACTAGGAGTGGGGACAACAATGTTGAGGGTGAAGATGAAGAGGGAAGGGGGAGTTCTCTTGGTATAGATAGCTGGGGAGGGGCTATGAGCAAAGGCAGGCGGCGGAGTGGGGGACGTTTCCTATTGGGGGTCCAGGCTCCGGGGTTGTGTCCTAGGATGCAGTAGATATGATTTAGATGATGAGCTGTAGTTGAGAATGAAAATAAGGTTCTAACACGACCACTATTGGATGATGCCAAGATCAAGGCAACAAAGTTGAATTTTGGGGAGTATGCAATAGCGGCTGTGTTCACAAACGTCAGGACATTACGAGTAGACAGATGATGCAAGATGCTCAACCAGCATTACAAGGGTGGTTGTCATCTCCGGGTGCCAGGCTTGGGCGAGTACTAGCTATTCAGAGACTCGGAGCTCTAGGGCTAGGACGACGGTGCCAGCTCTGATACCCTATGCTGCAGCTGCTCTTCCTCTAACCATGCCAAGGTGGCGGCTGTGGCTGCAACCCCCAGATGTTCGCAGGCTCACAACCTGGGGCACTCTAAAGAGTGCCTGCCAGCTCAACACAACTTTGCGGCTCAACACAACTTTGTGGCTTACCAGACAAACTCTGTGGCTCAACACCACTTTATGGTGCAACACAACTTAGTGACCCAGGATAAATTTGTTACTCAGCATAACTTTGAGGCTTAATATAATTTTATTTAAAATGAAAGAGTACACAGGTATATTATCCCTTGGGCAAATCACAGGGTCAAACCTGTAGCCTGGTAGGTGCACTTTCTTCTCTGTTAATGAAGAGAAATCATTTGAGACAATTTTCCATCACCAAGTCGCTTTGTTACTACTTCTCCTCCAATCAAGTTGCTCAAAAGGCAATGTACGAGTACGGGCCAGGCTACAAGTCTGGCAGTGCTATCCTCCAACTGATAATATGCCTGTGTACTCTTTCATTTAAATAAAATTATATTTAGCCTCAAAGTTATGCTGAGTAACAAATTTATCCTAGGTCACTAAGTTGTGTTGCACCATAAAGTAGTGTTGAGCCACAGAGTTTGTATGGTAAGCCACAAAGTTGTGTTGAGCCGCAAAGTTGTGTTGAGCTGGCAGGCACTCTTTAGAGTGTCCCAGGTTGTGAGCCTGCGAACATCCGGGGGTTGCGGCCGTGGCCGCGACCTTGGCACGGTTATCCAGAGTTTGCCCGCCTGGCTAATATCCCTTTTAATAATCGCGCCCCGCTAACCCACCTCCTCCTAGTGCGCACCCTGAGGGCACGACCGCCGCATGAACCCTACCCTTCTAGTTTCTTAAGTCAAGTCGTGAACTCTATTGGACCTATGACACTAGCATTGGTTGAAAGTGCTACTGTGCCCATACAGCCCGGCTGGCGGCCGAGGGGATTACCATATACTCCACGAAGGGAAATTCACTAGAAGGTCCGACATTTAGGGGCTGTTTGGCCTGACAATTTTGGGGTGGCAAACCATGGTTTCGATCCAAACCGTAGTTTGTAACTACGGGACTGTTTGGTAGACGTGGATCGCAAACCATGGTTTGCGGCAACCAGGACCAAATCTTTGACTGTTTCTGACATAGAGTATGAGGTTCTTCCAACCATGGTTCCACAACCATGTAGCTAGCCAAACTTCGCAAAATTGTCACGCCAAACAGTCCCTTAGTAAGTTCTCCTCTTTTCTAGTTTACAAATTCTAGGGAATGAGGGGCTAATGGGTTATCTATAGCTTGTGAGGGAGATGAAAAGCAGAGGGGGCAGAGTAACCGGTCGCATATGTAGGTGGAGGTTATTGAGGTGGCGAATGTAGGGAAGGGGGAGAGTGGTAGGGGCTGGGTTGGGTGGATGCCATTTTGTGGGAGACCAAGATTATAATGCTTATAGTTATACTCATTCAGGGAAGGTAGGAAAGAGGAAAAAGAATGGGAGTAGAATGACAGATAGGTGGGCTGCAGGTCAAGCGTCGCCTGCGCCTGGGTCCGCTTCCAAACAACCGCGCCCCCCACCTTTCTACAAAGCTTCACTCGCCAACAAAGGCCTCCTCTCGCCCTCGACTGGAGCGCCATTACCGTCTCCACCCGTCTCCTTTCTCTCCTTGCGGTCCTTGAGCTCCCATATAATACACATAGCCAACAATGCACCCTGGAGCACCCCCGTAACAACATATGTGATCCAGCTGCTCCATTTGGTTCCCTCACGACTGGCAAGACTAACCGCCCAAACGAATGAGCCAGGCGTCTGAATGCACATCATGGGAATGCTAAGCGATCCGACGTGTTTAAGTGACCAAGTAGTGTATAGTTGCGGGATGTACTGCAAAGAAGCAAGAACCATAGACTGAATGCCCAGAAAGTTCGCCCAAGACGTTAGTTGCGGAGAGACGCTTGTGTTGGGGTGAGTCGGATAAGACGTGATAGAGAAGTAGAATGTCAGCACACAGACGGCGATCAGGTGGGCAACGCAAAGGATTGCGACTGCCAACGCAGATTGAGTCTTTGGTATAGCAGAACGCGAGGTGGTCGGAGCGGCAATGACGTCTCGGGGAAAGTAAATGAGGAACAGGAGTAGTCTAGAGCCCTTGATTAGCACCTAGCCGCCCACTTACCCATGGCATAGGGGAAGAAGGGAAAGGAGGTAAACCTACATAACTCCAAAACAACACCACTGCGTCCCGACCTGCACGACCCCTAAACTCGCGGCGAAGCAATTAAACCCGCCTATACCCTTCCCACAGCACGCAAGCACACCCCTACTGAGGATCAATATGTTCGCAAAGGCGCATGTTCCGCTAGTCACACCAAGGAGGAGGAAGGCGGGACTAATCCCCTCGGACGTGCCTCGAGATATTATTCGGTGGTGTTGTGGAAGGTACGAGATCAGAATTCCAGCGAGGATGAAGAGGCTGAAGAGTAGGTTAAGATTGGAAGGGTCCAGGAGACTGGCGCACTCGGGCTGAACGGATGGGAGTAGGTCCAACATTTGCTCTGATTCTGTTCCGGTCTTTGGTTCGATGTTGGGGAGTTGGAGGGTCTGGGGAGTTGGAGGGAAGCTACAAACTATGGCAGAGCTTCGAAGGCGCGGGGGTTGACAAGTTGCTGCCCGGCCCCCCTGTGACGTACTCGAGTACGGTAGTGGTTGGGTACAGCACGGGCTGCCTGGACTGGTGAAGGATGTATTTAGGCAAAACACGGGATGGTTGAGTTTGTGCACTTTCAGAGGCGGGAAGAGATGCAACCTGCTGCCGTATACCGGTAGGATACTTGTTCTCGTACTAGTATGCCCGGAGACGTTTGGTGGGGTAGTGTCGGACCCTTAGATAGTTTTTTCTGTTATTTTCGCTGTTGTTGTGGATTGCAGAGCTTATTACCTAGTCGCCCACTGAGCGGTCTTGGTAGAAAGTTTTGTTAGTCAATCAGTGTGGAAAACTCCTTGGAGGGACGGAGGTCAAATGTGGATTTTTTCGGTTGACGGGAACCGTTCTTCATTCATCAGCCTTCATCATTTTTCCGAGAGCTGATCACTTCGGTTTATCATAACCATCAGTGTTCGTCTTTCAACTTCAATTTATAAGTTTCAGTTTCTTTCGTTTTCTCGTGCTCGTGACCTTCACCGGAATCGTGAACGGTCAAGATCTTACCTTGTGGCAGAAATTCATGGCTTCGTAGCGTGCTACAAAGTGCGGTCGGCTCACGGCAGGGTATTTTTCCGGTGCCATTACTCGAGTACAAGCCAATTTGGTTTATATCCTAGCTAGTCTCGTTCTGGATGTTGAACGTTAGTGTATTTTATTTAGTATCTGGGAGCAAATCTACGCTGCTACTCTTGTTTCCGTCATGGCAATGCCAAACAGTTCTGATTCTGTGGTATTCTGAGCACTAGACCACTTTTGAACAATGTTTTCCCTATCACGATTACACAAATAAGGCCCTGTTTGGCACGCCAGAGATACCATGGTATTTTCAGTTTTCCTCAGTATTTCTGGTTGAGATAGGATAAATAAACTATGTCATGTTTGTCATGCATATAAATACTATAGTATTTGTATTCATTGGATAAACTTCCTGTATTGCGTTTGTGTGATATGTCTGATAAACCTGCCTGTATTAGGGTACAACTTGAACTATTAATGTACTTGTATTCTGATACTGTATTCTGAATGCAGTTTCTGTGAAAGTAGTGAAAGATTTGTCAGAATTACTTGAGGTTTTAAAAATTCGATGTGTTTAATACAAAGAGGACAATGTCACCGATGGCTGTGGATATAATAATAATTATGAAATATTAATGGCAATTGTGATGGTAGAATGAAGGACTGGGGTCATTCACTCTGAAGAGGACCCTTGATGCTGATTTTCTCAAGCATCAAGATAAATTTTACAGTATGAGTTCATTCTGATACACAAGGCTAACCGGCTACAAGCACTATTCACCACAGTCTTTCAAAGTGTAAAAATACAGAACTTTTATGTGTTTATCATGGCTTTTCCAAAACGGAGCTCCATCTTCATGAGAGACACAAGTAGGTGTCAAGTACAAGATAATAAAAGAGCAAAGGCTTGGTCTGGTGGGAAGATAAATGATGTAAGTAATAGTAGCTACAAGTACCAGGCATGATATTTTCGAACAAGGTCAGGATAGCAGAGATGTCTCAGATATCAATTTTATTGCTGAGAAGAACCGCAGAATATTGAGTGAAACTTCAGCAGTAAAAGATATCCTATGAGAATTGTAACAATCCTATGGTTAATCCGTTATGCAACAGGCAACGACAGTTGTCTCTCGCTTAGGTAAGTGTCGTTCTCTTGTACTAAGTGGTAAGGAAATACTATCTCTTCAGATAGTATGGAGCTGGCTTGGTTGTCTTTGAGTGATTGGTCGAAGGATACTATCTCGTCAGATAGTAAGATTGGTGGATTGTGGTGTTTGATAGAACTATCACAATAGTTCTATGTTTGGTATTACCCGTCGAGACTATTACAATAGTCTCCGAGTTCTGAGAGCGTAGGCTCGCCTAGAGGAGGAGTGTATGGGAGAAGAGTAATCGTAGTGCCACTTAAGTATAGAAAAGTACTTAGATAGTGGCGTGAAGATCCTATTCCTTGGTCGTTTTGTTCTTTTTTTGGATATCATGCGTTAATTGTTTTAGGTATAAAAAGCCTTATGCAGCGTGAGCTATAAAGAGAAAAAAAGCTATATGTCACAACAACCGGCCGCTTCACCTCTCGATGGGAAAAATCAAACACCCCGAAACTATAGGAAAAGCCCCCCACGCCTAGCACCTAAGATACTAATACCCGAGACACGTAAGGAAACAATTCATAGAAACGTACAGGTAGAGAGACCCAAACCCTTCCGCAAACTCCACAGAACAAAAGAAAGTTTCGCTAAGGCCTCGAAACGCGGGCCTGAGGGAGAGGATGGTGATCGCGGGTTAGAGGAAAACCAGCGGAAGGTGGGCCGATACTGTGACCGTACTCAACCAACGCGCCGGTAAAGACATGGTGCGACCAAGAGGTTTGCGGCAGGCACGCAGGCAGTGCAATACAATGGCAGGGCGTAACTGAGGAGGAGTGCAACGATCGGAGAGGACAGAGGGGGGAGTGGGCCACCCGGGAGTGGGGTGCCAGCCAGTGAGTAGCAGTAGGGTGTCAGCCGGAGGGAGGTTAGCAGTAAGGTGCCAGCTAAGGGGGCAGTACGGTGCCAATGGACAGAAGCAGGAGAGGGGAGGAGGAAATATTGCGAGCATGCTAGCCACAACCAACAAATGGGCCATGGCAAGGGCTTTAGGGACGAGGACGAGAGCGGGACGAGACCTTGATGTTAGTAACCGAGACTTTCCCCACCAGAGGTACAAGTCCAGCAAGCCGCGGCCTACTTCGACCGGGAGTCCGACACCGTACCGCTGACCGTGAACGAAGTGAGAAGCTTTCCGACTGTGCAAAATGCTAAGCGAGGTGTAAAGCAAGTGCAGGGTAAGCGGGAGAACCGAACTTCATGAGCATGTCAACGACGAACAGGAACAAGAACCCCAAGGAGGGGAGGCCAAAGGGCCTCAGAAGAGGAGGGAAGATGGCTTAACGTCAACTACTAGGCAGGAGCGATCGTGGGAGAAGAGAGGTGGGTGGGGGAAAGTGACCATGAATTCCCGTGGTGTTGAGATTTCAATCGCAGGAGGTGTGAGAGAGATGGTTCATGACCTATCCCTTGGTGGTTTTTTTTCTTTCTTTTTTATTGTAATCATGCGTTATTTGTTTCAGGTACAAAAAGTCTTAGACAGCACGAGCTATGAAGAGAAAAAAACCTATAAGTTACAACAACCACCTGCTTCACCGCTTCATGGGAAAAATCAAACACCCCGAGACCATAGGAAAAGCCCCCCTCGCCTAGCACCTAAGATACTAATCCCCCAGACATCTAAGGAACCAATTCATAGAAACTTACAGGTAGAGAGAGCCAAACCCTTCCACAGGCTCCCCTGAACAAAAAGAAAGTTGTAGCTAGGGCCCTTTCGGGGCCCGAGGGAGAGGATGGTGATCGCGCATAAAAGCAAAATCCTGAAACAGAGGGCCAATACGAAACCAAAAAGCAACTACAGCGCCAGTAATTACATCGGTCGCCCCAAGGGGTTGGCAGCAGCCACGGAGGCAGTGCAATACCGGGACTGGACGTGACCGAGGAGGAGTGCGACGATCAGAGAGGATAGAGAGGCGAGCGGAGCCACCGAGCAGAGGGGATGCCAGCTGGTGATGACCAGTAGGGTGCCAACCAGGGAGAGGATTGTAGTAGTATGGTAGAAGCGGACGGAACTGGGAGAGGCAGGAAGCAAGGATCTTGAGCGGGCTAGCCACAAGCCAAAAACGGGCCATTGCAAGGGCTTTTGGGGGGACGACGAGACCGAGCGGGACTGTGATGTTACTATCCAAGGCTTTCCCCAGCTGAGTTACAAGCCCAGCAAGCTGAGGCCTACTGCGACCGAGAGTCCGACATCGTAACCCCGACCATGAAGGCAGCGCGAAGCTTTCAGACCATGCAAAATGCTGAGCGAGATGCAAAGCATGTGCGGGGTAAGGGGGAGAACCGAACTTAGCATTCATTACGGGGCAGGGCGGGGCGGGTTTTCACTCACTAGGCCCCGCCCGTAGCCCACCCGCAATCATTCCCTGGACAGGGCCCGGGTGTTACCACCCATTTTTAGCGGGGACCTGTCAGGGGTATGGGTGGGGCGGGTGCCTGAGCGGGGACAGGGACAGGGAATGCCGAAGAAGATACCATGCACCAGGCCATTGAGCGGGGCAGGGCGGGGACAAGGGCCAGGGGCCTGGGTGTTCCGGGACACCGTCCGCCCCGTAACAAACTCTAACCGAACTTCATGAGCGTGTCAACGACAAACAGGAAAGAGAACACCATGGAGGGGAGGCCAAAGGGCCTCAGAAGAGGAGGGAAGATGGCTTAACGTCAACTCTTAGGCAGTAGCCATCGTGGGAGAAGCGAGGTGGGTAGGGGAAAGTGAGGATGATTTCCCGTGGTGTCGAGATTTCAATCACGAGAGGTGGAGAGGAGATGGTTCGTGACCTATCTCTTGGTCGCTTTTCTTTGTTTTTTTCTTTTGTAATCTTGCGTTCATTATTTCTGGGTACAAAAAGCCTTGGGCAGCGCTAGCTATGGAGAAAACAAAACCTATAAATGCAAACCCACCACCCGCCTCACCTCTTCATGGGAAAAATCAAACACCCCGACTCCATAGGAAAAGTCTCCCCCCCCCTAGCACCTAAGATAATATACCCCAAACACGTAAGGAAACAATACATAGAAACGTACAGGTAGAGAGACTGTTAGGTGGTAGCTTCGGCGTGAGATATTCTGACAGCTAGGACCTGAATCGTAATTATATCGGAGAACTCGTTAAGAAGACACGAGTAATGTAGGCTAGATAAAATATTCACTTCTGTGTAGATAGTCGAAGTATTGGTAACGATATAAAAGTGTAGATAACTTATTATATTGATAAGATCTCTTCTCCTTGCTTGTTGTGTTAAATAGCAGCGAAGATGCTTCGATATTTATATTCCGCGTATGAGCAATCGTGGTATACATGCTAACTCTATACTAACTAAGTACCTTGCCCACAACTCTGCGAACTTCACCTGAGTGCGAACACTCGTAGACCCAGAGAATTCTCTATCACACCTTTTGCTCCCATGGCCAACTTATCGGGCTGCGCTTTGATTATTCCTGATGGTGTGGAAACCACGTCAGGTGTCAGCTCATCTGTTTATCCGTTGACGTCGATGGTTACGAATTATCTTGCCCTTGTGCTGGCCGAAGGTGGTCTAACTCGCTGGACAGAAGTTGGCCAATCTTCTTTGGTTGGTTCTGTCGAGAATTGAACTCGCAACTGCATGTTGTATCCTGGTCTTCCGGCATTATACGACTTGTCCTCGGGATCGCACCCATAGGTTTTTTCCCTCGGACTCCATCTTTTACCAACTTGTCCTCTGTTGATGCACCCGATCCACTTACTGGGCATAGTTACCTCCTTCATACCCTACACGACTTAGTAGGTACGAGGGGACTAACTTTCGTGCAAAACGTCCCGTTACCTTCGCCCAACCCTTCCGACTGTCTGTTTTCAAGTGTCTGTAACCTTATGCGCCGTGGTCCGATTCACCTGCTTCTACTTGCATAAGGTGCTCGAAGGTCTCCCCTCAGATATCCTGCGAACAGGATCCGGTCGGTCGGACGGCCGCGACGTATACGGTGTTATAAGATGTGTTCCATTGATAGTGGTCTTTGGTGTTGGGACGCAACTACCCAGGCGGCCAGTGATGACGCGCCGTCCTTACGCCGGGGCTGGAGTGGGGTTTTAGCTTTTTCCTTCGAAGTTGGTATGCGTCAAGGTAGGGTAACCTTACCCTGTGAATCATTACGGGCAGTCCGAGCGCCTAACACGAGCTCCCCTCTTCGCAGTGTTCGTCCCGAATACTCTATGTCTATTATAGAATCTATCTTTCATCTCGAGCTTCACATAGTAGGGGTAAAAACCACCAGCGTTTACTTGTCCACTGGTGGAAACCCTTTCTTAAGTTACTCGACCTCTCCCGGGCACGGCATCTCCGGGTTCTCTCTACGAAACCTTTCCACCTCTTCCTGCGCTTTCCTTATACCTTCGGGTGGTTCCCAAGTATTTGCGTCCTCCGCGCAGCCTTTCCATTTTACAAAATACCGAAGCTCCTTCATTGTTTTATTTCTTCCCCGAACCTTTTGCCTGTAGGAGATGATCTCGCTCTTGATAATCCTTTCTACCTCCCACTCTAAATCCCCCTCGATCTCTTCGGGGTCCCGTGGGGGTTGTTCGCGATTTGGTCGGTTCGAGGCTCGATAGGGTTCCAGTAGCGAAACGTGAAACACAGGATGAATTTTCCACCGCGGCGATATTTCTAACTTGTATGCCCTGTTTCCCTTCTTTTCTAATACTTTGAAAGGGCCATACAGTTTCGGGCTCAGCTTCTTCGATGGTGGTTTGGTACGTATGTTCTTTGCACTCAACATTACAAAGTCGCCGATCTCGATGCTGGGTTGTTCCGTCGCTTTTCGGTGGTAATATTCTTTCATCGATTCTCGTGTATTTTCTAGGGTTTGTTTCGCCCGTTGGTGTATGTTCTGCATCTGGTGAACATACAATGCCGCCCCGGGGTTCTAAGCTTCTCTTTCTTTCATCCATTCCGTCTGTGGGTGACAGCCATAGTTGGCGAAGAGAGGGGTCATCTTGTGTGCGTTGGTAGCCGAGTTGTTATAGGTGTGTTCTGCTAACGGCAACAGTTGGTACCAGTCGTTGTGATCGTAATTGACAAATGTTCGTAAGTAACCTTCCAACACTTGGTTGGTCCTTTCCGTTTGTCCGTCAGTCTGAGGGTGGTAAGCCGTTGACATGCGCCTCTTGACTCCTAGCATCTTGCACAAGGATTTCCAGAATTCGCCGGAAAACTTCGCGTCCATGACCGATCTGATTTCAGTCGGCATGCCGTGAAGTTTCCAGACTTCCCGAAGGAAGGTATCCTCACCGTCTTTTGCGGTCGCATTCGCGTGAAGGCGGATGAAGTGGGCCATTTTCGTAAACCGGTCTACAACTACCATGATCTGGGTCTTACCCTGCGATTCCGGTAGTTGGGTGATAAAGTCCGTCGATATGGAGGACCAGGCGGCATAAGGTACTTCTAATGGTTGAAGTAATCCGTATTTGGCATGCCTTGGGGATTTACTGTGCTGACATTCGTCGCAGGATCGTACATAGTCTCAGATCCAATCTGCAATTTTTTTCCGGTAAAAGTCCCTTGTTACTATCTCGATCGTTTTCTCCTGTCCGAAGTGCCCTGCTACTAATGAGTCGTGACAGCCTTGGGCTATCTCCGTTTGAAGGGCTTCATCCTCGGGGATGTACAAACGATTTTTGTAATATAGTAACCCGTCCTTTTCTATCCATTCTTCCGGCATCTTTTTCTCATTTTCTCTTAACCTAACCAGTTCGCTGCCTCGGTCCTGCCACTTCTCATCCTCCGTTCCAGCCGCTCTAATCTTGTTTAGAAATGACTCATTCATCGTTCGCGTCAGGGCTGCATTGACGTGAGCGCTTGACAACATTTCTCTTTCTTTCGTCAACCGAGGGTGATAGCCGATATCTGCCGCGCTAAAGAAGTCGTTACTGTTTGGGTTTGCGTGAAAGAAACATATTTTGACTCCTTCTTCTTTAACCCTAATCGATCGCTTGGGGTTTAGATCGCTTGACCCAAAGCCCGATTTCCCTCTCTCGGTTGTCTCTAGATCGTCTACTTCCATGGCATCGGCGTTGGCAACCTTTTCTATTATGAGTTGCACTATCTGATCTCCTGCCTTGAAAACGCAGTCTGCCTCGCCATGATTTCGAAGTATGACCTTGACTTCCCGTGTGTAATCCGCATCTATTACACCACCGCCCACTGCTATTCCCTTCTTGCTAGCCATACCACTTCTTGCGGCTAGCCTTCCGTAGGTTCCTTCCGGCAATCCTATCGCAATACCCGTTTCCACCATTGTCTGTCCTTTTGCTGGTACCAGGCCATTTGTCAGGGGGTAGATGTCATGACCGGCCGCAAACCGTGATCCTTTCGTTGGGATTATAGCCTTGTCTGAAAGTTTCATTGTCCTGAGGGTTGTATGTTCGGGTTTTTCTGGGACGAGGGGTGTCTCTGCGTTTCGTTTTTGATGAATCACAGAAATTTGAAAATGTTCGGATTTCATAATCGACTGTTCACTGTTACGAGCTCCCTCCTCAGGACGGTACTCCGGCCGTCTACTTAACGCATCTGGTTTCCCGCCTCTGCTTCCTTGTCGATAGACTATTTTGAAGTTGTAGTTTGTCAACTCCTGTGCCCATCTCATTTGACGTTGGTTCCAGACTTTTTTGGTCAAAAAGGACTCTAGGTTTTGGTGGTCCGTGTACACCGTCAAGGGTTCTTCTTCACCTCAGAGGTATCTTTTCCATTCCTTGAATGCTTCCATGATTGCGAGTAATTCCTTGTCATGCATCTCGTAATTTCTTTCTGCACTGTTCAATTTTCGAGAATGAAAAGCCACGGGGTGAAGCCGTCTTCCCTGGTATTGCGACAGCACGCATCCGAGCGCGAAGTCGCTTGCGTCTGTCTCGACCACCGTTCTTCTCCCTGGGTAAAAATGCCAAAAAATTGGTGCCGCTGTAAACCTCTTCTTCAACTCCTCAAACGCCTCTTCCTGCTCTCTTCCCTAGTGAAAATCTTTTGGGATTCCTTTTAACGTTTCGGTTATTGGCTTGCAAACTTTTGAAAAATCTTTGATGAATCGACAATAAAAATTTGCGAATCCAATGAAGATCTGAACTTCTTTAACCGACCTTGGGTGTGCCCAGTCTTGAACGCTTTTCACTTTCCTATCACTCCTGGTGACGCCGCTTGTCTTGATAATGTACCCCAGGAATTCGACATCTTCTTGGTGGAACACCGACTTCTTCAACGAGACTGCTAAGTCGTGCTGTTCAAGTCGGTCGAGGACCTTTTGGACCAGTTTGATGTGGTCGTCCATATTTTCGGAGTATATTAGCATATCGTCTAGGTAGACGACTACCCCGTGGTTCAAGAATTCCCTTAGGATTTTGTTCATCATTGTCTGAAACGTTGAGGGAGCGTTGACGAGCCCGACAGGCATGACCTTGTATTCGTACTGTCCGTATCGCGTACGAAAAGCCGTTTTATGTTCATCGCCTTTTCTCATCCGAATAAGATAGTATCCATCTTTTAGGTCGAGTTTCGTAAATACTTTTGCTCCAGCAACGCGGTCTCGTAGTTCATCCATGAGCGGTAGAGGGTATTTATTCAGGATCGTTAATTTGTTGAGGTTCCTATAGTCTATGCACAGCCATAGACTTCCATCAGGCTTTGGAAGGAAGAGGATTGGAGCGCCATAAGGGGACTCGCTCTCAGCTATTTTTCCCTCACCCATCATTTTCTTGAGGTACTTATTCAGCTCGTTTAACTGGTGCGCCGACATTGGATAGATCGGACCCCACGGGGGTTCGGCCCCTTCTTTAAGGTTGATAGCGTGATCGAAAGTTCTTCGAGGCCCCAACATTTTGGCTTTTTTCTCTTCAAAAAGTTCCTTATACTGCCAATATGGTTTTGGCAGCGTCTCCAATTGTACTCCCCCTTCTTCCTCTCGTTCTATCCGTCCCACATACTGTGCTTCCTCATCGTAAGCCACAGTTTCATCCCATTCAAACATATCCGCCACCGCCTCATCTTCTATATGAGCGGGGCACTTTGCTTCTTCAAAGGCCCATTTTCGTGGGTCCGCGATATTTTTAAGGGGGTGCTCATCATGCCACCACCCAAAGGGTATGATTAAATCATACCTTCCTGTATTCGCAATTTCGCAGGATATCATACTTCGGTGGCTGTTGGCACCGATTTCTAGGACAATAGGATGGGTATAGAATGTTCCTCCAGGAGGCGCGGTTGCGCCATCGAAGGTTGTGATTTTTAACGGTGAGTCCCTAGCTTCGGTCGGGATTTCGAGCCGCCGTGCGGTGTCTTGGTTCATGAGAAAGATGTTTTAGCCAGAATCTAAGAGGACGTTTATCGCGTGTTTTCGTCCTTTGATTTCAATAAATGCCTTCCCCTCAGGGCAGGCGTAGTGCTTGGGTTTTTTAATGGGTCTCGAGCTTTCACTCTGTTCTTGATGAATTCTTTTCATCGTCGCGGTTACAAGTAGTGTGTGGGTTTGTTACCGCGCGTGCGCAGTTTCGGCTCTTAAAGCCTCCTCAGACAAACTTTTACCATAAGTGTCTAATATTTTGATATCGGGCAGCCCACTACTAGCGGTCTTTACCTCCTGCCGAGGAGTTCCCATATCACAGGAGT
>Ga0307509_10002399_pt1 | contig 30363 bp, 21 predicted proteins | sample 10_EM_MG_FD_202245 | JGI IMG/M metagenome (GOLD analysis project Ga0307509, IMG submission 202245) | Populus trichocarpa ectomycorrhiza microbial communities from riparian zone in the Pacific Northwest, United States - 10_EM | ecosystem: Host-associated > Plants > Roots > Unclassified | place...
GTGAAGCTTCGAGCTTAACTATATTAAGTTTTACCGTTGATTCTTCTGAATTATTTTACCTCATCTTTGTCTTCTACTTTGAGTGTTTGGTGCGGTCGCAACCTTAGAGTTCACCTCTCTATAGGGTACCCCCGTTACATCATTGGAGCAGCTGCTGTAACACCATATAAGTCGTCGCCGTCCGTACGACTGAATGTCGTTCGCAGGATATATAAGGGAACTATGGATAACCGCCAAATGGGGGTCGCCCCTATATGGTCTCTCCGGCACCTAGGTGTTAGGCAGGAGCCTATCTCAAAGTCTTGCAAGACAACTCAGGCCGATAATCTTAATCGTAGACGGAGATTGTCTAGGAAAGCTGAATGTCTCAGAATAGAGGTAGGTAAAGTGATAAAGATTTTTCTAGCGTAAAACCTTATATTGATAAGATCTCTTCTCTGTTGCTTGATAATGTTCAAATAGCTTGGGAGGCACCTTGATATTTATATGTAGCGTCTGGGTGGTCGCGGGCTACATATAATTCTCCTACTAACTAAGTACCTAGTAAAAACTCCAGCTTCTTCTTAAAAGTGCGAACACCATTTGACCCTGACAATTCTGTTATGTCACTTCGACTTCCGAATCGCAACACCATGAAATTTCCTGACGGTGCTCTCACACATCAGTCCATTTGTTACGATCCATCTTCGTCGGCAGGGACTCTTGCTTACCATTCGCATACACAAAATATTCTCCATTCTCAAACCAACGAAGGGGCCAGCTTTGTTATCGAACCTCTCAGCATTGCAGACATATTCTGCAACTGACATCTGCGAGGCATACGATAGACTTGTCATGATAATCGCACCAATAGCCATTATCCCTCCATAGTCATATCGTTATCGTATGGTTCCGTCAGCATCCTACAGATACGATTGACGTGTGTGAGTGCGGCTATGTGTGATTTCTCAAACTACCTCATCCATCCGTCAAACGTCCCGTTACTTGATGTCCACTTCCGAGACTGTTGTCTTTAGTGCTTAGTAACCTTATGCAACGTCGACTGATTTGGCTCGAACCACTTGCATAAGCTCGCCAAATGACTTCCCTCATATATCCTGCGAACGGGATCCGGTCGGATGGACGGCCGCAACGTATATGGAGTTACGAGGAGGGCTCCAATGACCATGTCTTTGGTGACGGGACGCAACTACTGCGGCGTCTGCCAATGTAGCGTCGTCCCAACGCTGATGTGGAAGGGTGGTGTTGGCTTTTCTTTTGTGAACTTAGAATCCTAAGGTAGGGTAACTATAGGTCTTGATTCATTAAGGGAGGGCTGAGCCTTCTGGTATGCCTAACACTAGGAGTCTATCTTAGCCTACGGGTAGTAGGGTAGTCTTCCTAGTGGTACTTAGGTAGTCCAAGGAGTCAGGGAGATTTCAGGACAAATGCCTAAGTAACCAGCCAGGGCTTTCTCCCCTTGATTTGTAGCATTACTATGGGTTGTTATTGGACTCTAGAGGTATGAGTTTTATCACACTAGAGTATGTCCTGAGAGGCTGGCTATGGGTAGCGCCCACTTAGCCAACCATCGGCTACATCTCACCGGGGGAGCTTGCATGTCAATTTATCACATTTGGATAGTCGCGTAGATTAAATGATGGACTGCATAGCTTGTATAGACGAAACTACCACTGGGCCAGTGAGTCCACCACCTAGGTATTGACTCCAGTTGTTGTCATAACAGTTAGCCACTGGCATGACTTCCATAGGAAGAGTTTTTCCACCTGCGGTTGTATTGCAGATGCATTGCAGAAACTCACATCCCATTGACGGAGTTAAGTGTACCCGAGTTGGTCCGACACTTCCAGCAGGACAATTCCTGATGGACGGTAGACATCGCACAAACCCTGAGCAGGACAGGGTGCTCACACAAGGTCGGAGTAGTCGTGAATGTCAAAGGCTTAAATCTGATATCTACTTAAGTTTAAGCGTTTGGCATTCTACTTCGATAACCAACTTTCCTCAAGAGAACTTATTGAGTGAAGCTTTCAGCTTAACGATATTAAGTTTTAACGTTTGATTCTTTTGAATTAATTACCTCATCTTTATCTTCTACATTGAGAGTTTGGTGCGGTCGCAACCTTACAGTTCACCTCTCTATAGGGTGCCCCCGTTACAGGTGATCGTATTTACTATGCTTAGGCAAAGCATTGATTTTCTCCTGACTGAATATCTCTGCATAGTCTCTATATTCTGGGAGAATCTTAATCTTGATATCCTCGCTGTCTTCATCAGTATAAAGGGCCATGCCCAGGACCAAGATATTGTCTGGATCTTCGGCTATGAGATCCTCTTCTGTAATGAACTCTAAGCCCCTTTCTTTCCTTAAACAGTGGGCTTTACAATATTCTGATCGCCACTTAAGACTTCCCTTCTCCCGGTTAATGTCTGGGTTGTGGTCCTTTAGCCACGACATTGTCAGGTAACCATTCACTTTTCCTGCCAGCATATCTGCGACTTCAAATCACATTTTATTCGTATGGTCTGCTATGTACATATCCACCGTAGCAGTATAGTGTAGACCTGAGCCTGGGATGTGGTTCCCACTGGCATCTACAATTGGTGTCGGTTCCTTCTGATGTACACAAGGTACTTGGGCATTCTTAACCCAGTCGCTGCTTAATACAGCCCCAGTAGCGCCACTGTCTAACAATAAGAGGGCTTCACTACTTAGCCTCTCTTGATTGTGGCTCCATTCCAGTCTCACTCTCTCATGGATGGATCTTGTATGCGGTGGTGGGCCTGCAAGCCTCAACCACTTATCGGGTCACTTCTTCCTTAACGTTGCAGTTAGTAATTTTCCAGAAGAATTTGGTATGGTTTTACAATAGCTCATCAATGTCTCTGGCCTTTCGACACGAGAGCGGCTACAACGGGTCGTGCATAACTTTTTTCACTTGATAAACTTCATGGGGTTTCAATAGCTTGGCTGTTTACTATGAGGTCAGCATGATTTCGGGTATTCAACCCTCCTCAGGTAAACTTGCAAAATAACTTCAATTGCTAAGTCAATTCGAGCCTGACGAAATCAACTCAAAACCCAACCAAATTCAATCCAAAATTCCAAACAGTATGAGATAAGCAAATAACACTTTCGCAAAATCGCATAAGGAAATAAAACCAAAGCGCAAAACAAAGTACCGTAACTATTCCCAATGTAACAAAAGAAACCCAACCAATCTCGCTATCCCTATAGCTAGATATTAGTTTCAATTTGTTATACCTCTGGTGGGGAACATTACTGCTTCGTTTCCGTCATCTCTCTCATCAGTCCTTTCTAGGCACTAGAGTAGAGTTATCTTTTGCATTCCTATCTTGTTGGGATAGATCTTAGCTAGCTGTCCATATCGGTACCAATCTCCAAGATATCCAAGTCTGGAGGTGGTGATCCGCAGACCTCGGCTACAACTTGATTAACAACAGGTTTTGGAGCAGCTTCAATGCGTCGCGATTTCGGGACTTGGGTGGCTTCATGTCCAGCTTCACCAGCGCCTCGTTTTCGATTAATTCCACAGGAAGCAATGTAACGGGGGCCCCCTATAGAGAGGTGAACTCTACGGTTGCGACCGCACCAAACACTCAAAGTAGAAGATAAAGATGCGGTAAATAATTCAAAAGAATCAAACAGTAAAACTTAATATAGTTAAGTTGGAAGCTACACTCAATTTAGTTCTCTCGAGGAAAGGTTGGTTGTCAAAGTAGCATACCAAACCCTTAAACTTAAGTAGATATCAGATTTAAGCCTTTGACATTCACCACTACCCCAACATTGTACGAGTACCCTGTCCTGCTCAGGGCTTGTCCGAGTTCTACCCTCTAACAGGAATTATCCTTCCAGAGGTATCGGACCAACTCGGGTACACTTAACTCCGTCAATAGAATATGAGTTTCTGCAATGCATCTCCAATACAACCGTAGGTGGAAAAACTCTTCCTATCGAAGTCATGCCAGTGGCTAACTGTGATGACAACAACCGGAGTCAATACCTAGGTGGTGGACTCACTGGCCCAGTGGTAGTTTCGTCTATACAAGCTATGCAGTCCATCATTTAATCTACGCGACTATCTAATGTGCTAAATTGACATGCAAGCTCCACCGGGGAGATGTAGCCGATATTTGGCTAAATGGGCGCTACCCATAGCCAGTCTCTCGGGGCATACTCTACCGTGATAAGACTCATACCTCTAGAGTCTATTGACAACCCATAGGAATGCTACAAATCAAGGGGAGAAGGTCCCAGCTGGTTACTGAGGTATTTGTCCCGAAAGCGCCCTGGCCTCCTGGGACTACCCATGAACCACTAAGAAGACTACCCTACTACCCGTAGGCTAAGATAGGTTCCTAGGTGCCGGAGTGACCTTTTATGGGCGACCCTCATTTTGGCGGTTACCCATACTCCCCTTATATATCCTGCGAGAGACATTCCATCGTACAGACAGCGACGACCTATATAGTGTTCCGGCAGCCTCTCCAATGACCTCTTTTTAGTAGCAAACGAGCAACTATACAGCCGTCTGCCTATGACGGCCATCCCAACGCTGGGGCCAGAGGGGGGTGTTAGCAAAACCCGCCCAAGTTCAATAGTACATTCAGGCCACCTTTACTCAGGTGTGGGGCCTCCTGAGGCAGATGTGTGTGCGCCCATTAACATCCAAGAGCCCATAGAATGTGAGGCAATCAACCTCTAAGTTCTAGGATGACTTTGCCGGTGAAGGTAGGGTAACTTGGATTCCTCAGTAGGGTAACTGGGGTCCATGGGCATAATGACCAAATTCCCAAGGTAGGGTAACTTTGCCCTCTTATGCCATTAACCACACCGGAAGTCCTCTAGTCAACCACAAAGGTTGTCTTGGAGGTTCGTATTACATTCGCATAATTCTCTTGTCCTTATGCGAATTTTCTCCCACAAGGTTACCCTGCCTAATAGAGTGCCCAAGGCTACTCAACCATTCCCTAGACTTTGTTCTAGATTAAACAGCCATTTGTATACGAGGTTTACAAGACCATACCACCTCTGATTACCACTCGGTATACCATTTGGGCTAAGGTAGTAGTTATTGTAGCTAGCTATTATAGGGTCGTTACAATAACGTTCCCATAGTTCTCTTGAATTTATGCGAATTTACTCCCGAAAAGTTATCCTGTCTCATAGAGTACCCGAAGCTACTCTATTGTTTCTTTGGCCTTGCCCCTGGTTTACCAGCCTTTTGTATACTAAGTATTCCTGACCATACCACCTCTGGTTACCACTTGGTATACCATTTGGGCTAAGGTGGTAGTCTTTGTACCTACCTATTGTAGGGTCGTTACATTGACAAAATTCAAAGTATTATTAAGATAAAACATACCGGAATTGGTTTCTCCACTCTTCCCCGGTTCAACTATCCAAGTTCAACCTTCCACCTTACCCGAAAAGCTCTCTCTTACGGCACTTATCATGAGACCGTGTCAGGCGAAGGTGTTGGAGTAAAACCAATCTTCTGGTTCTTCGCTTGTGAAGGTACTGTCGGGCAAGCATCATGGGAATGAATTAGAATTTGAGGTATGTTCATTAAGGTGGCAGTGGCGATTAGCTCTATCATATACTAAATATATCTCTCTGCCATCATTAAACGTAATTCAGCAATCATACCACCTAGCTACTCTGCGCAAACTCTTTCCACCACCTAGGTCCTTTTCCTCATAACTGCCACCTAGGTTCCCCAGCACAAACCCTCTAATGCATTCAACTGGTCAATAATGAATATTCCATTTCTGACACTTTGGAAGTAGCATTATATCATTTCCATCGTATCAAGAAGCATTATCCTCTCCCGCTGGTCATGATCTGCCCAGGCAAATAACATTGCTGCTTTAATATAAGGAACAGGATCTTTAATGCACTCACGGAAATCGGGAATATATACAACTCTTTCCCCTCTCGTAGTCCAATAACAGACAAGCGCAGCCAAAGATGTGATTTTACATAACCTCTGATTCCATAGAGCCAGAAGCCACTCTTCTGTCGACTTTCGCGGACTTCCTTCAACTTATTCAGGATTTCTGCGAATTTCTCACCCCCCATGTATACCCAATTATGTTCACCGTCTTTGCACTCAAACAGTGAACCCAAGCGTCCAGCCCGTCCGTCTTTGGCTATGGACGGGACGGACTGCGGACTGGGATGGATGCCCGGGACGAACGGCGGTTGTTGCGTCCGTCCTGATGGTTGCCCTGGATGGACTGTGGGGACGGCAGGTGTCTTAGATGGCCGGGCCCTATAGATGACTGCCGGGCCCTACAGTTGACGGCCGGGCCCTACAGTTGACAGCCGGGCCCTACAAATGACTACCGGAAGAACCCATCTTACTAAAGACTGCAGGGCCCGGCCATCCACCCCCTAGGACGGTCGTCTTACTGAAATCCGGACACTTTGCCCTGCCGTCCTTACTCACCCTGCCCAGGACGCCCGGGACGGTTGGGAACACTGCTCTCAAATTTGAATCTCTTGGGTAGAGTATCAAAAACAAACGGGAAGGGCAATTTGGTCTCAAATGCAGGATTGGAAAGCTGCTCTAGACTGATTGGAAGATATTCCTGGTAAATTTGCATTCTTCGCTCGGAGGCACGGTTGGCAATTTCTTGTAAATCACTATCACCTGTAATACTGTTAGCACAATGTCCTCTGAAACTGGTGCTACTGCTTCATATTCCTGCCCCTGAACTTTTCTAACAGTCCTGCAAGTTTGACACTTGTCCTAACAGACAAGAAGGCCAGTTCAAAGAGTGCTTACGTACCAGCACTAGCAAAGAAGATACTATACTATGGTCGATTTTAGCATCCAAAAGCCTCTCGGCATCAACTATGTCAAGTGGTGTAGACAATTTCGCTTGGATGTAGGCGAGTAGTCTTTTGGTATCGCAACTTGCAACATCCTGGGTGGTGAGTTTGTTTTCTCCAGGCAGCTGATTCATTGTGCTTGAGAGCAAGCTCGGATGCGCAATGTTAAGAGCAAAGGGGAGGATTATGGGCGGGAAAAGTAGAGGGGAAGAAAGGACCTGGATGATAGAAGCGGAAGGGGGGACGGGCGAAGTCTTTGAGAAGTTCAGTGCCACAATGGGGAGTGTCAGAGAAGTGGACACCTGAGAAGAGCGGTGAACAGGAGTGAAAGTATAGGGGAAGTAGAGTGGGCAGGAAATAAAGAGTGCGAAAACCGGAGGGCGAGAGAATGGGGTGGGAGACGAGTGGAGTGCGTGAGATGTGAAGTGTGTGAGAACTATTATGAAGCAGGGGATGGGAGGCGATGAGTGTAGGGCCACGCAGAAGCAAGAGAATGGTGAATGAGCCGAAAAGTGCTGAAAAAGGGCAGAAAGAGAAAATAAAGAGACAAGAGAGACGTGAAAGAGAGAAAGGGTAATGGTCAGCTGGCAATCTGCGTCAATGTAGTGCAAATTGGGATGTGCGAGATGAGGGACTGCTGATTATATGCACCCTAACATAAATAACCGAACATCTGGCCTCACCACTATCTGAAGTGCCACATTGCAACTCCTGCCCCTCACTCCAGATGTACGGTACTGCGAGATAGGCGAGTTGATTTGCTTGGCAGGACCCCGGGATTGTAATACCGTGGGGGTGCATGCCCCGACGGGTAGCCGCTCCCTCAATTAGTTATAAATAAAATGACTGAACCCTCACTCCGCAACCCAGCCCCACCTTTCTACAACAAAAGACTACAGTGGAACCTTCGATAATTCCACCATGTTGGGAGTAGCATGAAGCTGGGAATAAGGGATATGGAAAGAGAGAGGAGTCTTCGCCCATCGGTTACAGGAAGCTGATCAAAGCGAGTGATATATCATGGCGGTGAAGGCAAAAATATAAGGCCCTGCTTGGTTTCGATGGCTCCGTTCCGTTGGGAGACCGTTTCTGCTGTGAAAATGGCCTTTTCTCCTTTTTCAAACGGTTATTTGTATGGGACAACGGAACGGAACCAAACAGGGCCTAAATGTTACATGCAACTGGGTATATAAAGAATTGAGTAGAGAGCATGAGCCCAAAGAAATGGTAGCGAGAGCCTCACCAACTATAGGCTATTGTTGAAGGGGTCTTGGATCCGCGTGTATGAAATTTATCCCTGTGGAGTCGGAACCTCCAAAGGTTCGTGAGGCTGTTATTTTATTGCTGGTGTCTTTGGTGATTGGCACGGTGTGGAACTCGCTCCTAGGCATGATCAGTATTCTGCTTCAAATTCAAGCCTTGTAATCCAAGCTGCGATCTATTGCCATCCTCAATTTCTTAAATTTTATACATTTAAACACTGCTCAAACTCTCCTCATACTTTCTCTCACATCAGGATTGTTTATGTTTGCTTAATTCTTCTCTTCTTTTTTTCACTTCCGTCTCCCTCTTTTCTCCCAGCCCTTTTTCCCTTTTTTTTCAGACCAAACTTCCACACTAAATTTTCTCTGACAGGGGTTTTCCGGAATTAAGAGCCTTGGAATATGCTGGAATTGGTAACTATAAGAGACTTGGAAATTTCAGAGGGATTTTCCACACATCAAATATGGTGAATCCGCAGACACTGGAATTAATACAGCATTGGAAGTTTTGGAGGCGGGAAGTTTTGGAGGTTCCACTGTAGTTTCCAATTCTAGGACAGTCCACTGGTCTTAATTCCAGCAAACGACTATCCGAGAAAAATTAGCAGGAAAAATTAGCTTGAAAAAAAAAAAAAGGAAGGGGTAGGAGAAACAAACAATTCTCATTTGCTTGAAAGTTTGAAGGGTTTTCTAGTTGTATTTATGCACAGAAAAGCCATGATAGCCAGAGTGAGGATCACAACCGTCCAACTCTCTAAGGAAAATGGCTAGCCAACAATTAAGCTCAAGACTCGAACAAATGAAACAACTAAAACAATTATCCCGCCTTGTCCTTCATCTATCCGCTTTCCTTATCTCTGACAACTATCGGCTTCCATCAACTCTAACAGGCTCGCCACACCTATCTCTGCATCTCCACCCATGTCCACATTTCTCCGCGCGCTCCTCTGGTATAATAGCAAAAACGAGACACGCTAGGGGAACTTTCTCCGTAAATCATCAATGCTCGGAAACGACTCATTACACAGAAAAGCGACCCACTAAACTCCCCCAACTTCCGGAGTCAACCACGACCTGTACCGGTGTCAGCTTCAGCTTCAGGGCTTAGTTGATGTTCTCGTTCACAGTGATCTATACCACAGGTAATGCACTATAGCACGAAGGTAACCTTTAGATAGAGTTCTTAACCTAGTTTGACACTCAAGCGTCCTTTTGTTGAGATTCCGGTTCATATCAAAAGCTTCTGCAATGCTTTTCGAGCGGTGGGGGCATGAAAAACAAGTGAGGGAAAGTATGCGGAAAGGGTAGGTGGCCAGCGAGGTCAGGGTGCGTGTGAGTTGTGATGTCTAAAACAGATAGTAAGAGCAATAAGGGAGATATCTTTGGTACTAGTAAGGAGGATGTTTGATCTTATAATCTAGTAAATAGGCGAGTGTTGAAGGATAAGTGGTAGGGAGAAAAAGAAAAACGGGGGGAAAAGAGAAAAGATGGACCAAACTCCGCAAATCCTAGGCCATTAACTCCTCTCTGTTAATTCCCACAGTGCGTACACTCTCTCACGTGCATAGTATGTGCCTATATGTAACCTGTGTCTATATATATGAAGCTTTCACCCCCCTTTAATATAATACAACACAGTTGCTATCTGAGCCGTGCAGTAATATTATTCATGTATATACAAAACTAATTATGGATGGATGTGAGGTAACTTAACACAATGGGGACGGGCAACAAATAAAAAGGGCGTATAAACAATATTATAATGATGGTATAAACAATATTATAATGATGGTATAAACAATATTATAATGATGGTATAAACAATATTATAATGATGGGAGGCCGGAAGACTACAAACAGACTACGGGCGTAAGGAGAATTGGTAAATTAAAACACGGACAAGAAACTAGGAAGTGGAGGGGGGGATGATTGGGAGGGTCAAAGGTATAACAGGAGATTCCAAGGAAACGATCCAATCCGCGGGTTTGGGGTCTACGGTGGCTAGTGAGCCCGCACGTGGGGAATTGATTGCGGTGGGCTTAGGATTTTGTTTTGTTAAGCTTCTTCCATTGTTGGGGGCATGTCTAGTAGGTGGAGGGGGAAGGGTCAGGTGGAGGGGTGTCAAGACCTGCGGGTCCTTTTGAAACTAGGTTCAGAGAGCTCGGATGGTTTGTCGACTTGTTCTAGAAGTATGCTCACCACCCCCTCATGCCAATTCCCGGCAGCAAGCGAGATCGGTGTTTGGCCATACATGGTAGGGGTGTTGGGATTGACACCGTTCCGTAGCAGTATCCTCACGACCCCCTCATGCCCATTTTTGGCAGCAAACGAAAGGGGGGTGTGGAAAAATAGGGTGCTAGCTGTGTCGGGACTGACGTCGTGCTCCAAAAGTAGTCTCACTACTCCCTCGTGCCCATTCCCCGCGGCAAATAAGAGCGGTGTTCTGCCATATTCGTCGGATGTGTTGGGATTGGCACCGTTCCGTAGCAGTATCCTCACGGCCCCCCCGTGCCCATTTTTGGCAGCAAACGAGAGGGGTGTATGGAAAAATAGGTTGTCAGCTGTGTCGGGACTGACGTTGCCTTGTTGCAGAAGTAGCCCCGCTACTCCCTCGTGCCCGTTCTCTGCAGAAAACGAGAGCGGTGTTCGGCCATATCCATCGGCTGCATCGGGATTGACGTTTTTCTGTCCTAGTAGTATCCTCACGACCTCCACATGCCCATTCTCAGCAGCAAACGAGAGAGGTGTTCGGCAATTATCGTTAGCTATGTCGGGGTTGGTGTCGTTCCGTCCTACCAGCATCCTCACGACGCCCTCATGCCCGCTACTGGCGGCGAGAGAGAGTGGTGCTCGGCCATATATATCGTGCGTGTTGGGATTGACATCGTTTCGTCCCAGCAGCAGCTTCATCGCCCACTCACACCCATGCTCGGCAGTCCACGAGAGAGGTGTTTGGCCAAGTTGATCAGGTGTGTTGGGATTGATGTCGTTCCGTTCTAACAGTACCCTCGCAACCCTCTTATTCCCATTCTGCACAGTCCACAAGAGCTGTGTTCGGCCATCTATGTCAGGCGCGTTGGGGTTGACGTCGCTCCGTTCCAACAGTACCCTCGCAACTCCCTCATGTCCATCCCGTATAGCCAACGAGAGCGGTGTCCGGCCCGATTTATCACGCATGTTGAGGTCAACGTCGTTCCGCCTGAGGAGTGTCCTCACGACTGCCTCATGCCCATTCTCGATACCAAACGAGAGAGGTGTTTGGTCATATTGATTAGGTATGTTGGGGTTGACGTCGTTCCGCTTCAGCAGTATCTTTACTACTGTCTCATGCCCATTCTCGCTAGCAAACGAGAGCGGTGTTCGACCATTTTCCTCAGGCGTGTTAGGATCGACGTCTTTCCGACCTAGCAGCATCCTCATGATACCCTCACGCCCACTCTCAGCAGTAAACGAGAGCGGTGTTCGGCCAGATATATCAGGTATGTTGGGATTGACGCCGTTCCGCTCCAGCAGTGTCCTCACCATCCCCTCATGCCCACTCTTGGAAGCAAGCAAGAGCGGTGTTCGGCCAGATGAATCAGGTGTGTTGGGATCAACGTCGTTCCGCCCCAGCAGTGTCCTCACCACCCCCTCATGCCCATTCTCGACAGCAAACCAGAGTGGTGTCCGGCCAAATCGGGAGTCAGCTTTGCCAGGATTGACGTCGTCTCGTCCCAGAAGTACCCTCACAACCGCCTCGTGCCCATTCCGCGCAGCCCGCGAGAGCGGTGTTCGTCCGTATACGCCAGCTGTGTCGGGATTGACGCTGTTCCGCTCAAGCAGTATCCTTACGACCCCCTCATGCCCATTCTCGCTAGCAAACGAGAGCGGCGTTCGGCCATATTCATTGGCCGTTTCTGGATTAACGTTGCTCTGTTCAAGTAGTATCTTCACGATCTCTAGATGCCCATTCTCCGCAGCAAACGAGAGAGGTGTCCTACCATCATCGTTAGCTGTGTCGGGATTGGCGTCTTTCCGGCCTAGAAGTATCCTCATGACGCCCTTATGCCCGTTCCCAGCAGCGAGCGAGAGTGCTGTTCGGCCATATTCGTTAGTTATGTTAGGATCAACACCACTCCGTTCCAGCAGTGTCCTCATGGCCCCCTCCTGCCCAGCCCTAGCAGCCCAGGCGAGTGCTGTGTCACCCATCACATCGGTTGCCCGCACATCCAATTTATCCATCTCCAATAAAGCAACCATTATCTTCACGCATCCGAAGTATGCGGCACCGTGAAGCCCAGTAAATCCCGTGGGGCAGCCTTCATGGTCAAAGGGCCGGTCCCAAATGCTCACTCTATGCAATAATAGCATCTTCGAAGATATGTGCTTATCATATCCATCCAGTAATTTCAAAGCGAGCGTTTTCACTCTTCCAGTCGTTTCCCGCTTGGCATGTATACCCCAGTAACAAGAAGCATATTTGGCAAAAGGGATGGTGGATGGGACTAAACGAAGCGTAGGCGGAAAGCCGCTGACATGGCGAAAGTTGAGGTAGGTCAAACAGACCTCAGCGATCACCGAGTGGGGCTTAATGAATAAGTTGGGATTATGGTAGAGGTATTCCTGCAGAGTGTGATGAATAGGTCTGAGGGTAAACGAGGACTTCTCGACTGTGACAAGCCCCATACAGCATGCTAGTAGTGTTTCAATTGCAGGAATATTCCTGGTATTCAAGTCTGTAGATCCTTCTTCTACCCCAAGGGCGTGGCATAGCTCGTCGACGTGTAATGGCCGCTCCGAATGCGATACCCACATTAGAACTTCCATGCCGAGTTTTGACATGCCTCTTTGCTGTGCCTTTATCCGTGATATAGTTGCGGCGTATGCGTCGCCCAAGCACTCCCCTTTAGTCATCTCGTCAAGCTTTCCCCTCCTCTGATGAAGTGTAATCTCGCCCAGAATTGCGTCAATGTTTAGAGAGACAAGGAGGAAACTAGGCATCTCGGTTAGTGAACAATAGATTAGACTTGTATCTGAAATGCGCCCGGTATTCTAGCTTACATTTCTGAGATCTTCTCCGGAATGACTCTCATAATCTCGGCCCGCAATTCATCATCCATCGCCCTGGGAACGTTGTCACCCTCCAGTCTCATCTTTAGATAACTTCTGATATCACTCTGGGTGGGGCTGACAGGCATCGTAACTACCTTGTTAAAACGCTCCACGATTTCATCGTCGATATGGGGCCTCCCGGTAAGCAATACTCGTAGGTTTGGCGACACCCGAACGATTTCTCGTAGTGACTCAAGGAGCCCCCTTCGGTATTTAGGAGCTAGCTCGTCCAGTGCGTCTATACATACAAATATCCGCTCTACCGATGTAATGGTCTTCTTTAGAATTTCTACCATATCGGGGAGTCGGAGATGGCGACCACCAAACTCTCGTTTGGCCTTCTGAAAGGCTTCCCGTATATGCTCTGGGATTCCGCCTCTACTAACAAGTTGCTTGAGCATGGCGCCCAGCATATTTGTGGTGGATTGTTCTTCCAGGGCAAGGAAATCGCAGTAGAGTCCCACGACAGCAATATCTTTCCCAGCAGCCTGATCGCACAGGCTATCGATTACTAGGGAGCTATTATTGTTAATCGTCAGCGACTTCTGTATCGCATTTCCCCAGACAAGAGGCTTTCTTACCAGAGATAGGTTTTCCCCACCCCTGGATTCCCGTAACAGAACAACACTGGCTCAACGCAACCATCTTCCATATCACGCCATTTTCTGAACTCGTTGGTTTCTAGTACCCAGTTTCCCACGCTATCAAGTCGGTCGGTTCTCACACCTTGGTGCCGTTGTTGTGGTTCGAGTGGCGATAGCCACTGCACAATTTGACGCCCTTCAGCATCTATTCCTGTGATGAAATTGATAATGCTGTTGAACGAGTTGATGTTACCGGTGACATGCTGGTGCCCAAACGACATCTTCACTATGGCCTATTATCTGGATTCTTTTTTGTGAGCAATAAGGAGGGATGGTGTGCAATGAGAATTTGACTTCTCTCGGAGTTCGAGCGAATCCCTAAGAGGTGAAGAGAGAAGAGGCAGGAACTTATCGTGAGGCTCTGGTGTTGCACACATTTGCTGGTCCAATCATGGTCGGTAGTGCTAAGAAGGCTCTGGAAAGAGTCCGGCGCAGCACCGGACTTCGCCTTCAGATTATCAGCCTTGCATTTCAGGGAACAAAAGGATCAAACGTTTGAACGGGAAACACCGCTTCCTTACACTTGGGGGTTTCAAAGTTAAAAAAGTTGCTAATTTACAAAGATTTCATCTTACTAGACAATACTCCCGTTTTTCTGGTAGAGACAGAGGTCAAGAGGTCGGTAATGAACCAAAGTTTGTATTTTAGTTTTGGTGAAGTAAGAATACCTGCGTGCAAATTAAGTACTTGCCAAAAAAAAGGACTATCTCTGACCTTTACCTACTAAAAGATCATATTGGGATGACATCCATTATAATGAGAAAACTGCAAATTTGAACCCCCCTCTCAACTTGTAGGTAAGGCTTAAGCCTGAGGACTGACTTTCTTTCTCCAAGTTAGTAAGTAGAAAATGAAGAGAAACAGAACAAGTCCAGTAGGATGGCCAGGCGCTAAAGCCAGACTTCTATACAAAGTTTCAGGCTCAATTCAGCCATGCCATCAGAAAATGAAAATCTTTCTTACTGTGCATCTCAAAAATTTGTTTACCTTACACAAACCAATTCTTTGGGCACTCAAATATGTCACTTGAAATGATTTGATACAAATGGCCACTGTTGATATGTACCCTAATGCAGTCTAACTTAATGTACAACTAGGTGTTGATTATTTTACTATCATTTAACTCATCTGCTAAACTTAGAAAATCCCTACTCAGGTACCCTACTGTGCTCCACTCAGCAGTGCTGCTCTTATTTCGCAGTCCTGCAGAGTACTGTATTGTATCAATGGGCTACAATACCTGAACAGTAGAATACCCGACATATTATCTGGATACAGAGACGAATACCCAGCTATTTTAATGGGGTTGGCATCTGCCTTTATTTTACATTTTTCAAGCGTGGTTGGCCCGAGCTTATGCAATCTAACCACTTATCAAAAGCAGGGCTGGTTTTTATCATCCCATCATTCCAAACCAACCATCTGGCTGACCGAGAGACCAAACAACCCCTCAATCCAAGTATAATACTTTAAATGCTGTTGGTGCTTGCAGGAGAACAAGCTAAAGAAAAACACCATAATATCATTTTCTCTCCTATTGCCTTAATTTCTTTTTTATTCTTTCCTTCTCAGGCGATTCTCGCACATATCTCTACAGATTAGAATAAAGCAGAACCATCGTAGAATACCCCCAAGATATTTTTCGTCATATCATATAAAAAGTCTCATTACGATTAACTTAGGATACAGCCTATAGCAAAAATAGATTAGAAAACAGGCAGTGGTCCATAAGGCTCAGGTTGTGTAGTGCGGTATTCAAGTATTACAATCCACAATTTCGTAATTCTGCCCATTGCTGCTCTTGGGCTGGGACATACCGTAAGAACCGAAATAATTGAGAATAGCGCTAGGATGTCCAGAATTTCTGGCTGTTGATTAGGGGGGGGGACACGATGAGAAGATTCTCCCCCAGCCCTCACTTGAGACACAGACCTTACTCGGAGAGGCAACTCCAACGTCTTAGGGAGATTCTCAATTATTTCGGTTTCGCTCGTATCTACCATGTGTGAGTCAGTACTTATCTTATCTTATCTGCTGTTTGAGACTCTCACTGGCAAATAAATGAAGGGAACTGAGATGGTTGTTGAATCACATTAAGTAAAGTGGCTCTTGTAATTTCTTCTGAATACCAAGCCTCTCCTGGAGAAAAAAAATACTCAAGCACACTAATCACTTCTTCAAAGAAATAAACTGTAAAGGGGAATCATATCTATTCAAGCGCCCAACTACTCTTATTCCGACTGCACAAAACGGTATCATACAATAGATTACCGTTAACTTACTAAAAACAGCTAGCTACGCTAGTAATAGTAATAGAGATGTGAGAAGGGTTATTGGGAGGTAATTTCGCGCTAAGGATATGGGGAACTAAGGAAGTAGATGACTTAGGGAAGGGGAATATAAGAGAGGTAAGGGTTAGCAATGGTCGACTCAGTGAGCTGAGAGGGCTCAGCCGGGAGATCTTAGACCAATGATTACCCGACATCAAAGATCACGATACAAAAATATGGTTTGATGGTACCGTAACCTCTCTGTAAAATTTACAGCACAGCAGCGGTAGTCTAGAACCTGGTAGCTTACGGTATCACTTGAACACTACGGGAGGTCAGGATCCAAGCTGTATATATATATTATGTAATTGCTAGCATAATAACATATGGCACTAGCATAGCTATTAATATGGGAAAATAGATAGCGTAGCAGTAGCCGATAGAGCGAGAGGATTCATATGGAGCTTGAGCATTGTGTTAAAGAAATAGAAGAGCTATATTCAACACCTTCATTACCTCGAACTGGGTTAGCGGTAAGGGCAGGTGTGAAAAGCATCCCGATCTTTCTGTGGGTCACCATACATACACAAATGTATCTCCCCGTAAGTACACATTCCTCAATGCGCTCCAGTGGTATCAAAGAAAAGACACGCCAGGAAAGCTTTCTCCGTAAATCACTAAACCTCTGAAAAGACCTACTACACTCTAATATTATCCTCAAAACTCTCCAACCTCTGGAATCAGCCACAACCTCTACCGATGTCAAGCTTCGTTTTTAGGACTTGATCGATGTTCTCTTCTACAGTATTTTGCCCCTGTCTCAGGTAATGGGCATGGTGCAAAGCTAACCTTTAGAGAGACTTCTTAACCTAGTCTCTGATTCTCAAGGGATAGGTCTTTGGTACTAGTAAGGAGAAAGTATGATCTCACAATCTAGTAAACATGCGAGTGGTGAAGGATAGGTGGTAGGAAGAAAGAGAAAAAGTGTGAAAAGAGAAAAAATAGACTCTGGAAATCATTCACCATAAACTCCCCTCTGCTGATTCCTACAGTGCGCGCACTCTCACGTGCACAGGATGTGCATATATGTAGCCTGTGTCTACGGGTATATCTATGAAGCTTTCACCCCCATAATATAATATAGTTGCTGTCTGAGTTATGTAGTAATACAAATATATACAAAGCTAATCGACGGGCATGGGGTAACTTAACACAATGGGGGTGGGCAACAAATAAAAAGGGGGTGGGGGTATGCCTAGTGGGTGGAGGGGGGGAAGGGTCAGGTCCAGGGGTGCCAAAGCCTGCGGGGCCTTTTGAAAGGGGTTTAGAGAGTTCGGATGGCTCAGGGGAGAAGGGTGCCAGTGGTTCTGAGCTATCTAGATATCTGGGTATGAAACCCGACCATCCCCGCAGCAACCTTGCGATTCTTTCGTTCCCATTCTGCGCAGCCTGTGAGGACGGTGTTCGGCCTAAATCATCAACTACGGCGGGGTTGACGTCGTTCCGCTTCAGCAGTATCCTCACGACCCCTTCATGGCCATTCCGCGCACCAAAAGAGAGAGGAGTTATGCCATATTTATCAGGCATATCCGGGTTGAGGTCGTTGCGTCCCAGAAGCATCCTGACGACCCTCGCATGCCCGTTTTCGGCAGCAAACGAGAGGGGTGTTTGGAAAAATAGGGTGTCAGCTGTGTCGGGATTGACATCGTTCCGTTCCAGAAGAAGCCTCACTACCCCCTCGTGTCCGTTCTCCGCAACAAACGATAGCGGTGTTCGGCCATATTCGTTAGATGTGTTGGGGTCGACATCTTCCCGTTCCAGCAGTATCCTCACTACCCTCCCATGCCCATTCTCGGCAGCAAAGGAGAGCGGTGTTCGGCCATATTTGTCAAAGGTGTTGGGATTGACGCCGTTCCGTAGCAGTATCCTCACAGCCCCCTCATGCCCATTTTCGGCAGCAAACGAGAGGGGCGTTTGAAAAAAAAGGGTGTCGGCTGTGTTGGGATTGACATCGTTTCGTTCCAGAAGTAGCCTCACTACCGCCTCATGCCCATTCTCCGCAGCAAACGAGAGCGGTGTTCGGCCATATTCGTTAGATGTGTTGGGGTCGACATCGTCCCGTTCAAGCAGTACTCTCACTACCCCCCCGTGCCCATTTTCAGCAGCAAACGATAGTGGTGTTTGGCAATATTCGTCGTCGGTAGCCTCGGGATCGGTCTTGTTTCGTTCTAGCAGCATCCCCACGACACTCTCATGCCCATTCTTGGCAGCAAAGGAGAGCGGTGTTCGGCCATATTTGTCACGTGTATTGGGGTTAACGTCGTCCATTTCCACCAGGATCCTTACAGCCCCCTTATGCCCATTCCGCGCAGCCCATGAGAGCGGCGTTAGGCCATATATGTCAGGTGTGTTGGGATTGACGTCGTTTCGTCCCAGAAGTATCCCCACGACCTGTTCATGCCCATTCTGGGCAGCCCATGAGAGGAGCGTCTGACCAAATAAAGTGCCAGCTGTGTTGGGATTGACACCGTTCTGTTCCAGCAGTATCCTGACGATCCCTTCATCCCGGTTCGCAGCAGCAAACGAAAGGGGTGTCATGCCAAATAAAGTGTCAGTTGTGTCGGGATTAACGTCGTTCCGTTCTAGCAGTATCCTCACAACCCCCTCATGCCGATTAGCGGCAGCCCACGAGAGCGGCGTTCGGCCACATTTCTCGGCTGTGTCGGGATTAACATCGTTCCGTCCCAAGAGTATTCTCACGACCCCCTCATGCCCATTCTGCGCAGCAAGTGTGAGGGGTGTTTGGCCATATTCGTTAGACGTGTTGGGATTGACATCATTCTGGTCCAGTAGTAACCTGACGACCCCCTCGTGCCGATTCGAGGCAGCAAACGAGAGCGGTGTCCGGCCAAACAGGGTGTCAACCGTGTCGGGATTGACATTGCCTTGTTCTAGTAGTAACCCCACCACCTCCTCATGCCCATTCCCGGCAGCATATGAGAGCGGTGTCCGGCCACATTTGTCAGCTGTCTGGGGGTTAACGTTGTTCCGTTCCAGCAGCATCCTCACCACCCCCTCATGCCCATTCGCTGCAGCAAACGAGAGCGGTGTCCGGCCAAATCGAATGTCAGCTGTGTCAGGACTGACCTTGTCTTGTCCCAGCAGTATCTTCACGACTCCCTCATGCCCATTCGCGGCAGCAAACGAGAGCGGTCTTTGGCCATATAGGGTGTCGGCTGTGTCGGGATTGACGTTGCCTTGTTCCAGCAATATCTTTATAACTCCCTCACACCCATTCTCGGCGGCAAGAGAGAGCGGCGTTCGGCCAGATTTATCAGGTGCGTCGGGGTTGAGATCGTTCCGTTCCAGTAATCTCCTCACGATTCCCTCATGCCTATTCTGGGCAGCAAACGAGAGCGGTGTTCGGCCGTATTTGTTAGGAGTGTTGGGATTGACACCGTTCCATAAAAGAATGCTCACGACCCCCTCCAAACCATTTGCGGCAGCAAGCGAGAGCGGCGTGTGGCCAGATTCATCAGATGCATCGGGGCTGATGTCGTTTCGTTCCATAAGTACCCGCACGACCACCTCGTGCCCATTATGCGCAGCCCACGAGAGCGGTGTCCGACCAAATAGGATGTCAGCTGCGTCCGGATTGACGTCATCTCGTTCCAGTAGTACCCTGACAGCACCCTCACGGCCTTCCCCGGCAGCAAGCGAGAGCGGTGTTCGGCCACATTTGTCAACTGTGTCGGGTTTGACATCGTTCCGTCCAAGCAGTATCCTCACCACCTCATCATGCCCATTCTCGGCAGCGAGTGAGAGTGGTGTCCTGCCAAACAGGATGTCTGCCAGGCCGGGGTTAACGTCGTCTCGTTCCAGCAGTGCCCTCACAACCCCCTCACGGCCATCCCCTGCAGCGAGTGAGAGTGGCGTTCGGCCCGATTTATCAGGCGCATCGGGATTGAGGTCTTTCCACCCCAGCAGTATCCTCACCACCCCCTCATGCCCGCTCTGCGCAGCCCACGAGAGCGGTGTCCGACCAAGTCGGGGGTGAGCTGCGCTGGGATCGACGTCGTCCCGTTTCAGCAGTATCCTCACAACCCCCTCATGCCCATTCTGCGCAGCCCACGAGAGTGGTGTCCGGCCAAATAGGATGTCGGCTGCGTCCAGATTGACGTCATCTCGTTCCAGCAGCGTCCTCACAACCCCCTCATGCCCATTCTCAGCAGAAAGCGAGAGCGGGGTGCGGCCAGATTTATCAGGCACATCGGGATTGACGTCCCCCCTCTCAAGCAGTATCCTCACCACACCTTCATGTCCTCTCCTAGCAGCCCAGATGAATGCCGTATTACCATTTAGATCAGTGGCCTGCACATCCCATTTATCCACCCCCAATAAAGCAACCGTTATCTCAGCACATCCGAAGTATGCGGCACAGTGCAGCCCGGTAAATCCTATGGGGCGGTCTTCCAAATCAAGAGGTCGGCCCCAAATGCTCATTCTATGCAATAACAGCATCTTCGAAGATATGTGCTTATCGTAACCATCGAGTAGTTTTAGCGCAAGCGTTTTCACACTTTCAGTCGTTTCCAGCCTAGCATGTGTACCCCAGTAAGAGGAAGCATATTCGGTGAAAGGGATGGTGGGTGGGACTGAACGAAGTGTAGGCGGAAGGACTCTGACACGACGAAAGTTGAGGTAGGTCAAGTAGACCTCCGCAATCATCGAGTGGGGGTTAATGAACAAATTTGGCTTATGGGAGAGGTATTCCTGCAGAGTATAGTGAACAAGGCGGAGGGTAGACGAGGACTTCTCAACCGTGACAAGCCCCAGAGAGCATGAGAGTAGTGTTTCAATCGCAGGGATATTCTGGGCATTCAGATCGGTAGATCCCTCTTCCACCCCAAGGGCATGACATAACTCGTCGACGTGTAACGGCCGTTCCGAATGCGATACCCACATTAGAACATCCATGCCGAGCTTTGACATGCTTCTTGGCTGTGCCTTTATTCGTGATAAGGTGGCCGAATAAGCCTCTCCCAGACCCTCCCCTTTTGTCATCTCGTTAAGCTTTTTCCTTCTCTGATGCACAGTAATTTCGCCCAGGATTGCATCAACGTTCAAAGAAACGAGAAGGAAGCTAGACATGACAGTTAGTGGATATTAACTTAAACCTGTATTGGAAGTGTACTTGATATAACTTACATTTCAGAGATCTTCTCCGGAATGACTCGCATAATATCCGCCCGCAATTCTCCATCCATTGCTTTAGGAGTAATGTCAATTTCTAGCCTCATCTTTAGATAATTTCTAATATCATCCTTGGTAGGACTAATAGGCATCCTAACTACCTTACTAAAATGTTCCGTGACTTCGTCATCGATATGGGGCCTCCCGGTAAGCAATATTCGCATTTTTGGTGATACCCGAAGGATTTCTTGCAGTGACTTAAGGAGCTCCCGCCGGTGTTTCGGAGCTAGTTCGTCTAAAGCGTCGATGCATACAAATATCCGCTGTAGGGGTGTAATCGTTTTCTTCAGGATTTCTGCCATATCAGGAAGCCGGAGATCTCTGCGGCCAAGCTCGTTTTTAGCTTTTTGATATGTCTCCTGTATATGCTCCGGGATTCCCCCCCTGCTGACAAGTTGCTTGAGGATGGCGCCTAGCATATTTGTGGTGGACTGCTCCTGTTGGGCAAGGAAGTCGCAGTAAATTCCCACCACAGCAATTTCTTCCCCTCGAGCCTGATTCTGCAGGCTATCAATTATCAGGGAGCTATTATTTGCCAGTCATCAGTGACATCTGCATTGCCCCTCTCCAGACCAAAGGTCTTCCTACCTAATATACGTTTTCCCCACTCCTGGATTCCCGTAACAGAATAACACTGGCTCAACGCAACCATCTTGTGCATTACACCATTTTCTGAACGGGTTTGTTTCTAGTACCCAGCTCCCCACACAATCAAGTCGGTCAGTTCGCACGCCCTTATGCCGTTGCTGTGGGTCAAGCGGCGATAACCACTGCAGAATTTGATCCCTTTCAACATCTCGTTCTGCAGTGATGTTAATAGTATTGTTGTAGCTCGTTGATAAGTTGAATGAGTTGATATTCCCCGTGACCTGCTGGCGCCCTGACAACATCTTCGCGGGAGCTAATTATCTGAATTTCTTTCTTTCTGAGATATAGGGAGGGAGAGATCATGTGCAATGAGAATTTATTCTAGAGCTTGACGGAATCTCTGAGAGCAGAAGAGAGAAGATGCAACAACTTATAGCGATACCTTGAGGCTGCCCGAAGGTTGCACAAGCCAATTATCTTCGCTTGTGCTGACAATGCTCTCGGCTAAATTTACAAGGCGCAGCCCCTTCACCTCGCTTGCAGTTTCACAGCCTTGGTTCTCAACCCAACGCTGGCAAAACGAAAAAAAGCTTCTTGCTTGTTCGAGGTCCAGCGAGGGGTTATGGAACAGCAGAGCTCAGTACAAGGGTAGAGAACAGTTAACTTGAACTACGGGTAGCAGTGATATATTAGGCTAGTTAACCTTAAATAACTCTTCAACTCCTTTTACCGGACCCTGTACTAGTGGACTACACTGACGACGCTCGTACTTGTACTTGTACCAGGCAAAAAGTACCGGTACTGCGTTAACAAGTTAGCTATTTGGATGGTTTAGAAAGAATGAAATAAGGTTACAAGTATCCGGAAATACGCTTACTGGGTTCTTGATGGGCACGGATTTTTTGCCACCCGCATTGTGAGCCCCTGTTTCCAGGTGGTTCCTGCCTGGGACAAGTACTCGTACGTACAAGTACGGCCCAGTAGCATAACTCACCTTATTATCAGGATTCAAATGTGAATAACCATTTTAATGGGGGTGGCATCCTGACTCATTTTTACCGCATGGGCAGATTGAGCTTATTGCTCAGGTTCTCGCACTCTAGACTGCTCGTCGGGGTCGACCTTGTTTTTATCATCCCGTTATTCCAAATCAATCATAGGCCCGACCGAGAGTCTAGACAATGTTCCCGCTCCAAGTATCGCATACTCGTAATCTGGTGAAATTTGTTTTCATGTTGAGAGGTCAAAATAAAGTGTGGCGAAATGCACGAGCCCTTTTGGACAGAGAGAAACCTTTAAGGGTAGGATTTTCACAAATATATTGCCTCCCCCCGGACACTCCCCGACCAGGTCAGCTCAATTTAACTAAGAAACTTTCAAACAATTTACTTGGATGAACTGCAGTTACTATGCTGACCATTGCTCACTTCCTCATAGAAATTGTGCGACAGTCCTGTACGTAGTACAAATTACCATTTAATCATACAAACCCACCAGTTAGCATCTGTCCGGGTGGGAGGTCGTCTACTAGTATTTACCCTATCCATCGTTCCCAAGACATTTACAGCACCTCTACGGTAAAAATCAGCATAGTCTAATCCACTATCTCCGTAGCAGAGGCTAATCTCCGATTCATCCACGATAGGTCTAGTCTGGCAGGCCAGAATTGCGGAGATCTGTTAATGAGATCCAACATACGGTACTGATACCTGGTAGATGCTTTCCTCTCTGGGTAACGGAGATTAATCCCGGCTACAGAGAGAGTGGAATGCCTGCTTTTACCGAATTTCAACTAAAATACTCACCGGAAGGGTTACTTTGTGAGAAATCTTGACTCACACCTTATTCTGAACTCTCAGCATGAAAACGAGTTCCCCGAGACTAGAGTTACGGCACCCCACGCAGAAGTTGGATCCAATAATTTCATTTAACTATATATAGAAAGGGGCGACTAGGCTTGAGCTACACAACGACAACAAAACTTGGACTATGACAGGCTCGAATAAGAATGTTGAGACCACTATACCGTATGGTAAGCTGCTAGTAGTTAACCACTGCCATAAATTAGCAGACTTTGTCCGATGGGACTTAGTAGCTCAACGATGCTCGTTGGGCTAGATCAACCAGAACTTTAATTCTTTAGCATAGCTCCATGTTCAAATCTATTTCCTATTCTGGAAATATCAAAATATCAAAATATCTCACCCCCCGGAAAAAGAACTCCAGTCCTAAAAGCCATCACAGTCCATCACTCGACAAGAACCAGGGTTAGATGTAGCAACAGGTGCCGGAAGAAAAGAAGAATCGTTGACTTTTTATTCAGATTGAGGACAGAATTCCTCTTTATACTAAAGTACTAGCGTGCAGAGTTTTGCTAGTCTCAAGAGAATCCTGATGTGACCCTCACATATACCGGAGACAATTCGGTCACTATTACAACATTGAAAGAATAAGTCTCCCTAGGGCAGGATACCATACTATCACTTATTGTAATTGCACCAGATACTGTTAGCTGGGGCAGTAATTACTGATAAAAATGGGGGAAGAGGAGGAATCAGGGGGAAGAGGAAGGGCCAAGATGCAAGATGAGCTAGGGGGTTAGGTAACTAAGGGAAGGGGAGATGGAGTATGTTAGGGTGAAAACTGACCACTGACAGACCACTCGGATATCTTAGAGGTTCCACCCCTGGGATTCTAAAACAAATTAAATAAATACCAGATATCAGGAATTTTTACTGTAAGATGCCATGTGCGGGCACTGTAACTTGCTAAAGTAATTTATCAAACTGTATCCGGTACTATTTCTAACACAGCAATATAAGCACTATTTGAACGTCACTAGGAGTTATAGATAGGCTGTAAATATATGTCACGTAATTGACAGCATTATAATAATAACAAAATAACATCTGTATATCTATTTTAGGAGAGGTAGGGGAAGGTATATCCAGCGACATCATTCTCTCAAACTGTACAGGGCGTCTTTATGTAACTTATGCCTATATGTATTGGGCTTCCATACTCTTCCCCTATAAGACAACAGTGCTGCGGTTTAAGCCATGCAATAATACAGACATATACAAAGTTAACCGTGGACATACATATGATAACTTAAGCCAGTGGAAATGGGAGGCAAAAGAAAAATCAAAAGGGTGTATATGTATAGAGAGGGGAGTAGAGAGAAACTGTCATTAGACTACGGATATATACAAAGCCGTTCAAATAAAATAAAAACAAAACAATGAATGCGGAGCGGGTGATTAAGGGAACCAATAAGGTAAGGAGAAATTCCAGCTGGGTGATCCAATTCGGGGAATTGGCATCTGAGGTGTCTTGTTAGTCCACCTATAGAGGACTATCTGTAGTGGACTTAGGGTATTGTTTCGTCAGGTTTGCTCCATACCCGGGAGGGGCGTGTAGGGTAGACGGGGTGGGGGGAGTTGAGCTATATCCTTAGGGGTCAAAACCTACGGATGCTTTGAATGTGACTCCGGGGGACTGGGGGGGACGGCAGGACGGCAAGTATGATATGGGACATTTCTCCCGGAGGACGGTGGGGCCCTCCCCAGCCCTTGGCGGCGAGTTCCAGGGCAAGTTTGGAAAAAGACCGGACAGGACGACATAATGTCGTCCGTCCTTGTCCTGGTCTAGGACGGAACTGTTGAACACTGGAAAAAACATGATCAAGACACCCCAATTCTTCCATGGATCCCACACCTATCTCTCTATCTCCACGCGTGCCTACATCCCTACGCACACCCTGGTGATAATCAATAAAATATGTCAAGGGAATTTTCACCATAAATCACAAAATCGCTAAAACAATCAATCCCACCCCCAAACGGTCTACAAAACTCCCTCAACCTCCAGAAATCAACCACAATTTCTAACAATGTCAACCTTCAGCTTCAGAACTCAACTTATATGCTTGTTTACAGTACTTTGCTCTTGCTGGAGCTATTGCACCATGACACGAAGCAAAAATTTAGAGTAAAATTCTGAACCTAATATCCCACCCTTCACAAGCACACTCTGTTAAGCTTGTTGAAAAGTGCTTACAATGTTTTTTCGAATGGTGGGGGGCTGCCAAACTGTGGAGGAAGAGTGAGTGGCGAGAGTACAGTTCATTGTATGGTAGGTTGTGATGTTCAAAAACGGATAGCAGGGACAAGAGGCTAGATACTGTAGCTTCGGTACTCATAGGGAGGAAGGTTTATCTCACTCTCTGGAAAATGGGAAGGTGGCGGAAGGCGGAAGGTATCATAGAAAGAAAAAAGAATAGAGGCAGAGAAAGGAGAAAAAAACAGGCTAAACCCTATAAATAACTTATAATAAAGTCTTATCCTTTAATTCTCGTAGTACACCCACTCATCTATAAAGTGTGTATCTATATATAATTTATGTTGATGCCTATCAAGCTCCGATCTACCCCTTATAATTCAACACGGCTTTGTCAAAGCTATCCAACAATATAGGTGTGTGCGAGGGTGGCCGCAGGCGCGCGTGGGGTACCGTAGTTGGGGGGCATGGGGAGTAAAGGGAAAATCCAAGAGGTGTATAAATGTGGAGGGGGGAGCGGAATTCGGGTGTAGGTAGAGCAGAAAGCAGGGAGGGGGGGCAACCTGATAACCAGAAATTCCAGGCGAACTACACGATCCGGGTGTGAAAACTGCCGTGGCCTGTCAGTCGGTGTAGAGAACTGGCTGTAGCTGGCTTACGATTGTATTTCGTCAAGTTTGTCCTATTACCGGGAGAGGCGCGCTTAAGATTCGGCTTTTACCCTTGGATATCAAAACCTGCGGGTCCTTTTGAAAGGGGGTTCAGATAGCTCGGACGGCTCGGAGGAGAGGAGCGCTCTTGGTTGTAGGCTTGCTGCATATCTTGGAGTGGACTCCACCCGGCTCTTCAGCAACTCTAGAATTCTCTGGTGCCCATTCCGTGCGGCCTGGGAGAGAGGAGTTTGGCCATGTCTGTCAGCTGTGCCGGGATTGACGTCGCTGCGTGCCAGCAGCATCCTCACGATCTCCTCGCGCCCACTCTGTGCAGCCCACGAGAGGGCTGTCAGGCCAGAGCTATTAGGCGTGTTGGGATTGACGTCGCTCCGTTCCAGCAGTATCCTCACGACCCCCTCATGCTCATTCCCGGTAGCGAACGAGAGCGGTGTCCGGCTAAATGTGGCGTCAGTTGTGTCGGGATTGACATCCTTGCGTTCCAGCAGTATCTTCACCACCCCCTCATGCCCATTCTCGGCAGCAAACGAGAGGGGAGTTCGGCGATATTTGTTTGCTGTGTCGGGGTTGACGTCATCTCGTTCGAGCAGTATCTTCACGATCTCCTCACGCCCATTCTGCGCAGCCCACGAGAGTGGTGTCCGGCAAAATAGGATGTCAACTGTGTCGGGGTTGACGTCATGTCGTTTTAGAAGCATCCTCACCACCCCCTGATGTCCATTCCCCGCAGCCCAGGAGAGCGGCGTCCGGCCAAATAGGATGTCAGCTGTGTCAGGATTGACATCATCTCGTTCCAGGAGTACCCTCACTACCCCCTCGTGTCCATTCTCGGCGGCCAGCGAGACCGGTGTACGGCCAGATTCATCAGGTGTGTTGGGGTTAACGTCACCCTGTGCCAGCAGTATTCTTACCACCCCCTCATGCCCTCTCATAGCAGCCCGGGCGGTGGCTGTATAACCTTTCAGATCAGTTTCCCGCACATCCCATTTATGCGTCTCCAATAAAGAAGCCGTTATCTCCATGCACCCGAGGTATGCAGCACCGTGAAGCCCTGTAAATCCGGTGGGACTGTCTTCCCGATCAAAGGGTTGGTCCCAAATGCTCATACTGTGCAATAACATCATCTTCGAAGCTATGTGATTATCGTATCCATCAAATAGTTCCAATGCAAGCCTTTTCACACTTTCAGTTGTTTCCCGCCTAGCATGTGTACCCCAGTGACAAGAAGCATATTTGACAAACGGGGCGGCTGGTGGGGCCGAACGAAGGGTAGGCGAAATTCCCCTGACATGACGAAAGTTGAGATAGGTTAAACAGACCTTAGCAATTATGGAGTGGGGCTTAATGAATAGGTTTGGATTATGGGAGAGGTACTCTTGCAGAGTGTAGTGAACAAAGCGGAGGGTAGATGAAGACTTCTCGACCGTGACAAGCCCCAGACAGGATGCTAGTAGTGTTTCAATCGCAGGAATATTCTGGGTATTCAGGTCGGTAGATCCTTCTTCGACCCCAAGGGCATGACATAACTCGTCAACATGTAATGGCCGCTCCGAATGCGACACCCACATTAGAACCTCCATACCGAGCTTTGACATGCTTCTTTGCTGTGCCTGGATTCGTGATAGGGTTGCGGCATATGCATCACCCAGACCCTCCCCTTTTGTCATCTGGTCAAGTCTCTTCCTTCTCTGATGAAGAGTAATCTCGCCCAGGATTGCATCAACGTTTAGAGAAACGAGAAGGAATCTAAACATCACTTAGTAAATGGTAGCTTGGAATTGTATTGGGAATCCATTCGAAATCCCGACTTACATTTCTGAGATCTTCTCCGGAATGACTCGCATAATTTCCGCCCGAAATTCGTCATCCATTGCCTTGGGAGTAGTGTCAATTTCCAGTCTCATCTCTAGATAACTTCTAATATCATCTTGGATAGGAATGACAGGTATCCTGACTGCCGTGTTAAAACATTCCACAATTTCGTCGTCGGTATGGGGCCTCCCGGTAAGCAAAACTCGCATGTTTGGTGATGTGCAGACGATTTCTTGTAGTGACCTAAGGAGCTCGCGTCGGTGTTTTGGAACTAATTCGTCTAAAGCGTCGATGCAGATAAACATCCGCTCTAGCGATGTAGTTGTCTTCTTCAGAAATTCTACCACAGCGGGAAGTCGAAGCCCCCGACCGCCAAACTCTCGTTTGGCCTTCTGAAAGGCTTCCCGTATATGTTCCGGGATCCCTCCTCTACTAGCAAGCTGTTTGAGGATAGCGCCCAGCATATTTGTGGTGGACTGTTCCTGCTGGGCCAGGAAATCGCAGTAGAGTCCCACCACAGCAACGTCTTTCCCCGCAGCCTGATCACACAGGCTATCAATCACCAAGGAGCTTTATTCGCTATCATTAGTGACGTGTACTGTACATTAAACTCACCTTTCTCCCGACAAGAGGCCTTCTTACCTAAGATAGGTTTTCCCCACCCCTGGATCCCCGCAACAGAACAGCACTGGCTCAACCCGACCATCTTCCGTATCACGCCATTTTCTAAACTCGTTGGTTTCTAGTACCCAGTTTCCCACGCTATCGAGTCGGTCGATTCGTACACCCTGATGCCGTTGCTGTGGTTCAAGTGGCGATAGCCACTGCATAATTTGACGCCCCTCGGCATCTACCTCTGAAATAAAATTGATGGTACTATTGAACGAGTTGATATTACCGGTGACCTGCTGGCGCCCTGGCAACATCTGCGCTTAGATTAATTATTTGAATTCCTTTTTTTGCGAGAGATAGGGCGGGATCGTGTGCAATGAAAATTTAGTTTCTCTTAGTGTTCGAGGGGATCTCTATGACCTGAAGAGAGGGGAAGTAGTCCGATCTTGATAACATCTGAGGCTCTGGTGTTGCACATGGAGGCCTTGATCCAACTATTCTCGGTAGTGCCAAGAGCGCCTTCAACAGGAGCCCGCACCACAGGATCCCGGAGAAGGGAGAGCACAGTATGCGCATTGCAAATGTTTCCGGAAATGTGGAGACTAGGCCTGGAACTTTTTATAAGACGACAACGCCTAAGTTAGCGCTAAGCGAAAGTCCACATTTCGGGAGACTTCCGCAATGTGCAAGTAGAGTACTGTACCGGTGGTCTATAACACTCGTATGCGCTTACATCCCGGTGTATTTCTGCGAATAAATATTACCATTACGGATTATAGTACCAGAAGATTTTTTTATCCTACAGGAATCTTTTATGGCAATAGCATCATACACTAAGATACGCTTTATATGCAGGGCGAGGTGCAGGAATGCGGAAATGCGGGAGCGGGTCGCGAGGGATAGTGAAGGTTTGCTTGATATATTGTATTAACTAACCTTCTGGTTCCCGTTCAAACCACAGACCTACCTGGTACCGGTACGAAAGCTCCCCTCTATCCGACCTAAATCCGCCGGGTGCAGCTCCGTTCTCTGTAGAGCCCCTACGAGTAAAGGTAAGTTAGACTAGGTCCCACTGTGAAATAGGAATGCCTTTACACCAATCGGAGTTGAGATAACTGATAGCTGGAATCCCATAGTTGTTAGGGTATGATAGTTAGTTTGGGGTACGACCGGTTTAGGGTCGTGACTGCCACTTGGGGGTTTTTCCCGTTGTGTGGGTTTTTCCTGTTTTGTGTGTTT
>Ga0307509_10002400_pt1 | contig 30358 bp, 42 predicted proteins | sample 10_EM_MG_FD_202245 | JGI IMG/M metagenome (GOLD analysis project Ga0307509, IMG submission 202245) | Populus trichocarpa ectomycorrhiza microbial communities from riparian zone in the Pacific Northwest, United States - 10_EM | ecosystem: Host-associated > Plants > Roots > Unclassified | place...
AGGGGGTGGGCTTTCTTTGCCATGGGGTCTTCTCCGAATGCAGCGGTTTGTGCCTGGGGGAAGTGTTTACTTTGGTTTACATGTACCTAAAAACAATACCACGGATTTAACAAAAAAAAAAAAAAACGAGTACTCTACGATACAAATCCAACTTTCCCCCACCCAGGCCCACATATCATACTCCCCATACAGTGTCCCAGCATCACAAGCATACCCGCTCAACTACCAGTACCGTATAAGCATATATTACTAGACCGGGGGTGCCCTCAGCGAGGCGACGCCCTCAGCGAGTCTTGGCAGTAAAGAAGGGCACGTTCAACCAAAACTGCCTGCTAATATTTGCCAAGCCTCGCTGAGGGCACCCCCGGCCTATAGCCTCGTAGTACTCGAGTAGATGCGGATAAACCAGTCAACAACACAACCACAAACTAACAAGAGCAATCCACTCCGGAAATCCTCAGAAATACCTTCCCCCTCCCATCAAAACACAATTGTACTTCAAACGTCACAAGTAGTTTATCTAATTGGTGCCAAGTTAACGCTAAGTGATTCATTATTGTGGCGGAGCTAGGCCTTAGCAAAGTGCCAGCTAAGGAGTAGTGAGGCGCAGGAACGGGGGGGACTATACTCGAGTACAGTGTGATGATGATAGGCCAGTATAATAAGTGGCCAAGAAATCCGGGGGCGGAGGGCAGAGGTGTAGTCTACCGTACTCGACGGTAGTCTACTGTACCGTAAAAACTCAAATAGAAGAAACATGTGCTAGGACGTTGGAATTTCCCTTCTCAGCTACGCGAGGGGGAAACTCAAGCAGGCACCATTGACACAGTAAAAGAGCGGACACCTGCCGTGAGGTGGCAATTCCCATCCCGAGGTGTCTCACTTCAACCTACCGTTTGATACTTGGCCGCGCGAGTACCCGTAGGGAGTGTCATACTCGAGTATGGTGGGGGACATCTGTAGCCGGAACAGGCGGACATTCCTTCTAGTTTGTTAACAGTAGGTTAATTTGCCAAGACTGGCTTTTTTTCAAGGTTAATATCTTAGCAAATATCGATTAAATGTCATTACCAACGAAATTAACAGTAATTAACCTCTCCCGGACATTGCCCTTGCTCCTACTAAATTTTGACCCACCTTTAAACCCTAATATCTCCATGAAAACTTGAGATATTTCTGTTTTCTCTCTATTAATGTGTAGAGGGCCACCTACCCTACCACCTAATAGAGCCACAATTCTCATTGGACTGGTGGTTGAAAATCCTTTGGTGGTTGAAGATGGGCAATATTTGCTCGGCAAAGTACTCCGGCTACAGATGTCCCCCACCATACAATCCCGATACCGGTCCCGTTGCAAGATTACGGAAGCACCTATCATATTGTGGTTTGCCTACGGTGATGAGCGTCTATTAAGGTGAGCCGCCAAGAACTACTCGCGCGGCCAAGCACTGTTATGGCGACACAACATGTCTTGTCCGAGTGGTCCACTTCTCCCCAAATTAGCCTTTGCAGCAGCCATTGTTCCAGCACAAACAGCAGCTGCAATCCCCGTCCGTGCACAAGAGCAACCTTCACAAGCGGCGGGGGAAAGGAAAAAGGGGAACGATCTTAAAGGAAGAAAAGGAGAGGGAAGGAAGGAAAGCTTCTTTTCTCAGCTTTGGGGAGAAGGGGCATACGGTAGTGCTAGAGGTGTTCAATCGGGATACCGGTATTGAAGCGTTGACATTTTTGCCGGTGGGCACAACACAGTGATAATAGCGAATCGGAAGAGATTGTGGGTGGTTCCTTTGGTTGATGTCCTGCCCCACACGGTTTGCAACGGTCCAGCATCCCTTTTTTACTGTTGAGGAGTGTTTGATTAATCGTGCTCTGTACCAGTGCTGGACTGGGGACACTTCTGTGGGGTGCCGGCAGGAGATTTACCACAAAAGCAGCATACTCTACGAGCACAATGAGGTACCACACCCGTTTTAGCGGGTTTACTCTCAGGGCACGATACTTTAACCATAGAGTTTCTGGCTCTGTAGTGAGTTACCATGGGAGTTATATTTCCCTCCCGTGTGGGCTGTAAATGCAGCTGCTCTTGTCTGCGGAATAGCATCGCTCCGCAGGCGCGCACTGTCCTATCGATACAGGTCCCCAGCATGTACTCGTACAGTACCCGGGTATCAAACGAACCCGCCGGTAAGTTGTTAACCGGCAACACCGCAACATGAATACAGCGCAGCGCGCGCGCGGTCTCCATGAGGAAAAGCCCCAAAGTCTGCCGGTATTTTGAGACAGAGGTTTGTATTTCTTCTTTTTTCCCACTCTCACGTGGGACGAACAGTGTGTTACAGGACGATAACTACAAGTAATTTGGGTAGGTTTTGGCTGTGACACTAGCTAATCAGGATCTCTTGAGGCTTGTTCTCCAGGGGACCTGCTCTCCTCTCGAGGCGGAGGCTGACATGCAGGGTGTGCCAAGGCGGCAGCTGAATCGAGGGCTTCAAGGATTTTTATGCATTCGGGGACGGTGGAGAAGGATTCTTAACGTGCTTGATACAGTCGATAAAGGTCTCCTGGAGGAAGCACAGCTCTTCTTTTATTGGAGGCTTGGTCTTGTCGCTTTTCTTCCTCTTCTTCCTCTTCTTCCTCCTCCCTCTTCTCTCTCTCCTCCTCCCACTCATTCATCTTTATTTTCACCTTCACCATCATCGCCAGCCCACCCTTGGTCAACCTTCGGATACCCGTGGTTTAGTCAGTCAGCGAATCAGGGCGGGGTTTCAGAAAGAGAGCAGGCAGACATCATCTTCTGGGGTATGAGAGCTTTTTGAGTTCGATTTCCTTTTCGCCCTACTACTTCTTGGTTGGAGATAAGCGTTTGGATGGATAGGGAAAGTGTAAGAATTTCCATCTAAAGGTAAGCCAGAACATTTTCTCATTTTCTGCCTTGCTATTGTTGGTTTCCTCCCCGCCTGCTCTTCTTCGCTGGAGCATTTGTCTACCTTCGCCCCGGAGTCGTCGCGTCCCCTCGTGTTGAATTCGTCATTGGTCTCATGCAGAATAGAATATTCGTTCAGAGGGAGAACGAACCAAAGGTGCCGACTTGTTACCAGATATCGCATTAAGAAAGAAGGGGGGAAGAAAAAAGTATTCCGCAGCTTTATTTTGTGTGGATTGGATAAGAGGGCGCCAAGCGGAGGTTCAAAGGTAGGGAGCACAATTTTGCCCTTTTCCAACGCTTTACCAGAGATTCAAGCGGGAAAAAGAAAACAAAAGAACAAGAGAGGGAAGTATTTACAACCCTTCAACACAGTCAAGGCTGTATGAGAAGGAGAGGGCACAACTAGTTATCACCATCTCGTCAGTTATGCCGCTTCATTACTGTACTCAAGCACATGTTACGGAGGGAGAGGGAGAGAAAGAAAATACTGTACAGGGGTTTTTGTCTAACTGTTCCATAGTATCCTGACCCTTCCCCGCCTCGCTCGCTGGGAGGTTCGCCGCTGTCGCGCCTAAACACCTATTTCTACCATACACACTTTTCCCAGGTTTAATTTTAACTGTACCGTGCTTGGCTGCGACGCCGATCCGCTTTTGAATTCGCCTTTGTCTGAAACTGGCCTTAGAAATTAGATAAATAAAAAAATATATATATACAAAACCGAGAGCCATGGCGGGCCGGAATAATAACGACGCTTACAGCCGCCTCGACTTTCGTGGTCCCATTCACCACGACGATTCCGACGACGACGAGACAGGGCCTCTTCCACAACAACAACACCAACAACCACCCAGACCAGTGCCTGCGCCTGCAATGGATCCTCGATACCGGACGCCCTCGCCCGCTCACCCACTGGCTGGCTACCAGCTTGAAGAAGCTCCGTATAGGCCTCAACGACAGAATACTGGTGGATATCCTGCTGGCTCTGCTCAGATGCCTGGCGATACCTTGACATATCAACCAAGTGTGAGTTTCTATCTGTTGAATTTATTTGTTTGCTTCTTTATCCGCTCCACCCCTACCTCCATCTTCATCTCCCCTTTATCTCCCATCTCTCACCCCCGCCTCCTTATCGCGGGGGTGGTTTGCGACATGAGAGACAAAATTCTGCGCATTTGCGCGATCCCTGAAACGAAGCTAAACCCAGACGCACGTAGTATTCCGTCACGAACCTTGAACATTCGTACAATACAGCCCCGCCTGGCCCTCCATCGCGAACTGGCCATCGCCAATCTGTAAATTACTCGCAGGGTCTCTACCCCGAGGATCACCGTGACAATTACTCCGCTGACCCCTATCAACCCCATCCGGCCGATGATACCTATCCCTTGACACAATACACTACCCACCACGACGGTTACCGCGATGATGATGACCGACGACCCATTTTAGAGCCAGATTCCCCTCATAGAACTCCCGGTGATGCTTCTTATTTCCCACCACAAGCCCCATCACCGGTTTCGTCTACACCAACCCCGGGACCTGGCCTGAGAAGATGGAAGACAGTGAAGAAGGTGGAGCTTTTTAGAGGAAATTTGGTCCTGGATTGCCCGGTACCTAACAAGCTACTCAGTATGCTCCCGTCGAAAGCTGAGCGTGAATTCACACACATGAGGTTTGTACCGATGATGTTTTTAAAGAAGGGAAAAAAACTGATTGATGTTGGGCCCGGTAAAGATACTCGGCTGCTACTTGTGATCCCTCCGAGTTTGTTCAGGAGAAATTCACATTGCGGCAACAGCTTTTCCAGAAGCCTCGTCATACGGAGCTATTTATTGTGGTTACTATGTACAACGAAGACGAAATACTGTTCACTAGAACTATGGCTGGTGTCTTTAAGAACATTCATTACTTGTGCTCTAGGACCCGCTCGCAGACATGGGGTCAGGATGCTTGGAAAAAGGTGGTTGTTTGTGTCGTTAGTGATGGCCGTGGCAAAATTAACCCAAGAACACGGAGTGTTCTGGCGGGTATGGGGTGTTATCAGGAAGGCATTGCCAAGCAGAAGGTTAACGACAAGGACGTTACGGCTCATATCTACGAGGTTTGCCCACCATCTGTCGGTGGTTAAATATCCCTGGCTAATATGGAACCCGTAGTACACTACTCAAGTTGGTATCGACCTTAAAGGAGATTTAGTAAAACTTATTCCAAATGGGAAACAAGGACCAGTTCAAATGCTCTTTTGCTTAAAGGAACAAAATCAGAAAAAAATCAACTCACATCGTTGGTTTTTCCAAGCTTTCGGCCAAGTCCTTGACCCGAATGTTTGTGTTCTCATTGATGCCGGAACCAGGCCTGGTGGGTCGAGTATCTACCACTTATGGAAGGCCTTCGACATCAATCCCCGGTGCGCGGGTGCTTGTGGTGAAATCAAGGCCATGCTGGGAAAGGGAGGGAAACACTTACTCAACCCACTTGTTGCAACTCAAAACTTCGAGTACAAGATGTCCAACATTCTCGACAAGCCATTGGAGAGTGTATTTGGGTTTATCAGTGTGCTTCCCGGTGCTTTCTCTGCCTATAGATACACGGCACTACAGAACGACGCCCAGGGCGAAGGTCCTTTGGAGAAATACTTTAAGGGAGAGAAGATGCATGGTGGTGACGCCGGTATATTCACTGCAAATATGTACCTTGCCGAGGACCGTATTCTTTGTTTCGAGCTTGTGGCTAAGCGGAAGGCGAACTGGGTTTTGCAGTACGTCAAATCGTCAAACGCCGAGACGGACGTGCCAGACGAAATGTCGGAGTTGATTTTACAGCGAAGGCGTTGGCTCAACGGTTCATTCTTCGCTGCTGTTTATGCTCTCGTGCACATGTTTGATATCTGGAGAAGCGACCATTCACTGATGCGAAAATTGATGTTCCACGTCGAGTTCTTCTACCAGACGATATCTATGCTATTCTCGTGGTTCGCTATTGGCAACTTCTTCTTGGTTTTCAGAATTTTAACAGTCAGCTTGGCGGATCCAGCTCTCAAATTTCCACCTGGTAATGTGCTTAGTATCGTATTTGAGTGGTTGTATCTTGGAACTCTCCTCACTTGTTTCGTCCTGTCACTCGGGAACACCCCACAAGGAACCAAGAAGCTTTATATGACTATTGTTATCTTTTGGGCTGTTCTCATGGTGTATGTCTCCTCCGATCGGTTCTAGGCACTCCTATAAGCCTTGCTAACCTCGCGGCAGGTATCTATTGTTTGCTGCTGTCTTCATCTCTGTCAAATCCGTTACGAAGGAATTGGCAGACAACGGGGGCAAATTCTCGATCAGCAGTATTTTCCAGAACCAGCTGTTTAGAGATTTGTTGGTTTCGCTGTCATCAACGTACTTGCTGTACTTTGTGGCTTCGTTCATGTTCTTTGAGCCATGGCATATGTTCACCAGTGTAAGTCCATCCAACCATCGAAAGCTCGCGATTGTGTACTAACCATGACTTAGTTTGTCCAGTATCTCCTCCTATCACCCTCCTACATCAACGTCCTAAACGTCTACGCCTTCTGCAACACCCACGATATCTCCTGGGGTACTAAAGGGCCCGACGTGCCCCCACCCATCAAAAACGGAGCGGTGAAAACCGTCGACGGAAAAGCCGACATGAACGTCCCGACAGACGACAAGGATCTCGACGAGCAATACGACGCTGAAATCAAAGTCCTTGCCGAAAAGTTCGTTCCAGAACCGGAAAAGCCAAACGAATCCCAGATCCAAAAGGATTATTATGCTGGTGTGCGTTCCTGTGTCGTGCTCGTGTGGATGTTTTCGAACTTTGCCCTCGCTGCCACGATCTTGAATAGTGCCGGTCTCGATAGGGCTAGTGGTGATGCTCAGAAGAGTGCGCAGGAGAGGAGTAAGATTTATCTTGCCATCGTGCTTTGGTCCGTGGCGGGGTTGTCGGCGTTTAGGTTTTTGGGGGCTACTTGGTTCTTGATTCTTCGGATGGTGAGCACTTGCTTGATTTTTAGTGTTGGTTTGCAAGCAGGTTTACTAACTTGGGGACCAGTTCCGCGGTGTATAATCTCCCGTTTCAAATTCCTGAATTTCCTAGGTAGAGGGAAGGACAAGACAAGCAGGAGGAGAAACGTTATTACATTGTTAATTCAATTCAATTCTCATCATGTCATATCACACAATCATGCCCCTTTTCCAGGCTGTCCTACGATACTGCTGATACAGCACCATCACATCAATGTGCTTCAGTAAAAAAAAATACGACAGTCCATATACCCCCTTACTTCCTTTTTGTGTTTCCTTTTTTCATGTTCCATCAACTTCTTTTCTTATTTGTAGTTTCCACTTTTTTTTTCTTCACTTTTTCTTCTTTCGGTTATTACATTGCACTATGATGCATTGCTTTGTCTGGCGGTTTGTCCGCTTGCACCCTAACCTAACGGGCCGTGTAAATATCAAACGGTATGCACTGTATGACGCTCCGCACATTGGTCGTTGAAGGAAGGGATAAAGTGATGAGAACAGCACAGCCCCCGTATTCCGTTGCTTGCTTACGCAATGCACACTGTAGCAGGGCGGAGGAGAATCCGGAGCACACAATATCACTCGCTTATGCTCGAAGTCTTGGCTTGCTTGCTTGGGTGAAACGATGCCGAGGGGTTCCAGCGGCACGGATGGGGGTGAAGGAGATTTGCTAATCTTATGTTGGATTGGCGGGGGGGGCGTATATAAGTTGTAGCCGGGTAGGTAGGTAGGTATGATACAGTAGACAGAGAGACTGACGCCCGGGAAAGGGTATTATAAGCAAGATTTTATAAAATACGAATGAAGACAACGAACAACCACTATAACTTTAGCTGTTAGTGAACACCCACCCCCCCCTAACCACGATACCATGAAATCGGTCTTAACTTAGGTGTGGATAGATGGTATGATAGGAGGAGGACTCCCCCTCCTCTTGCTTACTAAGATAGTTTTATGTAATACATAATAGAATCACTGTCAAATCTAGATATATTCATACCACAACTTTTAATTTCCTATTATTATTATTATTATTATTATTTCCCTTTCATTCATTCATTCATTCATTCACGTCAATTCCCCCACCGACCTCAAAGACAAACGCTTTCCTAAGAAAGAACCTTTGTTTTATTTTCTATTTTGCGGGGGGTACTATAGATCGCGAGCAGCGCTCGATAAATATAAAAAAAAAACCCTCCTTCTCCTCCTCCTCCTCCCACTTCCCAGGAATGATATATAAAACGGTAAAAGCGCAGCCGGCAGGATAGTATACATGACAGCTATTATACACCACCACTATCGCTTTCAGGCCTATAATATGACTACAAACATCGTAATATGGGGATCCTGGGGGAGATACACAATTCGATTCAAACCAAAACTGACAAAGAGATAACATCATACCCTCTACCATCTACTCTCTCTACCCACAGATAGAAGAATGTCCCTCGATTCGGATGATAATATTATTATTATCATACATATAATACCTATGATACAGTGGAGCAAGAAGAGATACCATAATATTATTATTGCTGTCGATTTCACATAATTATATATTATAAAAGAGTTACGAGTGACGATGCATGATCCGTACTAAGGAAAAGAAGAAAAGAAGAAGAAAACCTGTTTCCCGGCGGGTCAGCTCCAGTCAGTCAGTATCAGTCAGTCAGCCAACCTGCCAGAGCACACCCGTCCGGGAGTGCAGTACTCGAGTAGTAGTCTACCGGCATCGTAGTGCATACTCGCAGAGTGTGATAGGAATCTGGCTCCCTTCGGGCCCTGCCTGCCTGCCTGCCAGCCAGCCTATGGAGAAGAGGTTTGTTTTGTTTTTTCACTGATTTTTCACTTGCTTGCTTTATTTATCTATTTACCTATCTATCTATGATATCTATTTATTGCCCTGTTGCTGTTTGGTTTGGTTGTGCACTTGGCTTTGCGAGTGAGCTGAGCTGGTGGTTTTCTTTCTTTTTTCTTTCTTTTTTCTTCTCTTCGCTCTGAACTGCACGGTAATGATAGAATCGGCGTGGGATTGGATAAGGCAGCGGGGGTTGGGATATGCGGATTGTTTATTTTCGCGGGGCTGTCGATCGGGATAATGGTGGGGCTGGTTGTTGTTGTTGCTGGAGTGCAGTGCCAAGACTCATTGCGAAGGGAAAAATAGGAAAAAAGAAAAAAAGGTTGGTGGCTGGCCAGGCATTCATTTTGGCACATATCATCACTCGACGATCTCTTCACGAATACTTCTTTTCTTAACTTGTACTGATATCATTTATGCGGGTAAGGGGAAAAAGAGGAGAAAAAGTAAGACGGATAACGCTATTATATTTACATGATTACATTATACAGCGGTAGCTTTTCGTTTGATGACTTTTCCAGGGAACGCGCCAGGCTTCGGCGGTGCATAGGTCATCCTCCCTTTATTCTTGTCCTTGGCTTCGTCAGGGTGCACGTCTACTCTGGGTGGTGTGTCGAAGCCGAAACATTTTGCCGCTTTGGCAATGTCTAGTTTTGAGTAGTCGAAAACGGAAGGGAGAATGTGTTGGGCATAGTTCTTAAGGTATGATCTGGGAATGAATGTTAATGGAGGGGAACTAAGCATGTATGCAGTTGGCAAAAATAGGGAAGAAAGAGGTGGAAATGAGGTGGATCAGAGCGTTTGCTTATTTTGGAAGTAATCGTGTAGCGGGGTCTTAATCCGCTTCATCAACACGGACCAATTTTTTCTCATCATGTAGGCCTCCACAGGGGGAAGCAAATGGTAAAATGTGTAGGAAATGTGAATAATATAGGTAGATGGGTGGAAATTAAGGAGCTGACAAACCTGAAGGCATCTTTCGCCAAACAATGTAGTTGGTAATCTTTCGATACCAACTTCTCAAGTTGACTCTGGATATTCAGTAGCTGGTTCGACGAAAACTCAAACTCTTCTGTTTCTACTTTCACGTCTTTAAGATATCCGACAAACGCTTGCTCGTCACGCAGCAGAAATATCACATTTCGGCCACCAGCGGAACGGCCCAAGCGACCGATATACCCTCGCGGGTCCTCCGGAGGGTCGTACTGAATAATCCAGTCTACAGCAGGGGTCTATTAGGAGATGATCAGCAAGAAAGCGAGATCTAAGCTACAAAAGAAATTAAGTTACCTCATGGCCGCGAAACATAGCATCTGTACAGATAAGAACACCTTCCTTGGCTACTTTGAACCTCGAATGGTTACTCGCTCGTTGTTGTGTTGTCTGTTTTGCGTGAACCTGGTAGACTTTCAACTCGAGGATCGACAAAAGCTCCGCATAGTTTCGGGCAGCAGATGTTGATGAGAAGACAACAATGGTCTTCTTTCGTGAAAACTTCTTCAGGAAAGAGTGAAGAAGCAGGAAGCGCTTCTCTGGCTCCATCAGAACATACCCCTGTACTTGGCCCTCAACGGGTTCTGACAGTTGCTCGGTTTGATCATCCGCTTGCATCCGATACGGGGACCTGAAATGCAAAGCCCCAACAACGGTTTCATCGATGGTCTCAGCCGAGAACAACGCTGTGCTCCTCTTCTTAGGAAGAACCTTGCTAATATGGGACAAGATATCTTGTACCCCTGCCGTTTTCGCAATCCGTTCCGCGTCGTCAATGACAAGATTCTTGAGATTTCGAATCACGAAAGCGGGAGTGGTATTGAGATGCTCCAAGAGTCGGCGAGGAGTGGCTATCAAGATATTTACCCCGTTCGCCAGCCTCTCGATCTCAGGGCGAATGTTTGATCCATCAGTTACAATACCAAGAGTCCGAGGCGCATTGGAGAGAAGTTCTGATGCGAGGCTCAGTAGTCGAAGCGCAGATTCACGGGTCGAGGTCAGAACGATAGCTATAGTTCCGTTGCGTGGCTTCACATTGCGGGATGTAACCAGGGAGATAATTGATGCAAGTGCAGCGAGTGTTTTCCCACTACCAGGCGTGGAAAACGCTATGACCTACCGAATGCGTGAGCGGCACCAGTCAAGGGAGAGTTTGCGAAAAAATTGGCGGGGAACTTTTCCAACTCACATCTTTTCCAGCCAACAGTAGGGGCATAGTTTTACGTTGGATGCTAGTCAGCTCTGTCAAACCCATAGAAGATATCGAATTGAGTATCTCGGCTGATAGTTTCAAATCCGTGAAGACTTGGGAATCTTGAGTAGGGGTATCATCTTCACCCTCAGAACCTTGAACATCCCCATCTTCATCAGTATCAGAGTTCGATCCGCCCTGACCCTTGGCCTGTTGCTTGGAGCGAGGCTGTGCTCTTGGTGACTTCCTGGGCGATTTCGTCTGGGGCTTCGAGGAACTATTGACCTTTTTCACCCCAGAGGAGTTCGAAGCGCCGATTGAGGGGCTTGTTTTTGACAATTTCTCTGGCTGCTCTTTCTCCACCCGCTTCCGCTTCTTTGCCGAGTTAATTGGCCCACCCATTGAGCACAATACGATTGAGCAGAGGGAGAACTAGGATGTGAGGGTTGGGAGGATGAGGAGGGGGGAGATTTTTTTTCCACGAAGATCGACCAACCTTTTCTTTTTTTCTTTCCCTTTGGAAAGTTACGGGTGAAGTCTTGGCAAGTTAGAAAGGAACCCTAGCCCTGGGAACAGGTCTAGGTCGGGTATGGTGCACTGGGATTCCTCTTGGTTGGATATTAATAATCACATCCTTTTTGAGGGAGTTCTTACTGTCCTCAGCATTGCGCCTGACTTAGCCGGGACAAAATGCTTTATCTGGGAGGGCGGAAGCTTATTGGCATCTCTCCTATGCATGTGGAGGTAATATTACCGTACCGTACTGGCCGGTCGCGTTGCATTTACAGTAAAGTGTGTGCGTGGCCCTGAGAATACCGTAATTATGGAGGAGAAGTTGCGACAGATCCGTTTCATTTTTAGCTCATGGTGATCGAGCAATGGTGTGGCGGCATCCTGCATTCCTGGTGAGTGACACCCAACTGAGGCTTGAGCCCGGCTGACCCAGTGGTCGACCGCATTTGGAGGCTGGTTGGATGTGGTGAGAGTGTCACCTTATCACCATCAGTCACTCATTTGAATCTAGCTGAGAGGACGTGTGTGTGTGTGCCTTTATGATACGCTGGTCAGGTTCGAGTACCGTACTCGAGTACTCTGGGCCAGGCCCACGAGTTGATGGAGGTTATTTCTCTGGTCTCTCTACTCGTGTTGCGAGGATAGGAAAAGTGCTGGTATTGTACGCAGCCCAGCGTAAAAAAGTAAAAAAGTAAATACTCGAGTACCGTACACACCTTCTGCTCCGCTGATTTTTCTTTTTTGGACGCAAAGAAGGTTCCTTCTGACGTCGCGATGACCATGCAAGGTCTCTCTTTCCAACGTCTTTGTGTCCGTTTCGCAGAGCTTTTCAGAGCGGATTTATCATTTACAGGTTTCTGCCTCATTTCTCCTTCTTCTTGTTTCTCTGAACCCATAAACTTCCTCGGTCCTACAAGGTAATACTATCGTTTATCGCCTTCTCGTTCCTTTGTAGGTCACCTCTCGCTGCTGTATTATACTTTTTGCGAGCCTGTCACATCCGCCGCACCTTTTTTCCTCAATCTCACACTCCCACCCCCCGTCAAACCCATCATCACCATCATCACATACTCGAGTAGTCGATAATCATCGGCAAACCCCTTTCACAAACGGGATACCGGTACTTTACATGCATTGACTATTACGGTTCGCGCTCTTTCCCCACTTCTGTCCATTTTATTAGGTCAAGATTGTATGGGAGCAGATTATGTGTTTTCATCTATCTCTCCATCTCTCTCCTCCTCCTCTCATCTAATCTCTTTGTTCCAGAAAGAGTGTCAAAACAGGGAAGCAAAGTACCGGTGCCGTGCTGTACGAGCACTTGTGATGCATTTCACTCCTGGCGGCGACCATTGTTTTTTTTTCTTCACTTTTCTTTTTTTTTTTCTGTTGTTTTTGTTTGTACCTTTTTTTGTACTGCACCGTGTGATGCTTACTCAGGTGGAAGGAAAGCAGAATTGATGGTGGGCGAAACGAAAGTGCCCCCATTACCGGCACCGGAGTCACCACATTCACAGATACAATAGTATTTTAGATACCAAAACCCTGGTTCTGTATCGACAACGATAATAACGCTTCACCCCATAGCAAAAGGTTTCGCTTTTGCAGCCATCCAAATTACCGTACCGAGTACCTCGAGCTGTGCACAGCCCTCTGGTTCGCGGGACCCTTGCCGCCCTCTCTTTTTCTCCCACTTCTCCTTTGGGAACAGGCAGGAAGTTCCAGCTTGCGACGCATTTGTCCCGACCACCATCCTCAGGCCGTTTGGTGTGTGTGTGAGAGGTAGCCAATCCTCCCCCCCCCCCCTTTCCATTTTCACTTTCGCTTTCAATTCCAGGTTCCCAATTCATCTTCATTTTCCATTCTCAGTAGGGTGTATCTGTTTTCTTTTCCTCTTCAAACCTTTCCTTTATTATTTTTTTATTGTTGGCTGCTGGAGATTCGCACGTACCATTTTCACCAAATTCTCCTCCTCCTTTTCCCCTTCTCTCTCTCTCGTAGTAGACGCTCTCATACACTGCTGCACATTACCCTCTGGAAGTACCTTAACGACTGAGGGTTGAAGAAGCAGCCTTGCACGAGTACCCAAGATATCTGGAAGGGCATTCATTAGGCTCATTTACAGGCAACAAGCAAGTAGACAAATCGCAATCGTCGGTTGCCCCCCCCCTCAAGAAGTCTTTCTCCCCTCACACCCCTTCTCGTTTGTTCCCTTTCCCTTCCCCCCCCCTTCCCCCCCCCTCTCCCCCCTCTCTCCTTACTCTCCCTTTTTACTCTTCTTTCTCTCATTGCCAACTTTAGACAGCCTCGAGACAGCTTGCTTGCTCGGCTGTGTGTATTGGTTTCCACGAACGGGCTGCCCTTCTTTCTTCCCACTCTATTTTCTTCACGATCGCTTTCCCTCACTCTCTGGACTCGCTCCTGCCCTCCAACCTCCCTTTTTCGTTTTGCGTGTTTCCTGCAACCTTTTTCTTGACCATTTGCCCTTCGTTTTTTCTTACTCGCTACCTGCCTACCGCCCGCCACTTCACTGCTCCACCACTCCACTTTACTAGCTCAGCCATCCATATTTTCATACCCGCTTGCTCCCGGGATCGCTTCGCATGCACTTTCACCATTGCTGAACCCGTTTTTCCGGTTCTGACAAACTGTGTATCTCATTAGGGCTGCATTCTATTTAACTTTCGGGGGATTCTCCCCTCCTAACCAAGACTTTCCACATTCGTTAACTCGCCCGTCATGAGTCGTTCGTTATTATCCCGATCACCAAACTCCATCCTCTCGCTGCTACTGCTACTCTCAACGTTTCTTCACAATGCTTCGGCCGCCCGCCTAATCCAATCAACATCTCTCAACCCTTGTATGGAAAATTCTAAATTTACGGCCTCGCTTTTCAATGTTTCCTTCACTCCCGATACCAACACCCTCCACATTAGCATTAACGGTGTTTCGTCCATCGATGGTAATGTGACGGCGACGTTAGTTGTTATTGCTTACGGATACAATGCTTTGACAAAAGATTTGAATCCTTGCGAAATGGGAGAGGGTTTCCAGGGAATGTGTCCTATGCAACAGGGGCTGATTCAGCTCGAGTCTCACACACCTATCGAATCTAGTGTCGCCGCCCAAATTCCTCGTATGAGCTTCTATGATATAGTGTTTCTGGTATTTTGGAGGGGATCCTTACTAATATGTGAATTTTATTCTATTAGCTATCGCGTATCAAGTCCCGGATATAGATGGAAAGGCGAGGATCATGGTCAACAAAACTGATACCAAGCAGATGATCGCTTGTGTCGAAGCTCCTCTTAGCAATGGTAAAACTGTCGACACTAAGGGTGTGGGATGGGCTACGGCTATTATCGCTGGTATGGGTCTTATCGCTTCTGCCGTCACCTCTGGACTCGGCCACTCCAACACTGCTGCTCACGTCGCCGCGAATGCATTGTCCCTTTTCGGGTATTTCCAGGCCCAGGCAATGATTGGGATGACTGGTGTAACCCTTCCTCCCATTGTCGCTGCGTGGACCCAAAATTTCGACTGGAGTATGGGTATAATTAAGGTGGGGTTTATGCAAGAGATCTTCCATTGGTATATTCAGGCCACTGGGGGCAAACCTTCGAATATCTTTGGATCTCTCTCAGAAGTTTCCGTTCAGATTATGAAGAGAAGTTTGCCTGAGCAGACTGGTCCTTTAATCAGCAGGGCAGCAGCCTATGGATTTGAGACTTATGCTTCGTCGCTTGCTCCCCGGGATCTGGTCTCCGGTGGTCTAGAACCGAGATCTAACAATGATAACGGACTAAACGACAAGACCGAGACAATTAAAGTTTGGGGAATTAAGCGAGTTTCCTTCAAGGCTAAAATTGAGGCTACCAACTTTTTCATGACTGGTTTGGCGTTTTTTGTCGCTTTCCTGTTCTTTGTTGCCCTCGGTGTTTGCGCTTTTAAGGCAATGTGCGAGTTTGCATCTAAAATGCAGTGGATCAAGGGAACCAAATTCCAGGATTTTAGGAATGGATGGATGACGGTTCTTAAGGGAATTATGTATCGCTTGGTACGTGTTGGTATATAATGCCCCATTTGGTATGTTTTCTAACTTTGGTATAGGTCTTGATTGGTTATCCTCAAATGGCTATCCTTTGCCTTTGGGAGCTTACTGTTAAGGACTCCGGTGGTGCTATTACTTTGGCGATCTTCTTCTTTTTCTCGATGACTGGTATTCTCGCTTGGGCATCTCTTAAGGTTATTCGTATCGCTCAGCGCTCGGTTACCCTTCACAAGAATCCAGCGTATATCTTATACTCCGACCCAGCAGCTTTAAACAGATGGGGCTTCCTCTATGTCCAGTTCCGCGCCACCGCCTATTACTACGTCGTTCCCGTTTTGCTATACACGCTTGTCAAGGCAACATTTATCGCATTTGCTCAGAATAAAAGACTTGTCCAGGCCATCGCTCTGCTTTTGATTGAAGTTGGCTACTTGATCGCTGTGAGCATTATGAGGCCATGGATGGACAAGCGAACAAACATCTTCAACATTTCTATCTGTGCGATCAACTTCCTGAATACTGTCTTCCTCCTTGTTTATACCAACGTTTTTGGGGGTCCGGTAAGTATCTTTTTTTTTGCCCCTATTCACGAGTAGGACTGACATTCGCCTAGGGAATCGTGATTGGTGTTATGGGCGTTATCTTCTTCATTCTTAATGCTGCCTTTGCCCTTGTTTTGTTGGTGTTAGTACTTATCTCATCGATCTATGCCTTGATCTCGAAAAACCCGGACGTTCGTTACCAGCCCATGCGTGACGATAGGGCATCGTTCATCAAGTCCAACTCCCAGATGCCGACATCAACTGAGTTGGATGCTCTTGGTGTCACTGCTCGCGGTGACAAAGGTGGATACAAGACCAGGGATTTGGAGGATGACGATTCGTACACCACCAACTCGATGAACAAAGAAGCTTCTCAGGTTCCTCTGCCGCCATCGACAGCTGGCTCCCATGCACCAAGCCATCACAACATGGATAGACCACCCTCACCGTTGAGCACAGCGGTGCCTTTGTTCCCTGCCACGGGTCATGATGCTTCAAGGGGACCATATCACCATCAAATGGCTCAACACTCGAACCAGCTGCCTTTACTGACAACTTCGGGTACCCCTCGATCACCAAGTCGTAGCGGTGCACCATCACCGTCGTCACCGGCGCGGTCGCCAGGAGGATATGAGTACAACCAACCCGTGCAACGATCCAACACTGGTGGATCGATGAACTGGCATACAGGGGCTGGCTATGATGGTCGTGGTCATTAATGCGTGGATGCGAGGGATTTTTGTATACAGCGGTCAAATGGGCGTACCGTTTGTGTAATAAAACCACTGTGCGGTGTTTTGCTTTTTTCCCTTTTTTTTCCCTTTTTCCTGTGCCAAAGTCTGGAGTATTTGTTTTTTTCCTTTCAATTTTCGTTTCTTCCCTTTTACTATCTGAAGTTATGTTCCATTCTTGTGTATTTTGAGACAAGAAAGGGAAAACAATGAGGTGAGTTGCATACTGGCATACTTTTTCTGACACAAACCTAGAGGGAGGCATATATATTTTTCCATAGACAGTGTTTACTACTATTGGATTGTGTGCCGGATAATGGTTTTGGGGGGATTTTCCTTTTTCTTATTACGACTAGTGAGACAGATGGGTGGTTGAGTCTGAAGTCCTTTGTCAAGTTCAAGTTCAAGTCTCGCCTATTCCATTGTACAAGTTAATGTCACCATTTTTTTCCTGGTTTATTTTATTGGGAGAAATCTACTCATCACACTTTCTTTCATTTGTCATGTTTCTACTGTATTTAATCGCCTGTCCTCGTTGTCACATAGGCCTGTTCTCACCTCCGCTTTATTGGGGAAGTGCTGTCGGAATATTCCTCGTGCTGTGGTGAAAATGGGGTCGGTTGGTTGGTTGGGGTCCGTATGGGAGAGCTGGGTGGGATGGACGATGATTAGTAGGCTTTTTTTTGGTCTGCGGTATAGTACGGTATAATATTTCGTGATGTGAAGGGGTTGATTTTTTTCATTTTTTCACTTATTTCCCTGTGTTCTTTGTGATTGGGTTGTTATTTATAGTTGGGGTTGTACTCGAGTACTGTGCTGTAACTAGGTTGCCGGTATTTACCTGGCTTTGGGATTTGTCTGAGGAGGGAAGGGAAGGAAAGTGAAGTGGGGGGGATTATGTCGTATTTTTTGTTTTTTTGTTCATAGTGTACTGTAGGCTGAATGTCCCTTTTTTTTTTGCGTCAAGGTATCAAAAAAAGTCAAGCACTTTTTTTTTTTTTTGTTCATAGTGTTACTGTATTATACTCTAAGTTGAGTGCCCTTTTTTTTTTGCGTACCGATAAAAGTATCATAAAAAAGGTCGAGCACTTTTTTTTTGTTTTTGCTTATACATGATCTAAACCACTATCGTCATATTATCATGCCTTTTTGGATTTCAAAAACAAACCCACAAAACCCTTCCTTCATTCCCTCTTCTATCATCCTCCCATAGCAATGAACTTTTAACCTCAAAGACCCTGCCTTAACCTCTCCGCCAACTGCTTCTTCCCAAATTCCCAAGCATTCAACAACCCCTGCTCACTCAAATCCAACCCTTTGACCCCTCCAACCTCCTGCATCGGCGGCTTGGACACCCGACTAGCAATCGTCGCAGGATCCGTCTCGAGGATGATCCCATCATCAACAATCTCGTCAATAGCCAACGAAACGATATCGTAATTCTCAAGTAACGTGCGTTTATCCGTAGCATTCCTTACTCCCGCCCACTTCCCATCAGCAATCCAATCCATTTTTTCTTCTTCTTTTCTTTCTACAAAAACAATAAAAAAACAATAAAAAAAACAATATAAAAAAAAAACTCACTTGAGCAAAATATTCAAACAATCCCTCAACGCCAACAAGGTGTGCCACAGCAGCATCTCATTCTCCTCCACCCCGCCGATGACGTAGAGCATCACGTCCGACTCCGCCTTGAACACCACGATGCGGTTGTCATAGAGGATGATGTCCGAGTTGGATTTGGCCGTCTTCTCCACGAGGCCCTTTTCGAAGGGTTTTTGCTCCTTGAGGGTTGGGTAGGGGCTGGTCTGTGAGGTGCTGGCGGTGGCGGCGACGGCGGTGGTGGTTGTAGTGGCGGTGGTGGTGTGGGGTGGGTGGTAGTATTTTGCTAGGACTCGGGTGCCGTCTGGGGAGAGGATTAGGATTGCGTTTACCTGGTGGGTTGGTGGGTTAGTGGAGTGCGCGGTGGAGATGGAGGAGGAGGAGGGAGGAAGTTACTGAGAATAGGGAGAGGTTTGGCGCCATTTTTGGGGAATTTGGGGATTGTTTCGCTGTTTGGTGGTGGTGGTGGTGGTGGTGATGGGAAGTTGGATAGCTGTAGGTGGGTATTATTATAAGGTTGGTTTTTGAGGATGCGCGAATGTCAGGTTGAGGTGAGGCGGGTTTGGTTTGGTTGATCTTACGGTAGGTGTCCCTCCTACGGTATCTGGGGGGGGTTGGCGGGAGTCCCCGTGATTAAGCAGTTGCGACGACAACCCTAAACAAACCTCCTAGTTTCTCCCTGCTATTATTTCCTGCTACTACGATAGTATAGGAGGGGGAGCGCATAAGGTAATTGTTATTCTTTTACGTTTTCACATTTTCATCTCTCTTTATTCTAAAATTTAATAATGATAAAAACACCTGCGAGGCTGCTATGCCTTCTTGCGGCCAATTGCTGGAAGCACTAGGACCTGCCCGGGCTGTTTGTTTAACCATGAAAACACCGAATATCGCCTCCTCTGCTCGATCGTACCGTGGCTTGGGTATAATCCCGTTTACACCTTCATCCTGCAACTCCGCCACCTTGGCACCCTCCGCACTGCGAATCCCCCAATATCCGGGGACGCCCTGCACTTTCTAGTTGTGCCTATTTAACTATTGCTCACCTACTCATGGTTGAGGGACCTGGGGAATTGTGGTGACCATTTCACATTCAATCTATCCATAATATATCACTCTCACTAAAAGAACAAATGTATCATCAAGCACAGGGTTTCTGCGAATTTACAGTAAAGTACAGAACCTAACACCCTTCCGCAGCTTCCCCTCTAATACAACCAACTTTACTTTAGTTCAGTAGAAGGGACTTAGCCTCAAGCGAGGCTTTAAACCTTTTCTCTACGCCGTCCAGGAATACGCTTGTTGTGACCCAGGAGCCCCTGTCCTCGTTTCCACTGGCGAGTGCGAGGTCCTTGGTCATGATGCCGTCGACTTGGACGGTGTCGATGACAGCAGACTCCAGGGACTCGGCGAAGGCGACAACGTCTGGGGTGTTATCCAACGTGCCACGTTGGATTAGGCCGCGGGTCCAGGCGAAGATGCTGGCGATGGGGTTGGTAGAGGTTTCCTTACCCTTTTGATACTCACGGTAGTGCCTTGTTACGGTGCCGTGGGCTGTTGTGGTCGATGTAAGTGAGTGGAAGTGCATGTATGCATATGTGTATGTGCGTGGGCGGGGGGTTCTTACCTGCTTCGGACTCAAAGGTTTTACCATCGGGGGTGATCAAGACGGAGGTCATCAGTCCTAGTGACCCGAAACCTTGCGCAACAATGTCGGACTGGACGTCTCCGTCGTAGTTCTTCAGCGCCATGATGAAGCCGCCCTGTAATTCCAATTAGTGAATCTTTCCTCTGACCTTGTATGGTCATCAAGGATCGCCTACCTTAGATTTGATCATCTGGGCCACCATGTCGTCTATCAACCACCGCAACATCAGCACAACCACCCTTTCCCGATCTCGGCCGATTTAACAAGTTACCCACCAATCAACCTATGCTCGTACCAAATTCCCTTGGCGTCAAACTCAGCCTTATAAGTCGACTCATAGATCTCCTGGAAAATATCCTTGAACCTTCCATCGTACTTCTTGAGAATAGTGTTCTTGGTGCTCATGTACAGTGGCAACTTCTTCTGAAGCGCAAGCTTAAAACTAGCATGAGCGAACCCACTGATTGAGTCGTCGGTGTTGTACATTGCCAATGCAACACCACCGGCCTTGAAGTCGAAGACTTTGATGCGCTTCAGTTCGCCATTCTCGGGAGTGTAGACCAGTTCCAGTTTTCCTGGGCCGGGAGCGACAAAGTCTTGGGCTTTGTACTGATCGCCGTGAGCGTGACGGCCAATGATGATGGGCTCTTTCCAACCGGCTACCAAGCGGGGGATTCTGGGAATGACAATGGGTTCTCTGAAGACGGTCCCGCCGAGGATATTACGGATTGCTAATGGGCACTGTCAGTAACCCGGTGGACCTCGGAAGGCTATTGGTGTACGAACTTCCGTTGGGACTCAACCACATCTACAAATTGTTAACAACCGCTCTAAAGCCTAGAGAAGTTACCTCACCTTCTTGAGATTGAACTCCTTGACACGTGCTTCGTCAGGAGTGATTGTTGCGCATTTGACCCCCACAGAGTGCTTCAAGATCGCCTCTGCTGCCTCGACAGTGACTTTGTCCTCTGTCTTGTCTCGGTACAGAATTCCCTACGCAACCACAAAATCCACTATCAGCCAATCCCCCCGACAATCCACCGAATGTGAGACAACACGTACCAAATCATAGTACTTGAGGTCGATATCAAGATAACTAAATCATTGCAATCAGCGCGCAATCCCTCCCCTACCAAGCACCCAAAGGACCATACGGATAAATGAACTGCCCCCAAAGTCAGCCGCTACCGCTTCCACTCCCAATTGCCAACTCCCACTCAGCACAAATCAATTTTAGGAACCCACCTTGGTCTTGATCCAATCCCAAATCACCCTCGTCATCTCATCTCCATCCAATTCCACAATCGGGTTCTTGACCTTGATCTTCTGAACTATTCTTCCCTCACTCAACCATAAGCTCACCAAATATTCCAATATCCTCGTGCAAAAGAGGGGGGACATACACTCCTGTCTTCCCATACTGACGCTAAACGCACGTATGCTTTCAAACCTCGCACCAGAACCAATTTTACTCTTCTTCGTTCCAACTCTTATAGAGCACTGTAACAACGGAGGCCCGGGAACAGTGGTGAAAGAGGAAGCAATCACTCGAGAACGAAGCAGCAGCAAACGGCGGCTAGCAGTAGCAGCAAGAGACATTCTAATATCTAAGGGAGAAGAGGGGGAAGAAGGGGAAAGGAATGGAAAGGAAACCTTTCTTCTCTCCCCTTCTGCTATAGGAGGAAGAGGAGGGGTGCGAAGTATATTCTCCTGCAAGGCGCGCTAGAAAATGCGTGCCCAATCGAGAAAGTGGGGGGGGTAGTGAAGGAATTGGGCCTTTCCCTTGAGCAGGCGGTGGAAGAAAAGGGAGGAGAATCGTACTAGTAAGGGAGAGTCCGAATATCTTTTTGCAGGGAATGGGTTGGTCGACTTTCCTATTGTCAAGTGGTGGGGGGCCCAAGAAACGTTTTGATGCTGAGTTTTTGCGACAAGTCTCTTACTCTCGAAGGTTAACTGTTGATATTTTGGTTTGGGGGGAAAAATGTTACCGTAAAAGAAAAAGAAAAGAAAAAAGCCCCCGGCTGTTTGACGCGGGGTGAAAGGAGCCCCTCAGTGATGTTGTCATTCCCTACTCTAGTTCCCGGGATCTTGGTTTTCTAGTTTCTCTGGAATCTTTTGTGCTGCACGTGGAGAATATGAAGAACATCACTTTATAACATAAGTATGGTATTGTATAAGGTCCAAACTGAGCTTTTCTAACTGCATTTTATTTTCTATTTGTGTACAATCGAATCAGTATTTCCCCCTGTTGTGTATCCCTCTAATACGTCCATTGTTGGCCCCGCGCACTCCCTTGGATCATTTTTTTAAATCCATTTACTGTGGCACTGCTCCACGATCCTAGAAATTGGCAGGAAGGAGAAATAAAGAAGGAAAATTGAAAGAAAGAAGGGAAAGGGTTAGAAGAGACCTTGGATTTCTCCAGTCTCCATATCGACATCAACGTTGAGGTATCCGGGAGCGGTCGGAAGGCCGGGAATGGTCTGAATGTCTGCAGCCTTAGCGTAGAGATACCCAGCACCAGGACACAAGCGGACATCCCGGATTGGCACAGTGAAACCAGTAGGGGCCCCCTTCAGGTTCGGGTCGTGGGATAGGGAGTACTGAGTTTTAGCAATGCAGACTGGCAAGTGTCCGAAACCCTAATATAAAGTTAGCATACGCCGGATATCGGAACTTACTAGCCCAATCGTAAAGTCCGCATCCCCCTAAACCTCATAAACCGTTGTCACAACAAACCATAGCGCTATTCAGAGATCCCATAATAGCGGAAGTTCAGGTTTTATCGTGTAAGTGCTGTGGGTGAACTGTTGTCACGGAGATTTACGAGGGTGGATGCAGACTTTACGACCGGAGGAGTACAGATGCCTACCTGTCTGGTATAGGTCTCAACTTGATTCTTAGCCAGCTCACTGAGCTCAATTCCGGCAGCTCCGTACATCTCCTTGGCAATTGCCTCCAGCTTCCCAACGATGGAGAGATCGGCTTCGTAGAGAAGCCTAAAGTTCTTGGGCTTCTGAGACGATGCAATGACAGCCTTAGCCAGCTCAATTGCGCCCAACCCACCATCAGACCAGTGAGAAGCCTCGACAGCATCCTCAGCACCAGCCTTAATTGCTTCCTCACGGATGCAACTGATCTCAGCTTCAGTATCGGTGACAAACTTGTTGATGGCAATAACCACCGGGACGCCATAGTATCTAGCGTTCTGAATGTGCTTCGCCAAGTTGACGCAGCCAGCTCTAAGTAATTCGACATTCTCAGTGCGATAAGCTTCCGGGAGCGCGGCGCCTGCGGTGACCTCCGGACCACCACCATGAACCTTCAAAGCCCTAACAGTTGCAACAATGACTACGACGTCGGGGCAAAGTCCACTGGATCTGCACTTAATGTTGAAGAACCTCTCACCACCCATGGTAAAGTCGAAACCGGCCTCAGTGACAACGTAGCCAGCCTTTTCCTCGTGGGCTTCATCTTCCTCGGTGCCTGCGAGTTTAAGAGCAAGCTTATCGGCAATAACAGATGAAGCGCCAATACTAATGTTGGCAAAAGGACCAGCATGCACGAAGACCGGAGTTCCTTCCAGGGTCTGCATAAGGTTGGGCTTGATAGCATCTTTCATCAAAGCAGCGAGAGCGCCACCGGCACCAATATCGTCGCAGGTGACCGGGTCTCCGCTCCGGCTTGAACCAATAACCATACGGCCAAGACTAAAAGCACAATCAGTCGATCCACCCAAAATATTGTCGTTAGAAAAAGTCCCGTCAGTTGAGCTCAACTCAGAGGAAGCACAAGTAGAGAGAGCGTAGTGGCCGGTTTCAAAAGGCCAGAATATGAATTTCCAGGACTCACCGCTCCACAGCCGTCATTTTCTTTGCTTTTAACGGCCCCAATGACATCAAATGGGCTCTTTTTGGTTTAGCAGGTGGCTTGAAACCAGCCCCCACGCTTTCTCTCTACTTACTCTGAGCTGAACTCAACTGACAGGACTTTTTCTAATGATAATAGCACAACTTGAATCTCACCGTTCACGCATATCAGCCAAATCATCAGATAGAGCCAACACAGCCATGCATTCACTAGCAACAGATATATCAAATCCAGTAACGCGAGTATGGCCCTTCTCCGAGGGTGCCTGCCCAATAGTAACTTGTCTTAAATGACGATCGTTAACATCCAAGACTCGGCGCCAGGTAATGCTATCGGGGTCAATATCCAGTCTTGCGAATTTGGTGATCTCCTCATCAGTTAGATCATCCGGGTTGGTCTTGCCGATTCCGAGCTTCTTGAGGCGGCGGAACATGACCGGAGCAAACTTTCGAACACCGTTCTTCTTCGGGACCAGGCGGTTATAGAGTGCCTTATCTTTCTGGGTGTTCTCGTGGAACATTCTAGTGTCGATGGCAGCAGCTATAGAGATATTAACAGCGCTCTACATTAAGAGGCAACATATCGTACCGAGAAGATTGTTCGCAGCAGTGACGGCATGGATATCCCCAGTCAAGTGCATATTGAACTCATCCATAGGGATAACTTGACTATAACCTCCACCTGCAGCACCACCCTTGATTCCAAAGGTAGGGCCTTGGCTAGGCTGCCTAACATTGGCGAACGCAATCTTGCCCAAATGAGCGCCGAGAGCCTGGGTCAAGCCTACGGTGGTGGTCTGGGCGGAGAGTGAGCGTGGAGAGACTCAGAATAGAACAAAGAGAAGACTCACAGATTTACCCTCTCCCAAAGGGGTAGGAGTGATACCAGCCACAAGGACGTACTTCCCATTCTTCCTATGACCTAACCTTTGCAGAAGGTCCAAGTTGACCTTTGCCTTATGGGCTCCATAAAGCTCTAATTCCCTCTCGGTGATACCAAGCTCACGGGCAATTATCTTGACATTCTTGGGAGTTTGTGCCCTCGATACCGCAATATCGCTAGGGACAGGTCTCTCTACTTTCAATGGCAAAGGTGTGATTTTCCTATGTGCCATCTGGTCATAAAAACGGTTTGCAGAGGAAACGACATTTTCCAACAACATCGCCACGGTGATGGGACCGACTCCACCAGGAACGGGCGTGATCAAAGAAGCAACCTCCTTGGCAGACTCATAGTCGACATCCCCCACAAGACGCTCACCAGACTTGCGTGTTTCATCTTTAATGTAGTTGATACCAACGTCAATGACCACGGCACCGGGTTTTAGCCACTCCCCTTTTACGAATTGTGCTTTTCCAATTGCAGAAACCAAAACATCTGCTTGCCTGATGAAATCCTGTACATTCTTCGTAGCCGAGTGGCATATTGTGACCGTGGCGCTTGCGTTCTTCAGAAGATATGAGACTGGAGAGCCAACAATGTCACTTCTTCCAAGAACTACGGCGTGCTTTCCGGAAAGATCCACTCCATACTCTTCCAGAAGAACCATGACCCCCTTGGGTGTACAGGGAGTGAACATTGGGGTTCCACCACGCTTGGCAAGGTCGCCGACGTTGACAGCGCCGAAGCCGTCAACATCTTTTGAAGGATCAACAGCAGCGGTGACCGCTGCTTCCGAAATATGCTTAGGAACTGGTAATTGAACCAGGATACCGTGGATCGAGGGGTCGTTATTTAAATCCTCGATTCTGGACAACAGCTATATGGCTCCAACCATTAGCTTTAGCCGATTGAAATATGTTTGGACCTTGGCACCTCAGCTTCAGTGATTTCTGCGGAAAGTTTGTCAATTTCGCATGTGATGTTTGCCTGATGAACATGTTAGCAAGATCGGTCCCATGCTGTCAAGCATTGTGGTCCAAAACCTCTTTAGCAGCCTTCAGTTTCATGCGCACATATGTAGCTATAATAACAGGCTGAAATCAGTATTCAACCGACAGCGGATGACAACATCTCCGGTCGTCGCAAACCCGCAGAAAACGGTCACACATACATGAATCAGATCTATCACCGACTGAATATCAGGAATAATGTTAGCAATCGTACTCCAAATAAACTTTTGTTCAACAAAAAAAAAATCACCAATCAAACCTCAAAGACAAAGGAGAGAACCGCTCACCTTGAATGATCGTCAACGCAGGTCTAAACCTCTTATTAGTCTTTTGCTTCCTCTCAATCTCTTGATTGATTCTATCCCGAATTTTCCTTGCAACAGCGGTGCCGTCGATTTTTTCAGCAACCATCTCGAATCTGGTAGATGAGAAATTTCTAGTGAATCGTCGGACGGCGGGAGCGCGGTCGTGGCCGTCGTTGTAAGTTTGGTCGAGTGAAAGAGTCCTTAATCTTCTCCCAGAACAAGAGTGTGTTCTTGAGAGTCTCAACAATGGACCACTGCCACAAGGGGAGACGACCCTAGAAAGTGCCGAGGAAGCCAATATGATGGTTTAGGGAAGTACCGGAGGGTAGTCGCACGCGGATGCGGGCGCGTGTTGTAGGGGTGGGGTGAAGTGGGTGAGGAAAAAGTAATTAATCTCCTTCGCAGTGGGTACCGGTATGATACAGCCAAAATAACTTCAGCAGAGGGTGTACTATCGAGGTTTTGCACCAGCTGCACGCACTCCGCAAGAGAGGATTGCAACTCAGGTGCAAGATGGGAAAAAAAGTGAGGTTTTGCGGGCGTCACTGAACGCACTTGTATTTCTTGGCAGGCATGATCATTCTACTCGTAGTCTACATCTTAACTTACAGAGTGACTGAGGAAAATCTGACTGTGGCAATCGCATCCCAGAAACTGCATCCCAAAAGTGGCCTCTCACAATGCCTGCCTCGGCCCTGTGGCCTGCAAGTCCGAAGCTGACAGAAAGTGGTCTCAGTCTTCTGTAATGAATTTCTGTCGTTAGATCTGAGTTATTTGCTTTAATACATGAGGCTAGCATTTGTATTGAGGAGTAGCAAGAAAACCCGGGAGACTTGAGATGTGATTCTCCTACTCTGGTCACAGCAAGCACGATGGATATTTCTAAACTATAAATCTCTATCCAATCACTAAAAATTGAGGAAGTGAACGGTAATGTCAGGTTGAATCTAGGGAAGCAGACGGTCTGAGATTAGAGTTTGCGCATAGGGACCTAGGGAATGGACCTAGATCTAAGAATGAGTTTGGGCAATAGGTGTAGGTAGCTTGGTATGATAGCTAAAAGATAGGGATTGAGTAGGGTACCTCAAATTTGTTCCCTGTTCAAATCAGGATTCCCGTCTACACAAGTTGGGTACCAACCATACTAAGTTTTATCAATGCAGACTGGCAAGTATCCGAAACCCTAATATAAAGTTAGCATACACCGGATGCTGGAACTTACAGACGCCTACCTGTCTGGTATAGGGATCAACTTGACTCTTAGCCTGCTCACTGAGCCCAGTTCCGGCAGCTCCGTACATCTCGTTGTCAATTGCCTCCAGCTTCCTGAAGATGGAGAGATCCACTTTGTAGACAAGTTTAAAGTTCTTGGGCTTCTGAGATAATGCAATGACTGCCTTAGCCAGCCCAATTGCACCCAACCCACCATCAGAGTAAGTACTCCCGCCCCCGAATTCAAGCCGGACACTCCCGTTAGGGTAGGGATCGGCGAGCCGATAAGAAGGTAGAATGAGTTCATCAGGTGGCGTGATGTAACTTAGTACTTATGTGAAACCTTGAGTTGTGAAAGAAAGAAAAAATAAAAACCTAGCCGACCGTCCCACTTGCTTTTGCGTCGCACTTGGTTTTCCCGACTCTGAGCGAAGCGGATAGGAGGGTAACGAGTTATTACTTGGCTCAAATATCCCTACTATGTCACCATATTGCTGTCATCCAGTTACCAAGCTACCTACACCTGGTCATAAAATCGGTTTGCAGAGGTAACGACGTTTTCCAACAACATCGCAACAGTGATGGGACCGACTCCACCAGGAACGGGCGTGATCAAAGAAGCAACCTCCTTGGCAGACTCATAGTCGACATCTCCCACAAGACGTTCACCAGACTTGCGTGTTTCATCTTTAATGTAGTTGATACCAACGTCAATGACCACGGCACCGGGTTTTAGCCACTCCCCTTTTACGAATTGTGCTTTTCCAATTGCAGAAACCAAAACGTCCGCCTGCTTGATGAAATCCTGTACATTCTTCGTAGCCGAGTGGCATATTGTGACTGTGGCGTTTGCGTTCTTCAGGAGATATGAGACTGGAGAGCCAACAATGTCACTTCTTCCAAGAACTACGGCGTGCTTTCCGGAAAGACCCACCCCATACTCTTCTAGAGGGACCATGACCCCCTTGGGTGTGCAGGGGGTGAACATTGGGGTTCCACCACGCTTGGCAAGGTAGCCGACGTTGACAACGCCGAAGCCGTCAACATCTTTTGAAGGATCAACAGCAGCGGTGACCGCTGCTTCCGAAATATGCTTAGGAACTGGTAATTGAATCAGGATACCGTGGATAGAAGGTCGTTATTTAAACCCTCGATTCTGGACAACAGCTATATGACCCCAACCATTAGCTTTAGCCAATTGAAATATGTTTAGGCCTTGGCACCTCAGCTTCAGTGATTTCTGCGGAAAGTTTGTCAATTTCGCATGTGATGTTTGCCTGACGAATGTTAGCAAGATCGGTCCCATGTTGTCAAGCATTGTGGTCCAAACATCTTCAGCAGCCTTCAGTTTCATGCGCACATATATAGCTATAATAACAGGCTGAAATCAGTATTCGACCAAGAGTGGATGACAACATCTTCAGTCGTGGCAGACCCGCAGAAAACGGCGACACCTACATGAATCAGATCTATCGCCAACTGAATATCAGGAATAGCGTCAGTAACCGCGCCCCGGATAAACCCCCGTTCGGCAAACAAATACCAGTCAAACCACAAATAATACAGTCCCAACAGAGGGGAGAAGGTAACAATTCCCTCAAAGACAAAGGAGAGAACCGCTCACCCTGGATGATTGTCAACGCAGGTCTAAGCCTCTTATTATCCTCTTGCTTCCTCTTAATCTCGTCCTTGATTCCAGCCCGAATTTTCCTCGCAACAGCGGTGCCGTCGATTATTTCAGCAACCATCTCGAACCTAGTAGATGAGAAATTTCTAGTGAATTGTTGTCGGATTGTGGGAGCGTAGTGGTTGTTGTAAGGTTGGTCGAGTGAGAGAGCCCCTAACCTTGCCCCAGAACAAGAGTGTGTTCTTGAGAGTCTAAATAATGGAGCACTGCCGCAAGGAGAGACGACCCTGAAAAGTGCCGAGGAAGCCAATATGATGGTTTAGGAAAGTACCGGAGGATAGTCGCACGCTGATGCGGGCGCGTGCTGTAGGGGTGGGGTGAAATAGGTGAGAAAAAACTAGTCAATCTCCTTTGCAGTGGGTGCCGTAGCCAAAATAACTTCAGCAGGGGGTAAGTCCGTCTCAGAGGAAGTGTAGAAAGGAGATTGGTACGGAGACGGAGGAGGAGTGTATGGAGGTGGAGAGTGATTTTGAGGTGGAGGCGTCTAAGTTTTTAGCGGCAATTGGAGGCCGGGAGAGCAGGGTAAAGGGTAAAGGGTGAGAGTAAGGTTGGTGATATGAAGGGCTTTCGTTTTTGAGAGGTTGTCTGATATTGTACCGTATTAAAGTTACCTCGAGTTATCGCTTGATCATGCATTACTGTAGCGTCGTGGTTCTAGCCTATTGTAGCTAGCAATTCATGTGACTTCTAACTGAGCCTCTTTATGGCGGTGGCAACCATCTCAAGCTGACAGCTTATAACAGCCATATCTTAATCATATTTGGAAGAATTTCAGACCAGAATATCATTTCTTGAGATTTTTTGCAGCCCCCAAAACATGTTGAATGGGAAAAGTGTGAAGTAGTGTGGTTTGGGTTGTTATTTTACATGCCATTCTACTCACTATTTTATCACCATCCTCCTATGATGAAGCCAATCAAACATCTGGAGAGTTATATGAAAAAAATAACCATCTATCCTCCCTCTAATCCCCGTTTAGCACAACTCACAAGGGTAAAGTCGATAGACTGGAGAAATTGTTTGCATGGTATCATAATACTCATATGATACGTCCTCGCCCTAATAATATCATGATTACAGTATATTCCCGCGTCACTAAAAATCACTCTACCTGTTCTGAGAAGACAGCTCTCGGGTCTCGGCTTAGTTGTCTCACGTTTCCCTCTCCCAGTTTAGACCAAATACTAAGGATCCGCTTCCTTATCCCTTGGAGAGCTGAGACAGCAAAATTCAGTGCATCCGCGAATTGCGCAATCCGCAGTCACTGCGCCACATGATCTGCAAGTGGTCCAGCCAATC
>Ga0307509_10002401_pt1 | contig 30350 bp, 20 predicted proteins | sample 10_EM_MG_FD_202245 | JGI IMG/M metagenome (GOLD analysis project Ga0307509, IMG submission 202245) | Populus trichocarpa ectomycorrhiza microbial communities from riparian zone in the Pacific Northwest, United States - 10_EM | ecosystem: Host-associated > Plants > Roots > Unclassified | place...
GGGAACACCGCTCTCGTTTGCCGCTGGGAATGGACATGAGGGGGTGGTGAAATTACTACTCGGGCGGGAAGAGGTCGACCCCGACAAGCCAGATAATAACGGCCGAACACCGCTCTGGTTTGCCGCTGCGAGTGGACGTGAGGGGGTGGTGAAATTACTACTCGGGCGGGAAGAGGTTAACCCCGACAACCCAGATAATTACGGCCGAACGCCGCTCTCGGTTGCCGCTTGGTATGGACATGAGGGGGTGGTGAAATTACTACTCGGGCGGGAAGAGGTCAACCCTGACAAGCCAGATAATGACCGCCGAACGCCCCTCTTGCATGCCGTCCGGAATAGTCGTAAGAGAGTGGTAGCGCTGCTGCAGTCTCGAGAAGTGGTAACCTCCAGTACTCCCTAAGGCCTAGGAGACCCTCTCGGTGGAAATACCAGTCGCCCTTTGCTTCAGGGCATATCATTCCTGGTGATCCACTTGGACATCACCCTCTGTCGACGGGAATAATCCCATTAGATGGGAATATAGACACCTGTCATACCCTCCTGCGCCCCTTTGGCTATTTTCTCTTACGGTTGAGTGGGGTTTTATGACCTGCTATTTACAAAGTTCCGCAAAGTTTGGTTCGTGGTACGGGGTGGGTTCCATTGTTTTGGGAAGATCGAGTGTCTAGCTTGTAGATTTCCCCTGATCATATATAATTCTTCTCTTTCTGTAAACTTCTACATATCTTTTTTTCTCTTGTATCCTCTTCGTTTGCTTTCTTTCCTCCCCCGAACCATAGATGAACCCCATAGTGTTTTTATGATAGAGAAATAAACTGTACGATAATGCAAGGATCCTTGAGGCCATTGTCAAAAACTAGATAAAGACAGTGTCTACCACAGAAGTCCAGTTACGATAAATGATACTGTTCGGCTTAGTGAATAGTTAGATGCTAGCCACCCCAACTATAGACGCGAGTTGTGATGGTGGAGGAGGCATAGTAGACTCCCTTTTCACGCCCCCCATCAGTCTCATTCATCTTGGGGTCAGTTTGATAATAGAACAACCACCAGATATGCCACCATATACACCGACTTCAAGACTCCCTGTGGAATTCGCTTCAACGCCACTAAATGGCCAACATCCCCACAGTATCACTCCCCGAAATCGATCGCAAATTGCTTTTCTAGACAACTTGCCGAAAGGCTACCCAACCGGTAAAGGGTGAAATCCTCCCATATTCTCCAGAGGATTGTAGCGGAAATTGTTGAATACGAACTCTTCTTCCGGACAACTCATACCAACAACTCTCATGTGAGGTTGCTGTTGTCAATCTTACCGCAAAAACTGGGAATAATTTGACCTCACTCTAAGACATCTAGAATTCCCCTCCCGAGACAAATTGAGCGGCCCACCGAGCCATGTCTCACATTTGCAACTCCGTCTGCCCACCCTTTGTGTTTTACTCGCTGTAGCTAACACAAGTAGAATTCTATCATGATATGAATGGGTTCCGACATGGCTTGCAGAAAGCTCGCAGAAAGCCGCTAGACTCCTTGCTTGGACATTTAAAAAGTCACCGGACGCTTTGTATTTATTAGGACCTATCTTGGCACAAAGCGTGTGGAGACATTTTAATGGCCAAGTATGATAGTATGTTCATCCCCTTCACTTATGGACGGAGAGGCCATCAACTATCTTTGTAGGTCAACCTAATGCGGATGAGGGTATTTTTATGCGAGAAGCCCTAGATCTACTATGAAAGAAACCTTGCGAGATTGCGCTTGGATCTCCGGACATCTCTGGTTTTTGGGCAAGCCTAGCAGGGTGGAGCCCCGACAGCGATGCGCACTGTTCCAGCCTAACCTAACCAACACCCACGGTGAGTTGGATGCCTCCATAAAGCGTGTGCCTATTTTCTACCGTCCTAGATTCTTGTAGCGGGGCGATCAGAACGTGACATTGGCTCGCAGGTGTGTTAGCAAATCCCACCAGATCCTAGACCACACGCTACGGGACCGAAACGAGGAAACACCCGCCAGTTTATCTACCCCCAGAAGCAGAAGGGGTACGAGCTAACAATCGTCACTAAAAAAATATCCCGCCTGGAAAGAGAAACCGCATAAGTCACGATCAATTCAACTCTCCTAAGCTAATCGGTAAATCTCTCGCTCAAGAAGCACCCAGAGAAAGAAAGAAAAATCCCAGCGAAAAGAAAACCCAACCCCGTCCAGTTGTCCAGCTGTATAGACATAGGTCACCCTGCTCTTAAGCTTCGATCTTGTTGCACACTCGGCCAAAGTCTTTTTCTTCGCCCGTTGTCGGAAAAAAGAAACTGCTGCTGTTGTTGTCGTCGTCATGAGGGAAGTGAAGAGAGGTGGTCCCCTGGTATGATAGAGCCTCTGCCCCCCCTGTCAGCCAAGATCAAGCAACTGCCACCCCTGTAATTGTTCAAGTTCCGATCAAACATGCGGCTCAAGTACAGTACAGTATTTATTCTTGGCAAATACGAGTGAGTAGTAAACGTGACACACTGCCCACCATTCAACATAAGGCCAGCATCCTTCCCTTCCCAAGCTGGGTCATATCATCAACCACTACTCGAGTATCTATGCTCTCTAAGTTATCCGCAAACTAGCTAAGATATTCAAACTACCCGAGTAAGTAAAGCCAGATTTCTCCCCCACAGTACTTGAGTTAAACGCCATCTACTTGCCCACACACTCCAACCGCCTAGCTCCCTTAACGCTCGGTACCTACCCGAACTGCTAGACGGCCGTCTCTAGGTAAACGAGCCCTTATAATTAGCCGTACCATGTTCTGCTATCTTGGTAATGGTCGGGAGGCACCCCCGAGGCACCGTCATAGAACATTCCATCATTACGCGCAAGACTTTTCTCGTATTTGTCCGATAGAACTTTGGCGTGCGGCTTCAGGCTGGCTTGCGTTTGGGTGCTGTGGTTTTAACCAGCCCATCCCCTCGCTTGATTCCGAATTTCACAGCTTTTTGGCATTGCGATTGAGTTGCAATCAGCAACCAAAAGTCGGTAATGAACAAAGCATACCTAGAATCCCCACAATGCCTAGACCCATTCAAAATGCTGTGCCCTAGTCTGTTTGTGCAATCGCAATAGGAAACCTCGGGCTTGGGAGGCAGTGAAGCGCGTAAAACCGCCAGCGCTCAGCATGGCTATGATGAATACAACACCGTCTGAGCGTATTTGCTCCTAATCACTCAAATAAGCCAGGGCCCACCATTTCAAACCCGGGTGGGTGTGAGGGGTTTAGGACATAATGGTCAATTGCATAGCTAGCAATGCTCTTTTTGGCATCGCCCTTGCAGTAGGGTTGTCTCCACACAGCGGGTAACAAGCCCCGAAATCAAACGACGGTTATAATGGCAGACGAGGGGCCGAGGATCCGGAAACAAGGTTTTGGACTCTACAGTAGCCGATTTCGAGGGACCTGAAAAAGGTACCGTACTTGTATTCTCATCGCGTATTCGGAATCCGGTTGCTACAAAAGTGCCGGCCAGTATGTCAGTATTATGAGAAATATCAAATGTATGATGGGGTTAATATAAAGAGGAGAAAGCAGCCGATGATAACAGGTTAGCAGATCGGACTAGAGGACAAAACACTCCGGTTTCATGTTTTTAGTGGTGATAATTGTGGTGCGGGTGACCACAATTGTGACGATAATATGAGAGGAGCGAGTTGTGATTTCTAAAAGGTTACTTTGGGCATAATATAAAGCTGGGGTGAAAGAGTCTCAAAAACCTGCAGAGTTTTTATTACAACTATCGTGAGCTGATACCCAGGTAAAAGCTGTGAGGAAAAACTGTAGGAGCACATGGTAGAGGCCCTGTCAAATGTAGGGAACTGAGCAGAAGCTTGACCCAGACGAGACTGAATAATACATGTAATAGTGACTCCTCCTAGCCATATTTGGACATAGCACTAAGCTATAAATGTTTATTAATACCAGATTCCGAATACGCGATGAAATTACAAGTACTGTTACGGTTTAAAATCGACTTTCTTAACTTGCTGTTTTCTAGCTTATCTCCGATCAACTTATGCTAAATAGATAGTTAGTCACGATCTTAGCTTTAGGAGGTTTCACGGCTCTGCAGGGGTGACTGTTGCCTAGGCTTGGCGGACATGGGCTTCTATGTACAGTAAGTTAGGTTTTGTCTTCTCTCACGCTTCCCTTCCTTCTTCCCCCTGAACGACCTCCCACTGAAGAGAGGAAAACGGCAACGAAGACGTGGAAACGAGGATCGTGTGGTTTGAGGAAGGAAAATTGGACCTGTACTTAGCTAGTCGGACAACCTGCTGGGTTGGGCTTTCTTTGCGACGGGAATTTTCTGTTTTGTGCGGTTTGTGGGGTTGGTTTTGCGACATAGCTTAGTGAATTCCGATTGATCGTGACTTGTGTGGTTTGTTATTCTACTTCAGTGTTCTTTGAAAGTGACAGTTGTTTTCACGTACCTCTCCGCTTCCGTAAAGTAGATACTATTCCACCCATTTTCTTGTTTTCAGTACTGCTTGAGATACGCGCCTTCTGGGCGATATTGGATGGGGGTTATTCGGGTGTCCTTTGTATAGACTATTATGATTTCATAACCCACGAGGCTATAGTTCGAAGTTCCAACCGTGTGCAGCGCCGGTGATTCACCTGGGGAGCTGGACTTTAGATGAGATAAATGGGTGACTTCTATTGGCAATTGCAGTAGTCATGTATGTCATGGAGAGCTTCGATGGATAGAGTGGGAAGGTCTAGTATATACCTTAAGTCCACGATATTACCACTTGCGGTGGTTTTCGCAGCTTCCATTATACCAAGAATTTTTTTTTTTCCGTCACCGTCGGCTACTCAAGCTCCCATAGTTTACGTATAGATCTAGTTGGACTTGCTCTACCGCTGGCACATGGAAGTTTTCGTATAGTAGACGGCCGATGGTACGGGGCTTTGGTTCAGTATTCTATAAAGTGGTACTTGTCCCTGCAAGGCTGATTACCCCCGCTTTGCCTTACCAAGGCCCCGCTTTTCCCCTACACCCAAGAAACCACCAACCGACAATACTCCATAACCCCCCGTCTATCACAGTGCAAGCACCAAAAAGCGGAAGATGACTCAATATACCATGAATAATACCGCTTTCTCGAATAATACCAACTCTGTTAACATACAGAACATCAATGTTGTTGCCGACGATCGGTCGCCACTCCTGAACTGGTTATCACCCCTAGAGCCTAAGCTCCGCCATCGGGACATCCAAGAGCGCCGCGTGGACAATGTGGGAGAATGGCTCTTGCAGACCAAAGAATTCAAAAGCTGGCATAACCTGAGTGAAGGTGAAGGTGATAAGGTAGTCTTGTTTTGCTATGGAGGCCCGGGGGTTGGCAAAACATTTATCAGGTAACGAGAATTATTCTCGAATGAGAAAAGAAAGGGAGTCAGTGCTAATATGCCACAATATCAGTTCACTAGTAGTGGACAGGTTGTGCGATCAAGCGAGAGGGCAAAGCACAGCCGTTACATGTTTCTACCTAGACTTCGCAGCCCGGAAGGAGCAGTCGGTGGCCAATATTCTAGGTTCCTTGTTGAGACAGATCGTTGGCGGGATGGAAAAGGTTCCGGAGGAAATAAAACAGGCTTTTCAGGAGCAGAAAATGGCCATTGGTGGACGAGCACCCCGACTCCCAGATATTGTGAAGATGTTACAGACTATCACGTCCTCACTGCGCACATTTGTATGCATAGACGCTTGGGACGAATGTGGGGCACCGCATCGGGTCAAGCTCCTTAATTCACTACACCAAATCCTCGCAACATCCCCGCGCACTCGAATATTCATCATCGGAAGGCCTCATGTTCGAGCTGAGATCGAAAAGCGTCTTCCCGGAAGAGTGATAAGTCTATCCGTGGGTCCCAGCAAGAATGATATTACCGAATACCTTCGTCTTAGACTAGACGAGGACGAAACCCCAGACGCCATGGATGAGAGTCTAGAGGCAGAAATTCTGGAGAAGATTCCCGAAAAGATGTCGGAGATGTGAGTACGGGCAATGATACCAGAAATCCCACCACAATCTGCTAACAGATATTCATCTAGGTTTCTACTAGTTTCCTTAAATATCGACGCAATCTTACACGAATCGACAATCTCCCGAAGACGAGAAAAGCTAAGGAAAATGACAAGTGGATTGGAATTGGGAGACGTTTACGGTACGACGATCGACCGGATAAGGGCGCAAGGCGGGGACAAATCGAGACTTGGGATGACAACTTTGATGTGGATCAGTCATGCGGAGCGGCCGTTGCGGGCGGACGAGCTCTGTCACGCCCTAGCAGTCGAGCTAAGCTCCCCGGATTTCGATGTTGGCAACATCCCTTCCATGTCAACATTGGTCAACTGCTGTCAAGGGTTGATTACTGTGGATAAAGAGGCATCAACTGTGCGATTGATCCACTTTACTCTCCAGGAGTATCTTGCAGCTCGCCCCGATATATTCACTAAGCCCCACGCGGCAATTGCCGACATATGCTTGACCTATTTGAATTCCCAACAGGTCAAAGCCCTTTGGACCGACCCTTGGTCGGATACCCAGAACGCACCCTTTCTAGAATATTGCTCAGTATTCTGGGGAGTGCATGCGAAAAGGGAGCTCTCAGACTATGGGAGATCACTTGCGCTGGAGCTATTAAAAGAGAATTATGGCGAGATATCGACCGGATTTCTTTTAGCGCAAGCAAAGCATTTCTATCCCGAGGATTTTGATACTCTCTATCCGTTCAGTGGATTACACTGCGCATCGTTCTTCGGAATTGTTGAGGTTGTAGCTGGTTTATTAGGGATGGGATGTTGTGATATTAACGAAGTGGACTTCTCGGGTTGTGGACCGCTTATATGGGCCGCTCGGAATGGACATGAGGGAGTGGTGGAAATACTACTCGGACGGGAAGATGTCGACCCTGACCAACCAGATAATGACGGCCGAACACCGCTCTCGTATGCCGCTTGGAATGGACACGCGGGAGTAGTGAAAATGCTACTCGGACAGGTTAACCCCGACAAGCCAGATAATGGCCACCGAACGCCGCTCTCGCATGCCGCTCAGAATGGACATACGGTAGTGGTGAAAATACTACTAGGGCGGGAAGAGGTCGACCCCGACAATCCAGATAGTGGCGGCCAAACACCGCTCTCGCATGCCGCTCAGAATGGACATGAGGGGGTGGTGAAATTACTACTCAGGCGGGAAGAGGTTAACCCCGACAAACCAAATAAATGGGGCCGAACACCGCTCTCGTATGCCGCTTGGCATGGGCATGAGGGGGTGGTGGAATTACTACTCGGGCGGGAAGAGGTCGACCCCGACAAGCCAGATAAGTACGGCCGAACACCGCTCTGGCTTGCCGCTCTGAGTAGACATGAGGGGGTGGTGAAATTACTACTCGGGCGGGAAGAGGTCAACCCTGACAAGCCAGATAATGACGGCCGAACACCGCTCTGGTTTGCCGCTCAGAGTAGACATGAGGGGGTAGTGAAATTACTACTCGGGCGGGAAGAGGTCAACCCTGACAAGCCAGATAATGACGGCCGAACACCGCTCTCGTATGCCGCTCGGTATGGATCTGAGGGAGTGGTGAAACTACTACTCGGGCGGGAAGAGGTCAACCCCGACAATCCAGATAATGACGGCCGAACACCGCTCTCGTATGCCGCTCTGTATGGATCTGAGGGAGTGGTGAAACTACTACTCGGGCGGGAAGAGGTCAACCCCGACAATCCAGATAATGACGGCCGAACACCGCTCTCGTATGCCGCTCGGTATGGATCTGAGGGAGTGGTGAAACTACTACTCGGGCGGGAAGAGGTCAACCCCGACAATCCAGATAATGACCGCCGAACGCCGCTCTCGTATGCCGCTCGGTATGGATCTGAGGGAGTGGTGAAACTACTACTCGGGCGGGAAGAGGTCAACCCCGACAAGCCAGATAATTACGGGGGAACACCGCTCTCGTTTGCCGCTGGGAATGGACATGAGGGGGTGGTGAAATTACTACTCAGTCGGGAAGAGGTCAACCCCGACAAACCAGATAAATGGGGCCGAACACCGCTCTCGTATGCCGCTTTGAATGGACATGCGGGAGTGGTGAAAATACTACTCGGACGAGAAGATGTCGACCCCGATAAGCCAGTTAATACCGGCCGAACGCCGCTCTCGTTTGCCGCTCGCAATGGACATGAGGGGGTAGTGCAATTGCTACTCGGGCGAGAAGAGGTCAACCCCGATAAGCCAGATAATAACGGCCGAACACCGCTCTCGTTTGCCGCTGGGAACGGACATGAGAGAGTGGTAGCCCTGCTGCAGTCCCGAGAAGTTGTAACCTCCAGTACAGCCTAAGGCCCAGGCAGCCCTCTGTGGAAATACCCGTCGCCCTTTACTTCAGGACACGCCACTCCTGGTGATACTCTTGGACTTCATTCTCTGTCAGCGGGTGGAATCCCATGATATGGGAATACAGCCACATGTCATACCCTCCTGCGCCCCTTTGGCTACTTTCTCTCACGGTCGGGCGGGGATTAATGACTTTCTGATTACAAGGTTTCGCAGAGTTTGGTTCGTGGTAGAAGGTGGCTTCGATTCTTGGGCAAGGTCGTGTGTCTAGATTGTAGAGTTCCCCTGATCATATATAATTCTTCTCTTTCTGTAAATTCTTACATATTGTTTTTTCCTACCATTTCTTCCTCCCTCGATTTGCCTCCTTTCCTCCCCCGAACCATAGATGAACCGCATATAGTATTTTACGTTAGAGAAGTAACGTGTACTATAATGCAAGGATTCTTGGGCTCGTTGCTAAAAACTAGATAAAAACAGTGTCTAAAGGAGGAGACTAGTTACGATAAATGATACTGTTCGGCTTAGTGAATAGTTAGATTCTACCCACCCCAGCTATAGACACGAGTTATGAAGGTGGAGGAAGCATAGTAGACTGGCTTTTCACGCCCCTTATTAGTATCATCAATATTACGGTCAATTTGATAGTATAGAACAACCGCGAGATAAGCCTCGAAGGCAATACCGTAGCAGGTACGCACCGACTGCAAGACTCCCGGTAGAATTTCCGTCAACGCCACCCAATTACCAAGACCGCAACAATATGACTCCCCGAAATCGGTTGCAAATAACATCTCCAGACGGCTTGCCCAAAAGGTACTCGAGTACTCAACTGACGAAGGGCGAAATCCTCCCATATTCTCCGGATTATTGTGGCGGAAATTTTTGAATCCCGGTATGATACGAGTACTATACTATCCCCCCCTTCTAGACCACTCATACCAACAACTATCATGAGACGTTGCCGGTGTGAATCTTACCGTAAAAGCCGGGAATACTCGGGCGCAAATTAAAGATCCGGAAAAAGTGACAACCAATAATTGCACGCCACCGGAAAGACTTTTGCAAAGCAACTATAGTGATATCAACCACCATATCGTGAAACCAATATTTACAATTATCCATGAAACAGGTTATTCCCTTCTTGCCTATAGCAATCATTCAGACGCCTAGAAATTCCCTGAATAAAAGAATTTGTCATTTCAACAGGAATTGCCTTCCATTCTTCTATCCAAGCCTGTTGAGTCTGAGCTTTTGTTCGTGGAAATGGTTTTCGGTTGGAGATGTTTTTGCGAATAAGGTCCCATACTTGTTCGATCGCATTAAAGTCAGGCGAAGCTAGATTAGTAGATGATTAGTTTAGGTTCATGAATCTATTCAGGGTTCAAGTCTAGTAAAACATACATGCCGGCCAGTCAGCTTTATTAACACCTCGATCATGGTTATATTCGTTCAATGCCTTAGCTCTATGAGGCCCCGCTCCATCCTCTACCAAGGTTACCACTCCTCTCTCCTCAAGCTGATGTGACTCAACCATTCTATCATAGAATGGATAGAGTAATGGCTTGCAGACTTTCTCCCGATAGAGAAACCAGTCAATTCCACTCTTTCTCTTTTTACTCCGAACCTTCCTTACAATTTTATAAGGATTTTTTGGTCTCCCATGTGGCCGCTGCCCTTTAGGAAGATTTCGACGTCTCTCCATCTCCATCTCATACCAGTTCTCCTTCGCTTCCTTTACTGCTTCCTCTGCCTTCCTATTTTCCTCTGCCAAAATCATCGTAGCCTTTGCCTTTTCGTCTGGTGTTTCCTCCTCCCATATATAGAATGGACATTCTAGACAAGGTATATTGTAAGCAATTGCTCCCCAGAACATTAATCTAACATCTCCTGGTCTTTCCCTATCAACACAGTCAGGATGATATTCTTCATCCTTGTTTCTAATTACCCGTTCAGGACCATAGTGACTTCCAACAACAAAATACATCTCATCTGTAAATATCCAGCCATCCCAGAAACCAATAAGAGGCCTGTCATTATATTCTGTGGAGAATATGTATCGCTTTTGCTGATTTGGACTGGTGAGATGGGGTTTCGCTCGCGGTATATGTTGTGTATAACCAGCTTCACGAAGAATGCGTGCAAGCCAAACGTCACTAATATGGAAGGGACATTCGCGGGCAAGTAGCTTGAATGACTTGCGCCGATTGGAAGCATCCTTAGTTGCTAGATCGATGACTGTTTGGCGTTGTTGTGAGGAAAATGTGACAGGACGGCCGGGAGACTTGCTGGGACGAATATTGACTGGCTCAAGTGGATTCGTATTTTCCTTATTTTCTCCCGCATTCCGAAGGCTATGTTGGACAATATCATGAACAGTAGATAGTGGAAGGTCTACCTCGTTCCCGATGTTGGCCAAGGTATGGCCAGAAAGCCACAAACTGACTGCAGCTCCCCGAACAGCTTCATCCGAAGTCTTGCTGGAGTGAGATTTGCTGAACTTTCTCACTTTTCCGTTATCTGAATGCATTTCGATTGAGTGGGGTTTGAAAAAGAGGTCTTGAGAGAACGTGAATACTCGGGCGCAAATTAAAGATCCGGAATAAGTGACAAACAAAATGTATGGTTGCAACACAGATATTTCAAGTCACTTTTTCCGGATCTTTAATTTGCGCCCGAGTAGTTGGTGAAATTGAGGTTCATGATCGTTGATTTCACATTACACAAGGTGACATCACCATAATTGCCACAAAAAAGTCTTTCCAGTGGCGTGCAATTATTGGTTGTCACTTTTTCCGGATCTTTAATTTGCGCCCGAGTAATTTGACTTCAGGCTTGGGAACAATTAACCGGAACAAGCAGGGATATATCTGGCTGGTTAACCTTAAATAACTGTTTCATAATTTCTTGCCGGACCTTGGTACCACCAGCCACTGAGAATCGATGGTCGGCTATGCGCTTGGATCTCGGGGCATCTCTGGGTTTAGGGTAAGCTAAGCAAGGTGAGGCCCCACCGGCGATGCGGATTGTTCCATCCCCAATACCTTCACCACCATCTTGGATGAAATTCGGTCGATCCGGAGTGCTAGGACCCGACCACCCGCTCGGCAAGTAAATCAATTCTGAATAAAATAGTGGTCCCGGGTATTCCAATTATGATACTCCAGTATTAGTGCATTTGGTCCAATATTAAATGATCTATGGTGGTATGAAATTGGCAATTTTCATAACATCCATTTTTCCAGGACGGGGGAATTTTTTGTATGCGAATCTCAGATTCACTAGATCTTTAGCTATCTACTGATATCATACTTGTTTAGGTTAATTAATTAAGATGTGGGGGTGCAAATCGCTATTTCAGGGACTACGGATTTCGGTCGTTTTGGTGTGCTTTCAGCGGTGCTTGGGGTCACCAAAGATGACTTGTGGTTAAGAACTACAGTATCCCTCCCAATTCTCAGTAAAATTTTCCCAACACCTAATTACTAGTTCCGAGGTTGAGGCTCGGCTACAGCCTTGGCACGGGATTCCCCATTTCCGCTGTGAAGTCATTACTACAACCTCATCGCTCCACAAGAAAGTGTCTTCTCGCCCCAGTTAGCGAAGAAGTATTGTTCCAAAAGTAACATCCTCAAGATTAGCGCTAATAACAAGTAAATATTAGCATCGTGTTTTAACCTACCCACCAATCCGATCCTTGTCAACACACCACAGCTACTACTACCGCCACGTGCACAAGAAAACCTCACCCAAAAAAACGGCCTACTACCACCGCCATTCTTATGCCACCTCGCAGACCCCCCTTCAAGATCTTCTCCCCAGCCACCCTTACCATCCTTACCTTCCTCCTTCCCTTCCAACACCCTTACCCGGCACAACCCATGCCGCGCATAATCCTCCTAACAGACTTTGACGAGACCCTCACCCAACAACACAATGATACTACCCCCATCCTCGCCCACGCAGCGTACGCTCTCCACCCCGAAGACGACCAGCCGGCCCATTCATGGGAGTGGTACGAAAAGATGTGGGTAGATGATTACGCCGCCATATCCGCTTCATTCCCTCCAGAGACTCGTAAGAGTTTTCAGGACGAGGAAAAATTCGCCGGTTTGGTTAGGGGTGTCGAAGAGGCTAGCGTTCGCCGGGTAGAGGATGGAGGAGTCTTCCGTGGCATGCGACGCGAGGAGCTAATCAAGGAGGCATACAAGAATAATGGATGTGCCATGAGAACCGGATGGAGGGACGTCTTTGATAAAGTCTCCCACGGGGGTGGGAGAATCGCGGTTATCAGCGTTGGATGGAGCCGGGAGTGGATCGGGCACTGTCTTGGCAACCCGGGGGGTGTAGGAATTTACGCGAATGAGATGCTCGCTGGACCGGATGGAAAACTCACGGGGTATCTCGACCGGACCGGACTCAATGGAGGCGGGTTGTGGAATTCGATTGATAAGAGAGACTATGTCCGCTGGATTGTCGGGCAGGAGAAGCGGAAAGGCGGTGAGGTTGTGGTTGTTTATGTTGGCGATGCTCCCGCAGACCTTTTTGCGATGTACGAGGCTGATCTAGGACTTGTGTTTGGGAGGAGGTTGGATTATGTCTGTGAGAGATTAGGGGTGGCTATTCGGAAAGGCATTCCGGAGGGGTTTGTCGGAATTCGTGGGGCGGAGGAGAGAACATTGTTTGAGATTGAGGAGTGGAAGGAAATTGGAGAATGGGCCGATTCATTGGAGGCACGATTATTGGGATAGATTTATGGGAAGCGCCCGGATGAACATTTTCTTTTCTTGTATATTCTTTAGGAATGGGGCTTTCCCTAAAAAGTACCTCTATAAGATTAATATTTTTGACCCGATCGCTTCTGGTGTATTTTTAAAAGAATAATAGCTTTTGAGATCTATTATTGAGCCCTCCTGTTGAGTACGCGTCCTCATTTGACCAGAATATATGGATAGGCCTCTCGCACTCTCAATCCCTCACCAGGGGCAAGCATCCCGACAGCGTTACTTAAGGTGTAACTCACGGTCGTAGCATAGAAGATGGATCTCCAATCCCCTAACTTTAGGGAAAAGAGTAAGCTTGGGCCAACATCCTTGTGACTTTACACAACAAAAGCGATTACGATTGGATATCACGTCTTCAGCATCAGTTCCAAAGCGTTCCGGCGATAGGCTACGTATTGACCCATACGAAGCTGTTCTACCGAATTCCTGCAATCCGCACTCATAAGCCGTCACTCGATAAACCTCCGCCGGGCCATTTCTATAAATTCATTGCTATCACAGTGAAGGAAACCCAATATCTCCCGTCACCTCTCCTTACTCGGATCAAACCCTAGCCATCCAACCCTGCCATAATCCGAACCCTTAAAGCCGAGTTCAAACAACCACCGCCACCCTTTAACGCTCATCCCCTGGATTTGGTACAAACGCAATGGCCTTATGTATCTGAACGATGTTCGCATCTAACCCCGGTTCCTCGGGCAGTTCGAAGATCACATTGACCCCCCTCCTGAACAGAAGTGCGTGCGTAGACCCTCCAAAATGGAACATGCCCAATTGGTCTCCCTTCTTAACCGTGTCCCCCTTTTCAACCGTTACCTCGCAGGTCGAAACTTCGGCCATTCCAACCGCCATAAAGCACATTAGTCCGATGTTCTCATTATCCGCTTGGATGAAGATTAGCGCGCGGGTTGCGACTTCTGTAATGTAGCCCTGGGACTCGTTCGGTGCAGCCTCGTCGAAGCCGGCGATGCGCGCTTCGGAGTAGTACGTTCCCGGAATCTGTACCGTCTTGACAATGGTACCGTTTACGGGGCTGTGCCAGCGGTGGTAGCACAGCGCGCTGAGGAATGCCTGGTAGACTGTCCCGCCGGTGAATTGGTCCGCGAGGGGGTCCTGAGCGAGCATGTGGGAGACCGAGTATGGCTGGCCCTTTATCCAGAAGCGGTCCATTTGTTTAACGTTATACTGGAGGCTGTACGGCCCCGACTCGCAGGCGTTTATGATGAAGCGGTCATCATCCGGTTGCTCGATTGGCCGGGCACCCGGCCGGAACTCACGGATGAAGAAGTCGTCCCAGGATGTGTAGCCGTAGTATTGAGCTCCCGGATCGCAGATATAGGTTAAAGAGAAGTTCTGCATTAGCTCTTCAGACATGGCGTCTTCCCCGAACCATCCGGCCTTGGGGTCGTCGTTGAGGACGTATGCCGAATCAGGGGACTTGAGGAATTCGCCCCAATAATCGAGAACTTTTTTGAACTGAGCATTAACTTTCTCGTTCAGGAATGCTGCAAAACCGCTGGTAGTGCCCATGGGCCAGTCGATAATTGCGTTGAGTGGAAAGCCGACGAGTCCAGTATCTTTCTGGTATGCTGGTGCGGTAGTCATGATCTCATTGAAGCACTCAAGCATTTTAATGTAGTCGCGAACTTGGGGTTTGCCGGTGGGGTCGTTGTCGTACGGCGGTTTGAGGGGGACTTGGTGGAACATCTGGTGGAAGAGCATGTAGATTGCGGGATCCGTCTCGATTAATTCTTTGAATTCTTGAATGACAGGAACAAAGGGGTCGGCGCCGTCGTAAAGCGACCTCTTCTTGTCAATTTGGTCGAGCAACCTCTGGAGCCAGAGGCACATGAGGGTATGGTCTTCAGGAAGCCATTGGCCTACCCTTGGGACTCGTTTGATCACACCCGTAGACATAATTTTGATTGTAGGTAGAGTATTGCGGGACAAACGTGTATCTGCGAAAGAATTATCAGAATTTATCGAGCGGGAAGAATGACCCTTTATAAAAAAACTAGATTGCATGAATAAGAGCCTGTGCTCCTATTCGGAGCCTTGTGTCCTTAGCTGAAATATTAATCCTGCAATGAAAAAGGCATGGTGGCAATTATTTCGGAAATGCTGCTCACCCCTCTGCACCGAGAAAGGCGGGAGTAGCAGAGCCCGCGGTTGCTCTTGCTTGTGGCCCTCTCTGCGGGAAAATATTGAGATCGATCCTCAAGCTTGTGAGGGAGCCAGTGCCATATCCACTTCCGTGGTCTCAATACCGATCTGGGTATTGAAAGATGACAGTCTTCCATTAGGCTTATCACGAGGTGGAGATTATCACTGCGCCCCGTGCTGCTGGCTCGGACAACCTTGAGATGTTAGCAAGGACCAACAAAACATTGGAAATATAGAGGAAGTCTCTGCATGCGGGAGAGTGTATCATCAATCCCGATGCGAGCTTGGTGCCTACAAATAAGAATCTACAGCTAGAATCACTGCCACTGCATGCCCTCCCAAATTGTGAGACAGTTAGGCAAGTTCGGGTGGAGTCTCAGAATTCGATACAGATTCTGCCAGTAGGATAGCATTGTCATAGCTGAAATGTACCAAATCCTGCGGTTGCACTGCGACAATTCAAGGATTGATTCGTTCCTGACTGATCACCGTATCTGCGATAAGCGGAGTGCTGCATAAGGGTAATCCGTGCTGCCCAGGGCACACAAACTTTATCAAGAAATAGAGGTGTGTAGTAAGACTTAATGAGAGAAATCTCTAGATGCTCGGAACTGAACGAAATTTGTGAGCATGGCCACCATTGCGAGGCGCCGGGATCTAGGAAAAGAAGCTGAGTTTTGGCGGTGTGCAATAACAGCCGTGTTCAGCAAACACCGCTCAATTGCGAATATATGTCCAAACCCCCCGCCGAAGGGAAACCGCAAAAGAAAGGTCGGCAGCCAACTCGGAAGAAATTCCAAGATAAGTAAACCCAATCTATTTCCCCCCAGAAGTTCGGGCGCAGGCGATACAGGTGCCACAAGCACAAACGAAAAAGGAAATGTTTCGACTATCGATTGCTGATCTGCCGGATGCGGCCCGTCTTGCATCTACGATAAGGTGTTGGGGGGGTAAATTGTTGGGGAAAACCCAGATGACTCGTGATGGATGTCGAAACGCGGAGTACTATACTCGTACCATGCGTAGGCTTATGATATATTAGTAGGCTATGTATGAGGAATAATATCTACATTTAGGAACCGAAGACACGCGAGGACAGATCTTCCGACGCAGGTTGTCAGCTGTTCCTCTCCCCACTGCCAATTCTCATCCCCTCCCCCTTTCCTTAGTTAGAAGAGGGTATGCGCGGAGCAAAGAGCACTGTAGGGCCAATCGTAGGCCGCCTGGACCCGCTTTTTCTTCCCCTTTTCTTCTACGTCCTCTATTCAGCCCTTACAGCCCAAGGCCCCCTTACGCACACCACTTTTCGATTCAAAAGCCAAAAAAACTCGAAGGAATGAGGCCGTGGGACAGAGGAACCACCAATAGTCCGCACAGGAAGGAGAATAGAATAGTGGAATATCGGAGAATCTAGGCAGAAGCGCGTATAACAGCCTTAGTGTGAGTGAAGCACTCTCCATAGTTCAGCCTTCATTCTGATAGGTCGACTAGAAAAAACACAAGTGCGGCCGATAGATATATTAGCCACGTGTGATGAGTGAACCAAAGTGACAGAACCTAACCACAGAGGTGCGAAACACGAAAGCGGAATTGATGATACAGAGATACGGCCATTAAGGCAAGGGTCATTAAGGCAAGGGTCATTAAGGTAAGGATCATTAAGGTAAGGGTAATTAAGGTAAGGTACAAAGGCTCAACAGAAGGAAAGAAAAACAGACCGAGATTTTTGGTATATCAATGGCTCTCGGGGATGTTGGGCGGCCTGTTGCTCATATCGTATGTAGGATGCAGGTGCGATACTGTCTCGATGATGATTCCCCGGTTGTCATGAGGGTTATCATGGTTTTCCGACGTGACTATCCTATCTATCGGTCTCGCTGGCGCCGATAGACTACCGGCTGCAGGCACGATATGTGTGTCGTCGTTCGACCCTAACCCTATTTTATTAGAAAGTCATCCTATGCTTGTCCACTCGACCCGAACCATACGCACTGCTCCAGCGAACCTCGCAATATAAATGCGAATAGCCGTCTTCCAAGATACGGCTACCCGCAATAGTACACCTAAATAAAGCCCGGAATTCGGAGATATACGGCCGACATAATGTATCATACCAACACAAGCCTAATCCGTGGTGATTGAGATAGGAAGTCATCAAGAATACAGCAAGAGGACAGTCTATACCGGCAATCTGTCCATGAGCGAAGCGATCCCGTATTATGATACCTTTATTGCATATGTAATTATACACAAAATTTCCAAGCTTTAACGCCCCTGGTCTATGTAGACTGCAAAGTATGCGGGTATCGCACAATCAACGGTTAGTCAGAACAAGAGCCTTCCCGGCCGCGGATCAATAGGCAATCTAGTTTATGGGCTGAAGCAGATGCCTGTTGTTCTGGTGCCAAACCTGGCATGGGAACCGCAGAAACAGTAAACCCTGATTTGATTGTCTGAACTGTTTTCGACTTGGAGATTCCGAGTTCACTCCCGCATTCGCCTCCCCTCGCTTCCCCCCCCCTCCACTCTTCTCGACCTAGCGATGACCTTGAGTATCTGCCCTTACAGCGATTCAAATGCTTTCTTATCACCGCTATCCTTCCACCGCCAAACGAAATTTACCACTTGGCGTCAAATACCTGACCGAAGCCCTGACTTTGAAACACCTGCCCAACAATGTCGCATGGTAGGAAAAACCTTAAACAGGAGCACTAATGACATCTATTTGGTTAGTAATACTCGAGTACATGTCAATTTGCGCCCCAATACAGCTAACCACCAGCTAATTTGACTCTCATGACATACCGGTGTTAGCCATGACTCCCGGTAATTTGAACAGCGGATGATGGGGATGTGACATTGGTTGGCAACACCCCAAACCATACCCCTCCGTTGACACAAGAATCGATATATTTACAACTTCTTTCTGTTTTCCGAAGCCCCAGCTTGTCACCTACATACCAGAAAATAGAGAGAACACAAAACCAAAAGCTGTTCTTGAGGGGCCCTAGCAGTTTTAAGTTGGGCATTTTTCTGGTTGGAAATGCTCCGCTTAAAGGTTTCCCCCACCATAACTAGACAGAACAAACCATCTAACCACCAGGCCAGGGTAACAGGTCACTCTCCCCACCAGACAACTGTTTTGGCACTAGAATCCTAAGCTAGTGCCGCATCAAGACCGGGGCACACTCCCATGCGACCGGAAACAACAACTACTGGTGCTTGTACGAAAAACCACTACTGCAAAGGTGACACAACTACAGTAGTCACTGAGGGGAAGCTCTCATGGAACCCGCTCTAGTGCCGGCGGTCCTCCTGACCCTTTCCTAGCTCCAAAAAAAAAGCGCCAAGATCGGCCTCTCCTATCATTCCACATCCCCGATCTTGGCTGAAGTCCCTTGCTACCGGTATCTTATGGCAGTTGATTCAATACGAGACTCTACCTACCTCACTGGCGCTTGGCTGATCGCTATTGTATAGTACTAGTACAAGCGCATTGGCACTGGAATTCCCGGTGGTTGGATTTATGAAGTGTGGTACTGTGCTCAAGTACTCGGCACAGTCATCCCGTTTTCCTAGACCCCATAATCCGGATACCTCTCTGTCCCGTACGAACCTTCGAGGATCCCGAATTCTTTTATACCAAAACCCGACCTGCTATCACGGATCTCTCGCTGCACTAAGGGTGAGGTATCCTCCGGGTTTCAGCTGTCTGAAAAAGTATGGTGTCATTGAAGTTGCACACAAACTCGTAGCTCCAGAAGCCTTCACGGCAAAGATCAAGCGATACATTACCCAAGGACTCTACGAGTACTCGTACGAGTATCATAAAAAGCTCCACCCCACGAATTTTTCCTTGGCAAACCACGCAGAAGATATCCATACCACACTGTGGTACCAACCACCTAGAACGCTCCAATATTAGTAAACATCTGAGAAAAAAAGGAAAAAACTCAGCCGAACCCCCTTCTCTACAGCTCTCTCAGATGTCTGCTAACTTAAACCTTTATAATGCCCTAAGGGCCAGAACCAACATACCGGCAATCCACGAAATCCAGCCTCGTTTTCAATGTGGGATCAAAAGAAAAAGAAAGAGAGGAGAAAAAAGAAAAAAAGATATAATGCGCCCAATCCTATTACCGGTATAATACTCAAATAGAAACAAATTTCGCGCGAGACGAGAAAGAACCGATTCCGAAAAGGCCGTCACGGCTGGGATTTCTGCTACAAACCAAATTTACCTCTCGGTCGAAGAAACCAATCTGAATGAATGAATCTCTACTACGGCGTCGAAAGTGAAAACCTTTTTCCTAAGAAAGTTAAAAGAACTAAAAAAACCGACGATCTTTTGGAAATCCCCAACAAATCCCCTCCCCCAGCTAATTTCTCTCCCACCTTTTCATGCATTAGATGCTGTACCCGCTCTGCCGATCGGCATCTCTAGCACAGCACAGAGCACGAAGTTATGCTGTGCTCTCCCCCCCGCATATTGCCATGGTAGCACTGTGCTACCGGAACTGCAGAGCTCATCAATGGGTATTACTTGTACTAACAGGTATGACACTTCTCCAGTGCCTGCCACAGCCTACATACTACGCCCAGCGCAAGAGGGCCTTCCCTTCCCCCACACAGCTGGCACTCGGAGCGAAGACCGAGCTTCACACCGTATACCCGCGGCCTGGAAAGAAAAGGCTTTTGTCTTTATATACTCGTAATGGGGTGACGTTTTTGAAAGACAACTGCCATCATGGCACACCACTCAGATCCGGGTGAGCGGAAAGGCCAAGATTTTTTTAAAGGTTGCCCAACAAGACCGCCGGTAGAGTGTTGTCACTGGATGTGGGAGTTTCAAAAGCCGAGTGGATTTGTTTTGGCGTCGATACGTGTGCTCCGCGAGCTTTAGTGATTTCCGGAGAAGGTTCTCCAGATGCGCAACCTTCCTTCCCCGCTACAATGGGAGCCTGCGGAGGGATTAAGAGATGTCTGGAGGCATAGAGGTGCGTGTGGCGATCTATCGAAGGATCAGAATACCCTCGTCGTGTTTTATATATGCTCATGTCATTATCGTTAGCTTAGAGAAATGAGAGAAACAAAAAAAAAAAGGACAACGATGTTTATACTCCACCATTCACATACAACTCTGATCTCTCAAGCAAACCTTCCACACTACTCGAGTACTCTGCCACTCTACCTTCTAGCACCGGCAGTTGTTCGACAAAAACCTTGGCGGAATGCAATAGCGGTCATGCTCACCAGCGTCTACCCACTCCGGGTATAGACTAGCTTGTACTCGAGTATATATGCGGTGATATGCGGCGGGGTAAAGTGAGGTAGCTGCGGTGGGTCCGCGATTCAGGTATCTAACCTACAGCTCACGTGTATGTTGATCGGCCAATGCTACCCTACAATACCCGGGCGCGAATATTTGCTGCTGAGATCGTAGGATACGGACCCGAGCAGACTGCTGGTACTATGGGTGTTCTCTTGACCGGCTCGCAGAAATACTCCGCCTGTCGCGGTGATCTCCTTAACTCGTTGGTATCTTGCGACAATACTTGGCGATTCATAAAGTATTCAGATGAATGGGCGCCAAAATTCGAGTTTTTAGGCGTGAGTTCGGACATCTTGGCGCTAATTCATCCGAATACTTTATGGATCGCCAAGTACTACTATTCGAGGCTCGTGGTTGCGTCGGTACCGCGGTCATGCTTGGCTTCTGGAATTGAGCTTAACGCCGACACACAAAGCTTTTTATTTTTATTTTCATTGAAAAGAAGCTCTGTACGAGTATAAAACTATGATACTTATACAAGCCTCCTAATTAACCCTATAAACTCTGCTCCTCGACAGGGCGAGTATTTGTCGAGGACAGTAGGAATAGTCTGGCACTTTGAATAAATTCAACTGACATACAAATTTATGCCAAGGCGCTAGTTTTCCAAGTATGATAATATTACTTACTAACCGAGGAAAAGTGAGCCTGGTTCGTGCAAACTCATTCTGACGAGCGTGCTTAGGCTAAGTCCTGAGACAACGGCCCAACCACAGCCATCCCAACACCACAAGAGTCGAAATGAAAGGTTCTACAAGTACTACTAGATTCTAGGCTCTAAGAGAGGGAGGGAGGGGCACAAATATGCACGCCTTAGTATTAATAGTCATTGTACTATAGTTGAGCTGCAATTGTGTAATCGCCATTGTGGTCATCGTCATGATGGAAACTTTCGGGGGAGCGTGGTTGCGCCCGTTGGCTCGGGGCTTAATCTCGCGGCGAGTATATTTTGGGTAAATTAACAAGAGAGATACCACTTAGTAGTCTGCGCCATTGGCCGCTTGAGAGTGAATGCAATAATTGAATTAGCGTCATTGCCACTCCTCTCTTCAAGTTGACTTGATGCTCTTGCTCCGTCACCATTATACAATGACAAATGATTTGATTCTCACGTCACAGGCGGCGTGGGGGAGTATTCGCTCAGAAAGACTCCTTAAGCCTATCATATCGATAGCATGCGCATGCCAGCAAGGTTAGCCCGGTGATAGGAGCTGGGGAAAATAACTATTTTTTATTAAATTTATCCTAAGTTAATTATTTGTACAAGTATACGGTATTTAGTCTTCAGACAAATTTCTTGAAACGAGGTCAGCCATACTTTTTCCGGCTCCAAATTTGGATGCTTGGCAGTGGTACAGCCAATCATGTGCACAGCTAGCCTGCATAACCGCACAAATTCTAGCCTATCAGAACGAGGTTGTCGCACTTTTGCTCACACCTTAATCGTGAGACAATGGTTGACCCTTGACGCTCGGCACTGGGGCACGGCAGTGATCACAGGATACCCTCTTCCACCCCTTCGACCTGAACAGGCCCGAAATCCACTCTCCTTGCTAGCCTTGCGAGCTAGGGCTTACGACGACAGCAGGGGCAGGGGCCCCTGGAAGGATTCACGTTTCCTTGGCGGAGCATAAAGATCAGCTTGCGGCGGTGTTGGGATCTCGCTAACCGCTTTCTGCGACTTTCTCTTAACCTGTCAAACTAAACCAACTGTATCCTGGGCTGGCGGGCCGATTTCCCCGGGAAACCTGAGATCGATACGGTGGTGGAGTGAATTCCAAGGGCTGTTAAAGGGGTTACACCCTCTACTAACGCACCAGTGCTGTACCTTAAAATGCTACCGGTAGCGTCCCAAGGATTGAGCCCCTCCTCCCTCGTCCGCCAACACAGCCCACCCATTTCCCCGCCAGAGCAACACCCACATGACCTCCTCCCATCGTGTGATATTATCCTCATCGATCACTTACCTAGCTGTACCGGCAATTGGGGACCGTACGCGTACAGGGGTTATTACAACCAATTATTACGATTAGAAAAAACTCTTGTCAATTGAGTTCAACGTAGGCTCACGGAGTGAAGAGGGGGGTGGTTCAAATCGGCGGTTGAAGCAGAAGGGGGCAATTCGGCGCCACCAAAGCTCTTAGCAGCAGGCAAAATGACAGGTGCGGGGCTCGGGGGTCTCCAAAGAATTTTACATTCTGGTCCTGTTGGTTGCCCGAGCAGCTCAGGAATATCCCTCACTCTTCAAGCCTGGGTTTAAACCCAACCAACAAGAGTTTTTTCTCATCATAACGGGCCATTTCCCTTCCAGGGAATTTACACTGGTTTGATATGTCAAATTTGTTTCGCTCCGCGGTATGGTACGGTACAAGTATACACACTCATCGTGGGGGTGTTCTTAGCGAGTCTGCAGGAGCGTACCAAAATCGTGGAGGAGGTGATTCTACGGCTGGGATTGGGGGACGTTTAGCCACTCGAGTAACTAGTTTGGTACTGTTAATAATCTGACTGTGGGGCTATCGCACCCAGTGTGATGGATGGGATTTATGAGGGGTGCCCTGCTTACCGTTCTTCCCATAGTACTCGTACCGGTGATGCAATGCAGCTCCGCCACCATACGTGGGGTAGTGATGTGGTGAAGTCTTAGGCAAGAAGTCAAGGGCACCACACCAGCACCCGGCACGGTACCGGTACTCCATTTATGGGGTATCCATGAACCCCTCCCCTCCTTTCTTGCCCGGGGATACGATATTAATTTATATTGCGTGATGCGACCGATAAATAGTCGTCGTGTAAAGCTGATAAGCAATGATCGCGTGTAGTAGGTTGTGTGCCTTCTGCCTGTAAACCCCGTAGCTTGCCGCTTTAAATCACGTGATGGTTATCCTGCAGGTAGGCACGTCGGCCGCGCCTAAATAACTTTAAGTTATCATTCAAGATCGGTACAAGGGTAGGAACCTATTAACCGGAACAGACAGGGATATATTTGGCTGGATAACCTTGAATAACTGTTCCATAACTTCTTACCGGACCCTGTACCACAGGAATGGTAGACCACGCACGCACTCGTGGCCTGTGATAAAAAAGACAGAACAGAAAACGTGATGAGTGATTCTGGGGTCCAACCGGAGCGCTTGGCGGATTGGGCCAATCAATTTCTGCGTCTCTAACCCTGTTTTCCGATTGTTTTCCTTCTGTCGTAGGCTATGTTATTATATACGTGGGGTTTCTAAAGTTACCGTGTTAATATAGATAATGGGCTATTGTCTTCGTATTAGCTTGTGATGAAGATCGCTATTTGATTGGTGTGTATGGGTATGGGGGAGCAGAATTGCGAGTAGGTCAGATACTGTACTCAAGTACAGCACTCGGATATCATATCAAGGGCTTCGCGATGATTTGGCCAAAGGCTTGCATACGGGTACAATGCTCGAGCACTGGACGGCACATTAACCAATGCTCCGGAAAAATCTTTTTACCCTGCCGGTAGCACAGGTAATACTGGAAGCACCCTCGGTTCTAAGTGCTTGAAACATGGTGTTGGTTCTTTATGTTTGGTTCGGATGCCATTGGAATGCCACTCCCGCGCCCATCCTCTGTCTTCACCTGGAATGCTAGAGCCACTAAATCCTCACGATTCGGCTTGATTATAATACGATACTCTCCCGAGGCTGGTGTAAGTGTCCATAGTCCCATCGTGGTTTGAGTAGAACTCTTGGTACCGGTATCTATCCCAGGCCATCAGCACCCGAAATCAAGGGGGGTAGATTCTGTATGGTGCACAGATATGCAGAGGTTTTGTGTTTACCACATTGTACTTCAATCCGTGTTCTCGTGCATCTATGGCAAAGAGGAGGTGCGAGTAGTGGATGGCACGGCCCTCCACCCCCACCACCCATCCGAGCCTACCCGACACAGTGCCTGCACTGCACACAGTCGCACCCCGCTGTCCCGGGAGAAATTCTCTGAATTCTAAATTGTTTTGCACCAAAACCTAACTTGTTGCCCCGGATAATTTGCTGTCCCAGACAGATTCCTTGGATTCTGGCCATCCGGGATAGCGAGGTGCGACTGTACTCTATCCCGGTAGTGAGATCCTGCCCCGCTCTGTACATTATCTCTGGACTCTATGCCGAGGAAAGCATTGTCCTTCGGGTTCTGGTGAAGGGTTTTAGGTGGCCAGAAAACGCTACTATTAAGGATAGGGGATTAATCCAAACCCATGCAAGGAGTTGGGGATACAAAAACCAAACAGCGATAGCTTCCACTTTCTCCCTATCATCCCCGGCAAATCATTGGCGAGTCGGGTGGTATCGGTTGCCCGGCGCTGGGGATGACTACCGGAGCACAGCAGTGCGGTACAAGTACCGTAGTTACGGTAATTGAGGCTGGTCTCTCCTTTCCTTCCCCCACGTTCGACAGGCTGAGACCTTTTTCTCGTTCCTTTTTTCTTTTTTCTCTCTTTTGTTTTGTTGAATTGCCGCCTATTTCCTTGGCACAAAGTGCTGCATCCCGGTTAACCCCTGGCACTCGAGTAGTCATTTGGTTTCTCTTATCTCGCGGATGATTCTTTCTGACATTGACATCAAGAGGTGCGGATCCCCACTGTAATTCCCAGTACGAGTATGATACTCAAGTAGTTTTCCTAAGTGCAAACCTCGTACGACTTGCTGGTATTCCATCATCCTCTAGTCGTCTGCAGAAAACAACATGATTCTGAGTCGAAAATTTGATTGCGGAAGTGAAACTATATGGGAAATCCAAGTCCTCCAAGCTGTTCAATAAGGGCTAGATATGTTATGCACCCACAGAGTGAAGGGCCTCGGGTTATGATCCATTTTTCGTAGTGCGAATACACTTCCCATTTCAAACGATTTCTACACAATTTATCCCTCTCAGCTTGATCCTAATGCGTCTGCGATAAGAGAACCTAGAGTTATTTTAGACCTCTGGCTGATTCCGACTGTTTCTATCATATTTTATATCCCTATCCAGCCTTCAATCACTCATCGCCGGTGACACGAGCAGCGGGATTCAAAACAACACGCCTAGCCCATCCCTGCTGCAACCCAAAAGTTAGCCAGCCATTATCATCCAATCTCTGATTATCGGCAGGCTCGTGATCTTCGAATTATGTGCGCATCGTATTGTAAACAAATCCTCTTGAAACAGATCAACCTCTACCCCGCCCACACCCCACGAGGCGGTGTGCCAGCCCCTCTCATGAGGTCAGTTAGGACGCCAGGCCAAGGCAAACGGGGACATTTGGGTCTGTTCCAAATTATCAAGCCCACTAGTACCCCGCTAACACCCATGAACACAACCGCCACCAGCGTCTGTTCTGGTGCTTTCGGGGATCGCGGATTAAAACCGGAAGGTGCCTTAAGCAGCGCCAAGCGGGGAAAATCTCAGTATAAAAGGCCACCAGTTTTCCCCAACTCTGCGTTTCTTCACCAGCGACCAAGCCTTCAAACTCACTACATACCAACTTTCAAACAATCAAACTAGCCTTTTAAGCCCCCCCCCTTCATACCAAACAAACATCAACATGGGTGGATGCAGTTGCACTACTTGCTGCTCCGGCACCTGCAGCGGATCCTGCCAAGGATGCGGATCCTGCAACGTCGGTTCCCTCTCTTCCACTTTAAACTCTTGACTTTGACTGACAACTGAATCCGTAGCACTAAATCTCCTCCCCTCCCCGAGACCGTTATGCGCACGAACTACTTTGCCGTTATGCCTTCAGCTTGGGCAACGATAGTGCTTAGAGGGTGGATGAGTGGTTCGGAGCATGGGTACGAAGCTATCAGTCAGGGATTTCTTTTTCGATTTGATTTTATATCCGGCCGGATAAGTTCTGTTTTGTTTGTCAGTCCAATTTAACAACTTAAACCGTGTTTGTTCCAATCCCAACTGCGACTGAGAGGATAGAACCCTTGATACTTAGTAAAGGTATTTTGGTATGTCCATTTGTAGCAATCCGTGCTTGGGATGAGCGAGAGCATCAATTTCCCAGGCAAAAAATATTCTAAGTCCAGCGAGCTGCCCCAATACAGAAGACACAAGACGCTAGATTTGAGTTGCGGCACAGTCTTGCGCCAAAATAAATGTAGCCTCAGCCTGGCAGCCTGAGTACACTCCATTTTTAGAAGGTAACTTAATTGCTTTGCCCAATGCGATGCTTAAGCAGTCTCCGAAATAGATAATTAGTATAGCGTAGCGGTACCGGTACGATATCGGCGCCAGGCAACCATGGCTTTATTGGATTCGACGAAGTAGTGTAGGGCAAGGAATGAAAAGACGGAAGCCTATGCTCGAACACCATGTGAAATCTGTCCATTAGTATCCTGATCATTAGTGTAGAAGTCTGTAAGTAACGTGGCATTGGAGGCAAAGGGCGAGAACAATAAGGAAAACAGACATTGCATGTCGGTGGGCCAGGGGGGACGGGGGTCATTTATGGAGATGATCGCTACGAAATACCGGTGCCTTCAGGTTGAAGAAGACTGATAAAAGGTGCTCTATGAGGGATTCTGACGAGGATAACCGGTAGTGGGAGCAAATAGTGGGGAGTAATGGGGGAGAAGATGCCCTGCGACGAGATAAAAGAGAGGGGTGCGGGAACCTTGGGGGCTAACCGCCTAGCCACCAGGGTGTCGAACCGGTTGAAAAAGTTTGACGATCATGAACTATAGTACTCGAGTACCACATGTGGGTATGACAAAAGATAAAACTGCCTCATATTATCACGGAAAGACACATCAGATCGCTTCTAGCTGCTCAAGAATAGACTTCTAGGCGGGGCACCTGGTAGAACGAGATCAGAGGTAGGACGGAATTTGCTCGTATTTGCAGCTGGCAGATCCTGCGGGGCTCTCCAAAGCCGGACCGGAACCCCCCCCAAGGAGATAAAAGCGGGAGGCTCGCGAGAGGAACGATTCTGCAGGCCGGCTCCCCCTGAGGGGCGGAACCTAAAAAGAGGTGAGGCGGATTAATGATGGTATCGTACGAGAAGCTGGTCCCTCCCTCTGATAAAAGGTTGGTGCGGTCGATTGTGAAACAAGACGGGATTTCAATCATCCGGACACGCTTTGGGATGCAATGGGACATGGCCATCTAGGGAGGGGGTGTTGGCGGCACGGTTCCCTGTGAATAGTGAGGAGTGGGAGGAGGGAAGGAATAAGGAAGCAGAGGGATTGGTTCCAGGGGTTGGTTCCTGGGTACTTAAAAGAGCTCCTCGAGTAGGGTACGGGTACCGGAGTTTAGGCGCTGGGGGAATGTATCTCGTCAGTGCTTCTACTTATTGCGTGCAATTCCCGCATGACAATCAATCAAGACAAACTCAGAAGCTCGGCCGATAGCTCTTATCTTGGTCAATCACTGGTTACTAGTTCACAAATACAATCGCACCCAAAGCCCAGGAACCCCATTCGGCACAGCGGGGCATCCGGGGGAACGGGGAGAGAAAGTTTGTGATGCTTGTGGCGCAGGAGCACAAATCGCATCCGTTAGGATGTCAATGGCTTGTATTTTGAACGGTCTGGGTGAACCTCGTGTGGTTCTTCCTCGTGTTTTCCGTCTGCGCCCCCGAGTCGTCCTGTGGCGTGGGGCTTCAAGAACACTTCTCATCAGAAGGTTGTTGGTGGTTCTTTAAGACAAGTTATACCCCCCTTTCGTTCATCTGCGGTTCCCACACGAGAGCCAAGTCCGGGTGGAATTAGCATAATTAGAGAATATATTGGCGCACCGTTTAATAATGTATTCCTTGCTACAGGTGTTGTATAATATTATCATAGCCAGAAACTTCTACGACTTTAGGTTTGTGGACCTCTTCGTGGAGGGGTTCGGTCCAAGGGGTTCTCCACCCCAAAGAATTATTTTTTCCGTCAAAATGTTGTTTCAGCTGTAGTGTACGAGCTTAAACCACCCCTAGATGGTATTGGTATGATAAAGTTATCGTGAATATATGAGTTAAACAAAAAAAACAGAAACAAAAGCTCGCATGATACCGTCTCCACCGTACTCACACGGTTGAGGCTCCGGGAATGAGTAAGCATGATTCCCTGTTTAGGTGAGGCTCAAGTTTAGATGCGGCTCAAGTTGGAAGAGCGAACTTCTAAATTTACCCTCCACATCCTCTTTCCCTCTTCCCTAACATCGACTTCCCGCGTCTCTTGGTCCCCAAAGCTCTCCCGGAAGCTATCCAGATCGACTGGTGGGTTCAACTCTCTCTTGTCACGAAGCTTACCGGACAGGTTTGTCGGCAAAGTCAGGTTGATGGAATAACATTTGTAGGGCGGACCGTGGCTATTCGCAAGAATCATACTATTCGAGCAGAGAGGCACCGAACCCTCTAAAGCCAGCGCCAAGCTACACAAGATCCCTCGCCCCACACGAATATTTCATCCAAGTGCGAATAACGGGGCTTGGACTTTGCCTAATTCATCAATTCACTCCCTCAACTATTGACTTGGACTAGTTAAGACATCCTTCCCTTGATAATTTGGCAAAGAAACTCACTACCGACTTCTTGAAAGAGTTGCTGGGAAGATTGAAGGCACCATTAGGATGGATCCTCCTGTTGGATCAACTAGCGGTGGCTCGATACACGAGCAGATGGCCATGTTGCAGCTGAATCAAGTTGGGCGCAACGCTCAAAGACGGCCCGCACCCCCGCCTCTTCCCCCAAAAAGAGCTCCACCTCCGCTCAGTGTTGCAGAAGGCCTTTGATGATCGAACCCGGGGGGTTAGCAGGGGGGGGTTTGAATCGGGGCTTCTGAAAAATGGTGATTGAAGGGGGGGGCCCTTTAACGTCTTAGTAAGCAAAAATAGCAGGAACTCTGATGGGAATTTCTACCTTTTGCCCAGATGTCTGAGCATTTATTGCTCAGAAGCCGGGGAAGTGGAGTACCAGTGCTAGTCTATTTGCTTTTTCTGCTGCATTTGTCCCCTTTTCCTATCATTTCATTTGTTTCTTTGCCCCCAACTGCCTTCAAATATTATTGTTTACCGATTTGTTAGGAGGGGTTCTATCTTATAACCCCCCGGTTCGAAAAAGCGCGTTCTTGGCCCCCGATCATTTTTTGATCGAACCCCCCCCCCCCTTTATTGCAACATTGCCTCCGCTCCCCGCGAGAAAGACGAGCCGTTCATCATTGGCTAGTTTCTACAGCTCGAGCTCTAGTTCGGATCCTAAACCTAACCAGGCGCATGCCTTGACCGTGAGGCATCCAGAGTGTTCCATCGTAGTGAACTATACACCCTTCACACAAAGAATATCCTAGGCAGACTGAATTCGATCGTTAACCAGAATCCCCCGTCTCAGATGCATTTTCGCTATTCCGGTGGATGCGCCCTAGAATAGCGCGCCTTGCAACACTAACTTACCTTCCGACATAGGTGGGAAGGCTATCGCCAGGCTTTGAGCATTCGGAGGGCACCGCGCGATTAATACAGTATGATATCATGGGAAGTGTCTAAAAGCCATAAGTGGAAAACAATTGTGCTCAACCCCCCCCCTCGCACCTCTCCAAGGCTCACACTGGACCCCTTCTAATAGAGGGGTTTAGCAATACCGTGCAAAGTGACGATTGTGCTGTTGCTAGAGGCAACGGGCCGATTCACCATGGTAACGCCGCTAGGTCATGTGTTTATATTTTGATCAGAATAGCACGATGTGT
>Ga0307509_10002402_pt1 | contig 30348 bp, 24 predicted proteins | sample 10_EM_MG_FD_202245 | JGI IMG/M metagenome (GOLD analysis project Ga0307509, IMG submission 202245) | Populus trichocarpa ectomycorrhiza microbial communities from riparian zone in the Pacific Northwest, United States - 10_EM | ecosystem: Host-associated > Plants > Roots > Unclassified | place...
CACGACCCGGGCAGAGCTCCCCAGCGATCGCGCCGTCACCATCGAGCCAGAATTCCCCCGCCACCTCCCACCTCGCCCACCTCGCCCAACTCGCCCAACTCGCCCAACTCGCCCAACTCGCCCAACACGCCCAACTCGCCCAACTCGCCCAACTCGCCCAACTCGCCCAACTCGCCCAACTCGCCCAACTCGCCCAACTCGCCCAACTCGCCCAACTCGCCCAACTCGCGGTGAGGCGGCAAGCAGTTCTGCGGATGCGCAGGTGTCCGTGTCGAACAGCTATCCTGCTGTAAGCCCCATAACGCAGATCACAATCATTGGAGCTGGAACAGATGGCCGTCGAGCGCGCTCGGTACACTTGGGCGATGCGGCTCAGGAGATTGACGTCGCGCGCCATCTCGCGCCGACCCGCTACGCCGATCAGACGGAACAAATCGGACGACGAATCGGTATGCCGCGAATGCAGCTTCGCAGGCTCGCCGCATCGCTTTCGATCGTGATGGTCGGGTGTGGATCCCACCGCCCTACACCGGAACCCGCGGTTCCGGACCGACCGCCCTCACCGAGCGCGGCAGCAACCACACCCGATCCAGGCAAGCCGAGGGCGGCGATCGGGACCTGGGGATTCGACCTCGCGAGCATGGAGCGCTCGATGACGCCGGGGGCCGACTTCTTCCGCTATGCCAGCGGCACGTGGCTCAAGACCACCCAGATCCCGCCGGACAAGGCGGGCTACAGCATGTTCACCCAGCTCGGAGAGCTCAGCGACGCGCACATCCGCGAGATCCTCGAGGCGGCCCACGGCGACCCCGGCAGCGACGCCCAGAAAGTCGGCGACTACTACCGGACGTTCATGGACGACGCGGCGATCGAGGCCCAGGGCATCGCGCCGATCGAGGCGCGGCTCGACGACATTGCACGGATCAAGACGCGCGGCGATCTCGTGCTGCGCTTCGCCGCCGCGACCCGCCGCAACGGCCGTTCGCCGGTCGCCGTCGAGGTGCGCCCGGACGACCGCGCCCCCGATCAGTACCTCGCCGCGATCTCGCAGAGCGGCATCGGGCTGCCCGATCGCGACATGTACGAACCGAACGCGCCGCAGTTCGCCAAGCTCCGCGACGGCTACCGCGCCTACATCACCCAGATGTTCGAGCTGGTGGGCGACAAGGACGCGGCCACGCGCGCCGCCGGCGTCTACGCGCTCGAGGCCAAGCTCGCGCACGTCCACTGGACCCGCGTCGAGGTCCGCGATCCCCAGAAGACCTACAACAAGCTGACGCTCGCCGAGCTCCAGAAACTCGCGCCGGATATCGACTGGAAACCCTGGCTGCAAGCGGTCGGGCTCGCGAGCCAGCCGGTGGTGAACGTCCACGAGCCATCGGCGATCGCCAGGACCGCGGCGTTGATCCAGCGCGAGCCGATCTCGGTATGGAAGGACTACCTGCGGTTCGCCGCGATCAGCGGCGCGGCGCGCTATCTGCCCAAGCGATTTGTCGATGCGCAGTTCGAGATGTACGGCAAGACGTTGAACGGCCTGCAGCAAAACTCACCGCGCTGGGAACGCGCCATCTCCGATACGGTCAACTGGCTCGACAACCGGATGGGCCAGGCCGTCGCGCCGCTGTACATCGCCAAGCACTTTCCCCCCGAGACCAAGGCGCACGCCGATCAGCTGGTCCAGAACGTGCTCACCGCGATGGGCCAGCGGATCGACGGCCTGACCTGGATGTCCGCCGAGACCAAGGCGAAGGCCAAAGCCAAGCTGGCAAGGTATCATCGCAAGATCGGGTATCCCGACAAGTGGCGCGAGTTCTCGGCGCTGTCGATCGTCGCCGGTGACGCGGTCGGCAACGCGGCGCGGCTGTCCGAGCTCGAGTACGCGCGCCAGCTCGCCAAGCTCGGCCAGCCGATCGACCGCGATGAATGGGAGATCACGCCGATGACGATCAACGCCTATTACAGTCCGACGTTGAACGAGATCGCGTTTCCCGCCGCGATCCTGCAGCCGCCGTTCTTCGACGCCAACGCCGACGACGCGGTCAACTACGGCGCGATCGGCTCGGTGATCGGCCACGAGATCAGCCACGGCTTCGATGACCGCGGCGCGCAGTACGATGGCGACGGCGCGCTCCACAACTGGTGGACCAAGGATGACGCCGACAAGTTCCAGCACGCCGCCGCCAAGCTGGTCGAGCAGTACAACGCGTACTGCCCGTTCCCGGCAGCCGACGGCAAACCCGCGCAGTGTGTGAATGGCACGTTCACGCTCGGCGAGAACATCGCCGATCTCGCCGGCCTCACCGTGGCTTACACCGCCTATCACCTGGCGCTCGGCGGCAAACCGGCGCCGGTGCTCGACGGACTGACCGGTGACCAGCGGTTCTTCCTCGGGTTCGCCCAGGCCGAGCGCGAGCTATCGCGCCCCGAATTCCTCGCCAACCGGCTGGTCAGCGATCCGCATACCCCCGACGAGTTTCGCACCTCGGTGGTCCGCAACCTCGACGCCTGGTACGACGCGTTTCACGTCCAGCCCGGCGACGCGCTGTATCTCCCGCCGGATCAGCGAGTCCGGATCTGGTAAATGCCGGGCCGCAGGACCCGCGCCGTGGTGGTCACTCGCGGTGCTGAAGTAGCTCGATCTGGCGATCGATCTTCGCGACCAGCTTCGCCGGCGGGTTCAGGTCGTGCGCCTTGCGGCACGCCGCGATCGCGTCGTCCCAGTGCTCCTGCGCCTCGAACGCGAGGCACAGGTTGTACGCGTAGCGCGCGTCGGGGACGAGCGTGTTGGCCTGCTGGAACGCCGCGACCGCGCCTGGGATGTCGGCGGTGCGCAGCTTCTCCTTGCCCTCGTCGTTGAGCGTCTCGGCCTCGGCGCGATGGGCCTCGTCGGCCTTGGTCGTCGTGGTCGGATCCGCGGCGGCGCCGGCGCCTGCGGACGAGCCGCTGCCGGTGTCGGTGGTCGCGGGCTCGACGCGCGCGATGCGCGCGCCGCTGCAGCCGGACTTGGCGAGCAGATCGGCGATGGTCTTCGCGACGACCTCTACCGCCTCGGTCTCGGGCATCGCGTTGTTGATGATCAAGCCCGACGACTCGCCGTGGATGCGCGCCGTGCCGAGCAACTCGGTGGTCTGGCCGTCGGTGAGCACGAGCAAGGTGTCGATCGTCGCCAGGTTCGGATTCGAGATGATGCGGCTGCCGCCGCGGCCGAGCGCGGTGATGTTGAGGTCGAGCACGACGTCGGCCGGCGTCGCGCCGACAGCGCCGACCTGCTCGAAGCCGCACTGCTGGCGCAGCTTGTCGAACACGGCTGCCTCGAGGGCCATCGCCTGGCCCTGGGAGGCGAACGCGGTGCCTTTCACCCGCAGGCCGACGGTACGGTACGACTGCAGATTGGCGACCGGCATCGTGCGCTGGACGGTTGCGGAAGGATGACAGCCGGCGATCACGGCGGCGAACAAGCAGGCGGCGGCGCGCAAGGCGGCAGCATATCTCACGGGCCGATTGTGGACCCGGGTTGGCCGCGCAGATTCGCGGCGACCGCGCGGTTGCCCGGCGGCGCCGCGCAGGTCACCCCGCGGCGGCCGTCCCGAGCGTGGCAAACAGCGGCAGCGGGGTGGCGTCGAGCTGCGTGGTGCGCCGCTCGCCGACGCGGAGGGCGAGATCGTTGGGGCCGAACGTCGCGCCCACGTGGAGACCGGTTCCTCCACGACGAGAAGGTACGCCTGCGCAAGATGCTGCCGCCGATCGGTGGCTTCGCGATCGGTGCGATCCGCGCTAACCTGTCACGAGATGCCACGCGTCACGCTGATGGTCACCAACGCGCCGCCGCGGGTGATCGACGTGCTGCCGCGAGCGACGCTGCTGGGTGCCGCAGTGCGCGCCCGCATGCCGATCGGCCGGTCGTGCCGCGGCGTTGCGGTGTGCGCCGCCTGCCGGATCGTCATCGTGGATAGCCGCGACGCAGTCGAGCCGATGGACGAGCTCGAGGCACGACTCGCGGCACGGTCCCCGCTCGCCGCGCACGAGCGCTACGCGTGCCGTGCGCGTATCACCGGCGATGTCACGGTGACGACATCGTACTGGTAGCGCGCTTCTGGTTGACGCCCCGCGCGGCGGGCGACACATCGGCCGCCACGGCCGCCGGCATGGTGGTCGGCGGCGCGCGGATCGCCGGGGCCTGATCAGGGCACGAGCACAGCGCGGAATCGCACGCGATTCTCCATCATGTGAGCGAACGCCTGCTCGGCCTGCTCGAGCTTGAACGTCTCGGTGCGCGGTCGGATGTTGGCCAGCGCGCTGAACACCATCGTATCCTCGGAATCGATCGCGCTGCCGCTCGGCCAGCCCTGGATCGACTTGCCGCTGAGCAGGCCCATCGCGTTGACCGAGATCGGCGTGAACGGCGCCGCGACGATCAGGAGCTTGCCGCGCGGCTTGAGCCCGTCGATCGTGCTCGCGATGGCCTCGCTCGACGGTGCCGTCGCGAGCACGAGGTCCGCGCCCCCGAGCTTCTGCAGCCCCTCGGCCGCCGGCGTCACCGCGGTGTCGATGTACTCGTGGGCGCCGAGCTCGCGGGCGAGCTGGGCTTTGTCGGCGCCGCGCGAGATCGCGACCGTGCGAAACCCCATGCGCACGGCGAACTGAACTGCGAGGTGGCCGAGGCCGCCGATACCCTGGACCGCCACGGTCTGGCCTGCCCGTAGGCCGCTATTGCGCAGCGAGTTGTAGGTGGTCACGCCGGCGCACAGCAGCGGACCCGCGTCGACCGCGGACAGCCCCTCGGGGACGCGGGCGACCGAGGACGCGGGGACGACCACGTACTCGGCGTAGCCGCCGTCGTGGCTGAGCCCGGTGACCTTCGCGTTCACGCAGTTGATGAACAGGCCGCGGCGGCACGCGTCGCACTCGAAGCAATGGCCACCATGCCAGCCAACCCCGACGCGATCGCCGACCTTCCACGCCGTGACGTCGGGGCCGACGGCGTCGATGCGCCCCGCGACCTCGTGACCGGGAATACGTGGCAGCTGGAGGCCGGGGTACGCAGCCGTCTTGGCGAACTGGTCGCTGTGGCAAACACCGCACGCTTCGACCTTGATCCGTACCCAGCGCGGCGCCGGCGTCGGAATCTCGCGCTGCACCAGCTCGAACGGCGCATTGGGCTTGGTGATCTGGATGGCTTTCATCGTGGGCATGGCGTTCTCCTTGGCCGTGAGTCTAGGCCCGTCCACGCCCCGGGCACAGCTCGCGGGGGCGCGCCGGGCCCCCCATCACGGGCAGGTTCGGCACTCCCGAAGGCCGGCTCGTCGCGCGGCGATGCCAGCCTGCTTTGTGACGCGACCGGGGTACGCTGGCGCATGGGCTCGTTCAAGGATCTGGTGAAGCTTCGCGGGCTCAAGGAAGCGGGGCTCGTCGTACAGACGGCGAGCGAACAGGCGCAGGGCAAGCGTGAGGACGAGCTGCGCAAGCAGCGCGAGACTCAGGAGGCCGCCGCTCGTGGCGTGCTCGCCAACGCCCCGCGGTATCCGTGGGCGCGCGCCGCCACGCTCGCCGAGGCGCGGGGCCTGCTCGACGAGCACCAGATGGCGTTCTCGATCGCCGGGCGTGGCGAGGTCGAAGCGGTCATCGACATCGACGCGCTCGTCGAGCCGCCGCAGATCGCCGATGGCGATGTCTCGCTCGACGAGCTGATCTTGCCGAGCGAAGGCTCGGCGCTGTACGTCCGCGGTGACCTCGCGATCGGCAAGCGAATCGTCCAGCGGGCTCGAGCCGGCTTGCTCATCGTGTTCGGCGCGCTGCGCGCGCACCACGTCGTCACCAGCGGGCGGATCCTGGTCACCGGAGATCTCGAGGTCACCGGCACGCTGTATGGCAACAGCACCAACCACGCCACGATCGTGCTCGGCGCCGCGCGGATCGGAACCCTGATCAGCGCGAAGCACCACCTGTTCTCGCTGCTCGGCGCTGTCTCGATCGGCGAGCTGGTCGATCCAGATGGCGATGCGCCGAACTTCTCGATCTTTGCCCGCAGCACGCCGCGGTCGTCGCGATCGATCGATCCGATGATCGGCGACGCGCACGACGCCGCCGCGATCGCGGTGGCGCTGACCGGGCGCGACGACGTGTTGTCCTCGCGGTAAGCACGGCGCTCCCGGCGACCGCCCGGCGCGCCCGGGACGCGACTCGCGCCACCTACCCGCGGACTACCCGCGCGCGGCAGTGTCCGCATTTCGGACACCGGGCACCGCACATGCAGACATCTTGCAGATCGCCGCGGTAGCTGTGGCCGCCGCGGCGGCCGCGCTCGGCGTCAGACGTGGTCAGCGGGCGGCACGACGATCCTCGCGATCGCGCGCGCCACCCGGATACCATCGAGCGCCGCCGACACGATCCCGCCCGCGTAGCCTGCGCCCTCGGCGCACGGGTACAGGCTCGTGAGATCCGGTGACTCGAGGCTCGCGGCGTCGCGCGGAATGCGCACCGGCGACGACGTGCGGGACTCGACGCCAACGAGGACGGCCTCCTCCGTGACGTAGCCGCGCATCTGGCGATCGAACGCGGCGAGCGCCTCACGCAAGCGGGCAGCAAGCGGCAAACCGGTTGCATCGAGCACGGCGCCGATGTCACCAGCGGCGAGCCCGGGCTCGTAGCTCGTGGCCGGGACAGTCGACGAGCCGCGACCGCGCACGAAGTCGGTGACACGCGTCGCGGGCGCGCGGAGCTGTCCGCCACCGGCCACGGCGGCCGTGCGCTCCAGCGTGCGCTGGAGGTCGGAGCCGCCCAGCGGCAGCGGCAAGCCGAGGCGCTGGAGATCGGCGACATCGACCGACACCACCAGGCCCGAGCTGGCATAGGGCGAGTCGCGGCGTGACAGGCTCATACCGTTGACCACGACCCCGTCGGGCTCGGTGGCGGCAGGCACGATCCAGCCCCCCGGACACATGCAGAACGAGAACGCGCCGCGCTTGTCGTCGGGGGTGTAGGCGAGCTTGTAGGCAGCGGACGGAAGTGCGGGATGTCCGGCGGCCCGGCCGTACTGGATCCGATCGATCAGCGGCTGTGGGTGCTCGATGCGAACCCCCATCGCGAACGGCTTGGCTTCGAGCCGCACGCCGGCACGCACGACCAAGTCGTGCACGTCGCGAGCGGAGTGACCGGCAGCCATGACGACGGCGCGACCGATGACTTCGCCGCCGTCGGCCAAGCGCACGCCGATCGCGCGGCGATCGCGGATGATGAGGTCTACGACGCGGGCGCCGAACCGCAATTCGCTGCCGGCGGCCTCGAGCTTTTCGCGTAGTGCGGTGATCACTTTCGGCAGCTTGTTGGAGCCGATGTGCGGCCGGGCGTCGACGAGGATGTCGTGGGGCGCCCCGTGGATCGCGAGGATCTCGATCACGTCGCGGACGTCGCCCCGTTTGTGCGAGCGCGTGTACAGCTTGCCGTCGGAATAGGTCCCGGCACCGCCTTCCCCAAAGCAGTAGTTGGAGTCGGGATCCACCACGCCGTGCTGCGTGAGCCCCTTGAGATCGCGGCGCCGCGCCTGGACCAGCTTGCCACGATCGAGGATCACCGCGGCAATGCCCGCGCGCGCGAGCTCGTAGGCGCAGAACAGGCCGGCAGGGCCGCCACCGACGATCACCACGGGCGGTCCGGCGACCTCGCGCAGCGGTGCGCCGCCGAGCACAGTGGCGGTCGCAGCACCGACGACGATGTGGAACCGGATCCGGCCGCGCCGCGCATCGAGCGATCGCTTGCGAATCTCGAGTGGCGGCAACTCTGCGGGCGATCCGCCGAGCTTGGCAGCCAGCTTGCGCGCCAGCTGGGCCGGCTCGTCGGCGGGCGACGCCAGCTCGTCGAGCTCGAGCTCGAGCGTGAAGTCATCATCCGGCGCGAGGCGCATCAGCGCGCATCGTAGCGGAAACCCACTCGGTTCGGCGGAATGCGGGCGACCCGAACGAGCCTCGCCGCCCTGACACGGAGCCGTTCGCCGGCGCGGAGTCCCGCGGGCTCAGCCCGGCGCGAATGCCGCCACGGGAATATCGAGCGCGCTGCGATCCTCGCGCGCGATCAGCTGCGCCTTGGTCACGACGTTTGGCAGCACGTTCAGCGCGAAGTACTGCGCGGCGAACCGCTTGCCCTCGTAGAACGCGCGGTCCGGGTGGTCGGCGGCGAGCTTGCTCGCAGCGACCTCGGCGATCACCGCGGCATCGAGCAGCAACCACCCCACGGTGGTCTCGGCCATCATCTCGAGGAACCGGTTCGCCGCCGCCGGCACCATCTCCATTTTGCCGCCGCCGAACCACTGCATGAACTTGCCGCCGGCGCCGGTCAGCGCTTCCATCGCCTGGCCGAGCGCGGCGACGGAGTCCTTGAGCGTCGGGTGCTGCTTGTTGGCCGCAACGAACTGTCCGACATCCTTGCCGAACGCCTGGATGTTCGCGCCGCCGCGCTGCATCAGCTTGCGACCGACGAGATCCATCGCCTGGATGTGGTTGGTGCCCTCGTAGATCGAGAAGATCTTCGAATCGCGGCAGTACTGTTCGACCGGCCAGTCCTTGAGATAGCCGGCGCCGCCGTACACCTGGATCGCCGTCGCACAGATCTGGAATGCCTGATCGCTGCCGTACGCCTTGAGCAGCGGAACGAGCAGGTCGACCTGACCGGTATGGTATTCAACCGCCGTCGGATCGCCGCCGGTGTGACCGATGACGTTCACCCGGTCGAGGTGCATGGTCAGCTTCACCGTGAGCGCGCGGAGCCCCTCGACGCGCGCCTTCATATCGAGCAGCATCCGGCGAACGTCCGGATGCTCGATGATCGGCACGCGCGGCGCGCTCGCGTCCTTCCAGTGCTTGATCGAGCTGCCCTGCTTGCGCTCCTTGGCATAGTCGAGCGCGTTGAGATACGCCGACGACGCGATCGCCAGGCTCTGGATGCCCACCCCGATCCGGGCGGAGTTCATCAGATGGAACATCTGCGACATGCCCTTTTGCTCGGTCGTGCCGACGAGCTCGCCGATACAACCGTTGTTGTCGCCAAAGTTGAGCACCGCCGTGGTCGACGCCCGGATGCCCATCTTGTGCTCGATGCCGCCGACCGTCACGTCGTTCGACGTGCCGTCGGGCCGCAGCTTGGGCACGATGAACAGCGACAGGCCCTTGGTACCGGGGGGCGCGTCCGGGGTCCGCGCGAGCACCATGTGGACGATGTTGCTCGACATGTCCTGGTCGCCGCCGGAGATGAAGATCTTGACCCCGCGGATGTCGTACTTGCCGTCGGGCCGGCGGGTCGCCACCGAGCTCGCCGAGCCAACGTCGCTGCCGGCGTGCGGCTCGGTCAGGCACATCGTGCCGGCGTACGTGCCGTCGAACATCTTCGACACGTAGGCTGCCTGTTGCTCCGGTGTGCCGAACGCGATGATCACCTCGGCCGCGCCGTGGGTCAGCGCCGGGTACATGTTGAACGCCGTGTTGGCGCCGCTCATGAATTCCTCGACCATCAGCGCGAGCGTGATCGGGCCCGCCTGGCCACCGTGGCCCTCCTCGACGGCGAGCGTCCGCCAGCCCGCCTCGAACAGCGCCTTCCACGCTTCCTTGAACCCGGCCGGCACATGGACCTGACCGCTCTCGAGGCGACAGCCTTCCTCGTCCCCGGACCGGTTGTAGGGACCGAGGTACTTCTGGGCCCAGCCGTAGGCTTCCTCGAGCACGGCGGTGACCTCGTCTTTGCCCCAGTTGGCGTACGGCGCCTTGCCGATCAGCTCGTCGAGCTTGAACTGCTCGAACAACAGAAAGGACAGATCGCGAAGGTTGGACTTGTACTGATTAGGCTGCGGCATCGTCTGGCCTCGCTGTTATGAATGAACCGTCATTCATTTTATGACGCGGCCAACACGCCGCGGCAAGGGGAGGCGCGACCCGTTTCGCCTGGGGACCGGGGCCCCAGGGGCGCCCGTCCTCACGCTGCAAAGTCGCAGATAACCGCAGGGAATCAATTGCGCAGGCGAGCTTCAAGCAGCCGGAGGTCATCCCAGTTGATATCCGAGACCACCGCCATGCCGAAGCCGCCGGAGGCCCAGGCGATCACATGAAAGCCGCGGCTCGTCGTCTCCTGGCGCGACCGCAGCGTGGCGTCGGCGAACGCGAACACCGAGATCGTGTGGAGCCGGCGCTGATAGACGAACGCCGCCGCCTTGTGGCCGAGGAACACCGCGAGCGAGCCGCCGCGCAGCTGGAACTCGTCGTCGCCGACGAAGCTTACCGGCGGGACGAAGTCGAGTCGGCCCGTGAACCACGGCTTGACGTTGTGCAGGTCGCTGGACGCGACCTCGAGCGGGCTCTGCGCGCTGACGATCCGCAGGTGGTCGCCGACCGCCTCATCGAAGATCACCGTGTCGGCCGCCGGCGGCCGCACGACGAGCAGCGCGATCGCCGCGGCCATCGCGGCGCCGAGCGCGAAACCGACGACCACCGACCGCCACGGCTTGTGTACGGTGAGGTGCGCGCGCACCAGCTGATCGCGCAGCCGCCGCGGAGCCGGTATCCGGACGTGATCGGCGAGCGCCGCCGTGATCAGGCGCTCGGCTTCGTCGGTGCTGGGATCGAGCTCGGTCATTTCGCCCCCTGTAACGCCGCGCGTAACCGGGCCCGCGCCCGCGACAGCCGCGACTTCACGGTACCCTGCGCGCAACGGGCGATGTCGGAGATCTCCGCCTCGCTGAAGCCCTGCGCGTCGAGCAGCACGATGAATCGCAGCTCGATCGGCAGCGTGGCGATCGCGCGCTCGAGATCTGCCGCCGCGAGGTAGCGCAGCTGATCGAGGGCCGCGGTATCCCACACCTCGTTCGCCGAACGCTCGCCCACGCTATCATCGGCGACCTCGAGCACGATCTTCTTCCGTCGAGCCTGGTCGATGAAGCAGTTGCGCAGGATGCGGAACAGCCACGCGCGCAGATTCGATCGCGGTGCGAGCCGGCCGACGCCGCCGAGCGCACGCGCATAGGTCTCCTGGACGATGTCCTCGGCGTCGCTGGTCGACGAGCACAGATGGCGCGCAAGACCGTAGAGCTCGTCGACGTATGCCAGTGCCTGCTCGGCGAGCGGTAGCTCGGCGTCGGCGCGGTCGGCGACGACCGTGAGCCGGGGCTTGCGAGACAGGAACATGGCGACAGGTATATCGAACGACCTGCATGTCCGGTTCCCGTTAATCGTGAGCCACCGTAGATGCGCACGCGCCCCACCCGATCAAGCGTGCGCGATCTTCGGAGGGCAGCGGCGTCCCGTCTGGGGGCATCTCGCAGCCGACCAGGCGGAGCGCGACATCGCCTCGTGCCGCCTCCAGCGCCGCTGCATCGAGCAGCGGATGCGACGCCTTGCCGCCCTCGTCATGGCAGCCGCTGCACCGCTGCGTAACCATCGCGAGCGCCGTCGCGGTGGTCACCGCCGGATCACAGACTGCGTGTGTGGACACCTTGCAGGCCGTCACGAGAGCGCCGCTCGTGGGAGCCACGCTCGACGTCGCCCCGGGTCCGTGACCCTGGCACGCGCACAGGATCGCGAGGCTAGCCCACCAGCGCACGCTCGACCCACGTTGCCTGCGCCCCCTCCATCGCGATGCCGCGATAGCCGAGCCCGTGATCGACCGCATCGGCAGCCCACGGCAGCGGTGCTTTCTTCTCCACCGACATCGGCGCCGGCAGCGGAAATACCAGCGACCGCGTCGCGATGTGAAGGATCGAGTTGGTCCGGTGGAGATGGGCCTGATGAATATGGCCGTAGAATACCGTCGTATTGGGATGGCGGTCGAGGATCGCCAGCGCGCGGTCGCCGTCCTGCGTGAACCAGTCCCACGGCTGGGCGAGCGAGAACAGCGGCCGGTGCGTGAACACCAGGAGCGGCCGGTCCGTGGGGACCTTGGCGACCTCGCGCTCGAGCCACGTCAGCTGCTCGTCGCCGATCGCGCCCTTCGGATCCGAGACATTGTCGAGCGCGATCATGTAGACCCCGCGCAATTCGCGCGCCTGATGGGTCGCGCCGAACACGCGCTGGAACGCTTCGCCGTGGTCGGCCGCCGCGTCGTGCTCACCGGGGATCACGAGCAGCTCGGTGCCGAGCTTGCCCAGCATTACCTTGGCCGCCTCGAGCCGGGCCCGTCGCTCACCGGCGTCGGTCGTCATGTGCGTCACGTCGCCGGTGTGGACCACCAGCGCCGGACGGTTGGGCCAGCTGGCGATCTCGGCGACGCTGCGCTCGAACGCCGCCGTGGGCTCGGGATTCGCCGCGCCCTGGTATCCCCAGTGGGTATCGGTGATCTGAAACATCAGAAAACCGGTTGGTTCCGGGGCGTCCGGTGTTGCAGGCTTGGCTGCCGGGGTCGCCGCGCGCTTGGCGCCTGCTCCACACGCGCTCGCTAGCCCGACCCAGAGTGCCCCACCACTCAGCCGAAGCAGATCTCGACGACTCGTGTCGTTCATGGTCAGTTCCTCCGCCTGTGGGAACGAGCATCACCGTGTTTGGTTCCCCGCGTCATGCGGAGTCGTCCATCGCGCTTTGTGCGTTGTGGTCGTGCTGCGAGGAGGCGCTCGAACCGACGCGGTGATACGGTCGGCACGTGCTGAAAGACAAGGTCATCGTCATCACGGGCGCGAGTCGTGGCATCGGCGAGGCGATCGCGCGCGCCTGCATCGACGCCGGGGCCAAGGTCGCGCTGGCGTCGCGCAAACAAGCCGATCTCGATAGTGTCGCGAGCTCGCTGCCCGCCGATCGCGCGATCGCGGTCGCGTGTCACACCGGCAAAGCGGCCGACGTCGACGCGCTGTTCGCCAAGGCGATCGAGCGGTTCGGTCGCGTCGATGGCCTGGTCAACAACGCGGCCACCAATCCGTACTTCGGCCCGCTGATCGATACGCCCGACGCGGCGATCGACAAGACCTTCGAGGTCAACATCAAGGGGTACCTGTACACGATCCGGGCGCTGGCCAAGCATACGCAGGCCCGGGGCGGCGGCGCGGCGGTCGTGAACATCGCCAGCATCGCCGGGCTGCGCGCGGCGCATATGCAAGGCATCTATGGCGCCTCGAAGGCCGCGGTCATCAGCATGACGCAGACCCTGGCTCACGAGCTGGGATCGAGTGGGATCCGGGTCAACGCGATCGCCCCCGGTCTGGTCGAGACCAAGTTTGCCGCGACGCTGGTCAACAACCCGCAGATCCTCCAGCGCGTGGTCCAGCGCACCGCGATCGGCCGTCACGGCCAGCCCCACGAGCTGGCCGGCGGTGCGGTGTACTTTCTGTCCGACGCGGCATCGTTCACCACCGGCGCCGTGCTGGTGTGCGACGGCGGCTCGACGTCCAGCTGAGTGGGCCGCCGCTGAACAAGCGGGCCTCCCGTCTCGGGGCTCCCGGCCCTGGCTGATGCGAGACTCGCGGCCTTGGCTGATGCGAGATCCGGCGGATCAGCGCTTCGCCAGACCGGCGGCGATCTCGCGCGCAACCGCCGGATCGGCCTCGATCGCCACGCCCCACGCCGCGGCGACCTCGAGGTACGCCGCGTCATCGAGGTCGAACTGCGCGAGCGCCTCGCGCGGCGTGAGCGCGGCGAGATCGCGCAGCAGCGCGACGTAGTCGCTGACCCGCTCGAGCCGGCCGTTCGGCACGACGACGCGATCGACGAATGTCGCCGGCGGCGGCGTGGGCTCGCCGAGCACGACGCCACCCCGCGCGCGGAGCTCGCGATGAAATGCATCGCGGGTCTTGTGATCGCCCAGCCGGGGCACCGGATCGCGGGCGAAGTGCGCTTGTTCGCGGATCGCCAGCGCTACGTCGCGCGCCAGCATCGCCTCGTGGTCGGTCAGGCCGACGGTATCGGCCAGCACGGCGATCGCGGCGGCGCGGGCACGCGGCGTGACGTCTACCGCGTTCTCGCAGGCGAACCGGTAGCGGGTGGCGGTGAGCGCGGCGCGCCGCACCCGCCAGCTCGGATCGGCCGCGAGCTCGGCCGCGGCCGCGAGCTCGCCGGCGTCGAGCAGGCCGAACACCGGCTCGCGCGGCTTGCCCGGCCGTGGCGGCACGGACGCCGGGGGCTTGGTCTGGGCCTTGGTGCGCTCGAGGATCGCCGCGAAGCCGGCAGCGGTTTCGCCCACGGGGTTACTGTCAACGGCTTGCTGCGCGAGCGCGACCGCCTCGGTGTGCTTGCCCTGGCCGCTGTACGCGCACGCCAGGTGCGCCCACGCGTGGGCCTTCCAACCCGGATCGTCGCCCGCAGCGCGCAGCAGGTGGTGAGCGATCAGCTCGCTGGTCGCATGGTCGCCGACGTCGTCGAGCGCCCTGGCGTAGGCGTGGAGCTGGCTCGCGTCGTACGCGGCCGGATCGAGCTGATACGCCAGCCCGTACGCGCGGGCCGCACGCGCGCGGTCCATCGCCGCATCGGCGATCCCTCCGTAGGTCAGCCACTGATCTGCACGCACGTACCACCGGCTGGCGTAGTCGAGCACGGTCAGCGCCTCGGCCAGCTTGCCGGACTGGACCAGCGCGCCGCTCAGGATCTGCGTCGCCTGCTCCGGCGCGCTGCGCGTCAGGTGGTGCAGCGCCTCGGGCAGCTTGCCCTGCTGTGCGAGCGCAAGCCCGAGGTTGCGATGGGCGGAGCTGTTGCGCGGATCGATCGCCACCGCGAACCGCCCGAGCTGGGCACCGCGCACCGGATCGCCGTGCTGCAGCGCCGCGACGATCTGCGCCGCGAGCTGGTCGAACGCGAGCGGCACGTCGAGCTTCGCGGCCGCCCACGCATCCGCGAGCGACGCGAGCTGCACGGTGCGCCACGCGAGATCAGCGGCCCCCAGGCCTGCACACAACGCCTCGAACGCGACCGGTCCGCGCCCGGCGGCGAGCGCCACCCGCGCCGCGTGCAGACACGGCCCCGCGCTGATCCCCTCGGTGAGGTAACACGCCGTGTGGAGCACGTCGATCGCGTCGTCGGTCTCGATCTCGCGCGCCGCGAGCTGCGCAGCGACGGCATCGGCCAGCTCCACCGCGCCGACGTGGCCGGTGTGCGACGCCAGCCGACCCGCCTGGGCCGACACGGCCGACGCCCAGCCGTCGGGGCGATCGCGATGCAGCCGGGCGACCGACGCGCTCAGCACGGCGGTCTCTTCGGGGCCCAGGATCCGCGCCGCGACGGTCGCGTGCCCGCGGGCAAACCCGGCGACGTCGCCGTGCGCGCGCTCGTCGATCGCGCAGCTGCGCTCGACGATCCCGAGCCACACGGCGCCGAGCCAGCGATCGATCCGCCGTAGCAACGGCTCGAGCACCCCGAGCAGGCCGCGCGCGTGCTGATCGTCGAGCCAGCCGCGGTGCCGCCAGACCAGCGCGAGCGCCTCGGCGGCGACCGTGCGAAGCGCGCCCGCGAGCGGGCTCGGTGGTGCCGTGGTCGCGGCGAGGTAGCGCCCCAGCGCATGCGCGGCGGCGTAGGCGGCGGCCTGCGCGAGCGCCGCGGGATCGTCCTCGGCGGCCTCGGCGAACACGACCTCGAGCCAGCGCTGGACCAGCCGGTCCGCGCGCGTTCGCACCGGCTCGGCGGGGCCGCGCTGAACGCCCGGCCGCAGCGGGCCAGCGAGCTCAGCGAACAGCGCGTCGATCGCGGGCCGGCTCCGCGTCTCGGCCGGGAACTCCGCGAGCCACGCCGGGTCGACGTCGATCGGCGTGGGGTTGCCGAGCGCACGCAGGACGACCGAGCTGGTCTGTGCTCCGGGCACGAAATCGGCGACGTCGCGCGCCATCCGGCGAGCGAGCGTGGTGGCGCCGATCGCGAGCCGCTCGGCGATCGCGGCCTCGAGCACGTCGAGCGGTGCGCATGACAGCAGGAGCCCGCAGCGCGCGATCGCGACCTGCTCGTCGCGCCCCGGCTGGGTCAGCTCGACGCGCCACAGCTCCTCGATGCCACGCCGCCAGTCGCCCGCCGCCAGCAGGCCGCGCGCGGCCGCCAACCGTGCGGCCGGTTCGGTGATCTGCGCGCCGAGCCCGAACTGCGACCACGCCAGGACGACCTCGTCCTCACGGCCGGTCGCGACCAGCGCATCGAGCAGGATCGCGACATCGACGGCGTCATCGGGGGCGGCGCGGCCATAGCCTTCGACCGCGCGGGCGGGATCGCCGCGCAGGTAGCCCTCCCGGGCGTAGCACCGGGCAAGGAACCGCGGGTCCTTGCGCCAGCTGGCCAGGATCCGCGCGTGGCGAGGCCAGCTCGCCTCGCGGCCCTCGAGGCGATTCGCGCGCAACGCGATCGCGTCGTCGAGCTGCCCGCCCTGAACCAGCGCGTCGGAGACCAGCAGATCGATCTGGATCTGATCGGGGTACCACGGCAGCCGCGGGTCCAGCGGGCAGCCGTGCCGGGTCGCACCGCGATACGCCTCCGCGAGCCAGGCGCCGCGGCGGTCGGTCCGGCGGTGGAGGTTGACCAGCGCGATGTGCGCCTCCGACGAGCTCGCGTGCAGCGCGACCGCGCGCTCGAGCAGCCGGATCCCCTCATCGACGCGGCCGTTATCATCGAGTCGATCGGCGGCGGCCTCGATCACGTCGAGCTGCTCGGGGCGACACATCGCGGCGAGCCCCGCACCCGCCATGGTCTCGAGCTCGGTCGGCCGCGCCGCCGGATCGAGGCTGGTCCCACCGATCAGCTCGCCGTACGGCCGCGCCCAGCACGGTGCGCTCGCGATGATCCGGCGCAGCAGCGCGTAGTCGCGGCCGCGCGCCACGTTGGCGCGAAACTTGTCGAGCAGCGCTTGCGGCTGCGCCGGGTCGGCCATGAGGATCAGGTCGCCGAGCTCCTCATGCAGCGCGAGCGCCAGCAGGCGCAGCGCCGGTGCCTTGAGCGTCGCGGCGAGCCGGGTGCCGACCGAGCGCGCGAGCCTGCGGCTGGACACCCCCATGGACGATGCCGGCCCCGCCGCGATGGCTCCGGCCGTCACCTGCTCGCTGTCGGCGTCGCCGTTCGGGCCGCCGATCGCGGTCGAGCGCTCCGCGGCGCCAGCGTCCGCCATCATCGTCCACGCGCGCTCCTCGAGCTGCACGTACGCCCGCGCTTGCTCCGCCAGCACCGGCGCGACCACGCGAACCGCCGCCAGCAGCTCCGCCGCGTCGAACGCCTCGAATCGGTTCGGCAGCGCGACGAGCCCGCGCGCCGCGAGCCAGCGCTCGATCACCTGGTGCATCTGATCCCCGACGGTGTCGCCCCGCAGACCCGCCGCGTCGGGGGACTCGAACGTCTGGCGAATCCCGTCGCGCCCGAGCGCGTGGAGCCGCACTGCGCCGGGCTTGGGCAACACGAGCTCGAGCCACACCAGCTCGTCGCGCCGGGTCGGCCCGTAGAACGCATCGAGCGGCGTCGCGCCCGGCCACGCATGGTGCGGCGCGAAGTGACCGTCCTGCGAGACCAGCGGTGTTGCTTCGGCGTCGTAGACCGCGAGCCCGGGATGGCGCTGGCACACCTCGATGCATGCGATCCACAGCAGCAGCGCCGCCTCGCTCGCATGGGGGGCATCGGCGCCCTCGACGGTGAGCTCGGGCACGAGGAACGCGACGCGATGAGGCTTGTGTAGCGCAGACATCAATGCGCCACCTCCAGCTCGTGCAGCCGCCGGGCGCCCTGGCGCTCCAGCTGCGCGATCGTCTCCGCCGCACACCGGTCACCTCGTACGTAGTAGTCGGTGTCCGGGCACGGGCCGGCCACCAGCCGCGCACCCGCCGCCTCGAGCGCAGCGACCAGCTGGTCGCGCCGCGCGAGCTCGCCGGCGAGATACACCGTCGCGCCGCGAAGGCCACGGCCGAGCCGGCGAGCCACCGCCGCCAGCGGCTCCATCGTCGCCGCATCGGGCTCGGCGTCGTGCGGCGCGGGCTGCGCCAGCGCGATGATCGCATCGCGGCCTCCCGCCAGTGCCGCGACCGCCGGCCGCGCCACCGCATGGCGGATCATCCACTGCTCGTCCGGACCCGGAAACCGAGCAAGCGTGTCGGCGTCGGTGATCTCCGATGGCGGCAGCGCGTCGGACAGGATCCGATCGGTGAGATCCGGACGGCCCGCGCGGTAGCACGCCAGTGCGCGGGCACACACCAGCTCGGGAGTCTGCTGACGCGCCGTCGCCGCCAGCTCGAGCGCGGCGAGCGGCCGGCCCCAGATCGCGAGGTGGAAGGCGCCCAGCGCCGCGCCGCGCGAGGTCTGGGCCGCGGCGATCAGCTGCTTGACCCGACCGCGCCGCGCGAGATCTTCCAGATACAGCTCGCCCACCAGCTCCTGCGACTCGGGGTGGGCCGCGACCAGCTCGCGCGCGCGCACGGGATCGCCGGCCGCGCGCACCATCCAGCCCCACATCGTATAGAGGTACCCCTCGGCGTGGCGCTCGTAGCGCGCCAGCGCGCCGAGATCATCGGCGGCCTGGGGGCAGCGCTGCGCTCGCTCGGCGGCCGTGAGCGTCGCGGTGGTCCGCGCCACGCGCAGGCCGCGCACCGTCGGGACCACACCTCGATTCTGCAGATGCCAGGTCGCGCGCGCCCGCAGCAGCTCGACGAACTTCGTCCCGCGGAGCAGATCTTCGAGCTTGCCAAGGTACCGCTCGCCGCCGAACGAGACCGCCAGGAACCCCATCTCGAGCTGCTCGCTGATCGCGGCGCGACCGGCCCGCGCCTGCATCAGCGGGATCGCCTCCTCGCCCAGCGTCGCCGCCACCAGCCGCAGCACGCGCAGCCGATGCTGCGGCGGGATATTCTCGATCAAGATCGCCAGTACGCGCGCGAGCGGCGGCGAGGCGAAGCACTCGAGCGCATCGCCCCACAACCCCGGCGCGCGCGCAAACACCGACGCGAGGCCGTCGCTTGCGACATGGCGCAGCGCGTGCGGCAGCTGCTCGCTCGTGATCTTGCCGCGCGCCGTCGCCTCGCTCGCCACGCGCACGAGCGCCTCATCGGCGAGCTGCACCGCCTCGGCGGTCCACCGCGTCGCCGCATGCATCCCGCGCAGCTCACGCGCCCCGAGCGACGCGATCGCCTGCTCGCGCACCGGCTGCGGCGTCGTGGCGTCGAGCGCGAGCTGGCCGAGCCGCCGCGCGGTCTCGGCCGATGGAAACAGCGCCAGCCAGACGCAGCCCAGGCGGCGCAACTCGACGGCGTGGCGCGGCTCGATCATCCAGTAACCAAGCTCGGCGAGGCTCGGCTCGGCCCCGAGCCATGACTCGGCCTCGGCGATCAGCCGCTCGAACCGTGCCCGCGTACTCGCGTGCCCCGCGTCGGCGGCGGCGATCGGCCCGAGCGCGTCGGCGAGCCGATGGCGAACCGCGGGCGGCAGCGCCTCGAGTGTGTGTGCCCACGCGGGGGTGCGCAAGACTCCGGCCGGAGCTGGCTGTGCCACGCACTGAGGATAACGAAACTCGCCACGCCGGGGGCGCGTCACCGGCGAGTATCACGGTCATCGTGCGATAGTCTCCTCACTCACATGGTGCGATTCGCTATCAAGACCCTCGTCTGCGTCATCGGCTTCGTCAGCGTGGCAGAGACCACATGGGCCGCGCCCAGCGGTGTGATCAAGGGCACGGTGCGGTTCGAAGGCGAGCCGCCGGAACGAAGCCCGCTCCGGCGCGACACCGATCCATACTGCGCCAAGAGCGAAGCATTTGCCGAAGACGTGATCGTCACCACGGGAACGCTCAAGGACGTGATCGTGCGGATCAAGAGCGGGTTACCCGCGGCCAAGCCGGGCGCGGTGGTCGCGCCGATGCCACCCGCGTTGATCAACCAGAAGGACTGTCGGTACACGCCGCGTGTCGTCGGGATTGTCGCGGGCCAGAAGATCGCGATCCGCAACAGCGACGGCACGTTTCACAACGTGCACGGCTCGATCGCCGGCAAGCTCATCTGGAACAAACCAGCGGCACCCGGCGAACCCGAGCTATCGCTCGACAACACGGCGCAGCCCGGCGAGGTGATCGACATCATGTGCGATGTCCACCCATGGATGCACGCCTACGCGGTCGTACAAGACGGCGCGGCGTTCGCGGTGACCGGCGAAGACGGCGCGTTCGAGCTCAAGGGCCTGCCGCCGGGGACCTACACCCTCGAAGCATGGCATCCCACGCTCGGCAAGAAGTCCGTCGTCGTCACGATCGGCAAAGCCGCGAAGGCGACCGTATCCACACAGCTGTCGTACAAGCGCGCCGACCTCAAGTGACGCTTCGACGATGACTGCGGTCGCCGCGCCAGCCGAGTCCGGAGGTCGTGATCGCGCCCCGATGAGGACGCCGGGGCTCGATCGGAGCCGTGATGCGTAAGCTCGTCCTCGCCGTGACGGGCGTCGCGCTCACCATCGCGGCCGCTGGCATCGTGACGCTGCGCACGCGCGCCAACCGCCGCGCGCTCGATCGGACGGACTGCCCGACCGAAGCGACCACCACGCCTGGGATCGACGTCTCGTATCACCAGCAGGCCATCGATTGGCAGCGCGTCCAGCGCGCCGGCATCCGCTTCGCGTTCATCCGATTGTCCGACGGCGCGACGATCCGCGATGCCATGTTCGCAACCAACTGGGCCGAAGCCCGGCGGGCCGGCATCGTACGCGGTGCGTACCAGTACTTTCGTCCCGACCAGAGCGTCACCGCGCAGGCCGACCTGATGATCGCCGCGATGCGCGGCCGGGCGCGCGACGACTTGCCGCCAGTCATCGACGTCGAGGTCGACGGTGGCCTCCCCGCGTCGGTGGTCGCCGAGCGCGCAGCCGCCTGGGTCAGCCAGGTCCGTGCCCAGCTCGGCGTCGAGCCGATCGTCTACACGGGCAGCGACCTGTGGCGCAACGGTGGCGCCGAGCCGCTCGGGCCGCAGCTGCTGTGGATCGCGCACTACACCCAGACCTGCCCCACGCTACCGTCGCCGTGGAGCCGCTGGGCGTTCTGGCAACACACCGATCGCGGCGCCGTGCCCGGTATCGAAGGCCCCGTCGATCTCGATCGATTCGCCGGGACGCCCGCCGAGCTCAGTCCGCCAGTAACTCGGTAAGCGTCGCAGCCGACAGCAGGCGCTCGGTCCAGGTGTCGAGCTGCGCGGCCGTCGCTTCGGTGATCCGTCGCTCGGTGCTGGCGTCGATGTGGTGCCCGAAGCGCTTCCGCAGCAGGCGCAGCAGCAGCGCACGTTCGCCCTGCTGGACGCCCTGCTGGATGCCTTGCTGAACACCCTGCTGGATGCCTTGCTGGATGCCTTGCTGAACACCCTGCTGGATGCCTTGCTGAACACCCTGCTGGATGCCTTGCTGAACACCCTGCTGGATGCCTTGCTGAACACCTTGCTCGATGAAGCGCTGTCCGGCGGTCATGATGCTGTCCTTGGCTTCGAGGCCGATCTCGCGATCCAGAAGAGCTTGCAACGCTTCGGGCTCGACGTGATCGCTCACCAGGAGAATATACCGCATCGCCAGCGCCAACGCCTCCTTGCCACCGGGCGCGCGTGCCACGTCGCGCAAGACATCGGCCCAGTTACCGAGGATCTCGAGGAAGTCAGCCCGCCGCCGTGCATGCTTGAGGCACATCAGCGCCAGCTTTGCCAAGCCGCTCATCACGCCCGCGTGCAGCTCGTCATCCGATGTCTTCGAGAGATCTTCGACCACGTACGTGAACTGGACCAGATACGGGTCGAGCTCCGGACGCACACCGCGCGGTACGTCGAGCAAGGCGCCAAACGACCGGGGTGCCGACCACGGCGTCGCACCGTGATACAGCACGACAGCGACGATCGCCGGAACCGCCTTCGCGTCGGGATGCTCGGCCCACCAGCGCTCCCAGATCCGGATCTTGTAGCGCAACAGTCGATACGCCATGGTTGGATCGTCGGTGCTCTGGTGCTCGAACAGCAGGTACACCAGGGCGTCACCGACGCCCTGGCCGCGCCAGGCAGCCGAGAACAGTAGATCGGTATGACGCTCGCGCATCACCGGATCGACGAAGCTACCCGGTTGACGCACCAGCGTGTGCCACTCGAGCGCCTCGACGGCGACCCGAGGCATCACCGACCGCAGCATGTCACCAGCGTGCTGCGACTCGCCGAATACCGCCTTGAACAACGCGTCGTGTGGTCCGGAGGACATCGTTGCATCAACCTAGGCAGCTAGCCCCGCGCGGGCAAGATTGCGGCCGAGGTTCGCAAGCGAGCATCTGGATGCATAGCCTCGACGCTCACAACGGAACGACGCTCCGAATACTGTTTGTCCGCTTTTCGGACGATACGTCCACCACCCAGTCACGCCGGACAACAACGGAGTCCTGCGGCGCAACAGCAGCGGCGCGCCGGCTGGCGAGACCTGCCAGCGCGTGCGGCCGGTCGGCATGCCCGGGCGACCGCTCGCGATCGGGGGCACACGCCGCCCCTCCAGACCGATCCCGAGCCGTGCGTTCTCGGCACCGCCATGGGTCTCGCTGGCGATCGACATCCGAGCCGGGCGATGGCCTCGCGCCGCGATCACCGGGCTACCTCGGATCGCCAGCCCCGCTCACGTCGAGGTTCCGCGAGTCTCCGGCGCCTGCAGCGCCGGGCTTCGCTCGGTCCGCTACTGTGTGCAGCTCACGTCGAGGTTCAGCGCGTCGATGAAAAAGCTCGTGGTGTTCAAGGCATTCAAGCTCGAGCGAAGCTGCAGCGTCGCAGTGACCGGATCGCTGGATAGCGCCGCCGTCAGCGGCGAGAACGCCATGAAGATGCACTCGGCGCTCCCCTGCTGGTTGGAGAACTGGCCGAGCGTGGCAAGCACCGTCGTCCCATCGAGCAGCTGGACTTGAAGGACATCGTTTTCGGGTGCGTCGGTTGGCTCTTGCGTGGTGATGCAGATCTGGCCCGACAGCGTCGCCTTCTTGGCGCCGTCGGGCAGCGGGACTTCCTGGCTGAGGGTCACGACCTTACCGTCGGCACCACCGAGACAAGCGACCTTCGTCCCTTCCACGGGCGTGATGATGTCCGTGCCGCACAGCGCCGACGGCGTCGCCGGGTCCTGGACCCATGCCGGCGTTGCGAGCTCGAAGCTGCCATTCGGCAGCACTTGCACCGAGGACGTACCGCACGCGACATCACGCTGAGCGGGGACGCTACCGCAGGCAGTGGCGAACGCAGCAGTGACGGCCCAAACGAGTTTGCGCAGCGACATTTGCGGGGAGCCTACACCACGCAAGGGGCGCCGTCCGTCAGCTCCCGGTCGCACCGTCACCGATAGCACAGCGCCACCCGACGACGGCGCGAGCGCACGACACCACATTCCACTCGACAACCCGCGCGTCCGTCGAGTGTCAGTGCGCCACAGCGTCGAGCCGAGCACGCGCCCGGCATTCCGCTCGACAACCCGAGCGTCCGTCGAGTGTCAGCGCGCCACAGCGTCGAGCCGAGCACGCGCCCAGCATTCCGCTCGACAACCCGAGCGTCCGTCGAGTGTCAGTGCGCCACAGCGTCGAGCCGAGCACGAGCCCAGCATTCCGCTCGACAACCCGAGCGTCCGTCGAGTGTCAGTGCGCCACAGCGTCGAGCCGAGCACGAGCCCAACCGACGCGCTGCTGCACGCTCACGTAGTCGCCGTCGAGCGGTCGATCGCCCCACTTCGACAGCTCGATCTCCGCCGTCGCCAGATCCTTCTTGGCCGTGTCAGCGTCGATGTCCTTCACCGGCAGCGCTTGCTCGACGAGGATCTCGACCGCGCCGGTCGGATCGACGCGCAGGTACCCCGACGACACCGCGAACCGCGCACGCACCTTGGTTCCGATCGTCAGGACGCCCGGGCGGATCGCCGTCAGCATCGGCACGTGACCTGGCAGCAGCTCGAATTCGCCGAGCTCGCCGGGCGCTTGCACGCTGTCGGCATCGGTGTGGGCGATGACACCGCGCGGGGTCACCAGGTTCACGCCGAGGATCGTCGAGAGTCCGCTTGCCATCGTGTACCTCAGGCCCTCTTCGCGAGGTCAGCTGCCTTGGCGCGCACGTCGTCGATCGTCCCGGTCATCTCGAACGCCTGCTCCGGCAGGTCGTCGCACTTGCCCTGGAGGATCTCCTCGAAGCTGCGCACGGTGTCCTCGCGCGACACGAAGATGCCGTCGAGACCGGTGAACGTCTGGGCGACCGTGAACGGCTGGCCCATGAACTTCTCGATCTTGCGCGCGCGCGACACGGTCAGCTTGTCGTCTTCCGACAGCTCGTCCATGCCGAGAATCGCGATGATGTCCTGGAGATCCTTGTAGCGCTGCAGGATCCGCTGGACCTCGCGGGCGACCGCGTAGTGGCGATCGCCGACCACGGCGGGCGTGAGGATCGTCGACGTCGAGTCGAGCGGATCGACGGCCGGATAGATCCCCTTCTCGGTGATCGCGCGGTTCAGCACCGTGGTGGCATCGAGGTGGGCGAACGCTGTGGCGGGCGCCGGATCGGTCAAGTCATCGGCCGGCACGTAGATCGCCTGCACCGACGTGATGGAGCCGTCCTTGGTCGACGTGATCCGCTCCTGCAGACCACCCATCTCGGTCGACAGCGTCGGCTGATAGCCGACGGCCGACGGGATGCGGCCCAGCAGCGCCGACACTTCCGAGCCGGCCTGGGTGAACCGGAAGATGTTGTCGACGAACAGCAGGAGGTCCTGCTTCATGATGTCGCGGAAGTACTCGGCGACCGTGAGCGCCGACAGCGCGACGCGCTGGCGGGCACCGGGCGGCTCGTTCATCTGGCCGAACACCAGCGCGGTCTTCGACAGCACCGACGAGCCATCGAACAGGGTGGCGCCCGCGAGCTCGTGGAACAGGTCGTTGCCCTCGCGGGTCCGCTCGCCGACGCCGGCGAACACCGAATAGCTCCCCGACTTCTTCGCGACGTTGTTGATCAGCTCCTGGATCAGCACGGTCTTGCCGACGCCGGCACCACCGAACAGGCCGATCTTGCCGCCCTTCCGGTACGGCGCGAGCAGGTCGATGACCTTGATGCCGGTCTCGAACATCTCGACGCTGACGCTCTGATCCGTGAACTTGGGCGCCGAGCGATGGATCGGCGAGCGCAGGCCGTCGCCCTTGATCGGGCCGGCCTCGTCGACCGGCACGCCGACCACGTTCATGATCCGGCCGAGCACCTCGACGCCGACCGGCACCGAGATCGGGGCCGACGTGTTCTTGACCGCCTGGCCGCGGATCAGGCCGTCGGTGTTGTCCATGGCGACGCAGCGCACCGTGTGCTCGCCGAGGTGCTGGGCGACCTCGACGGTCAGGTTGTCCTCGCGCTTGTCGATCGAAGGGTTGGTGAGAAGCAACGCGGTGTTGATCTCCGGCAGCTCCGCCGAGTCGAACGCGACGTCGACGACGGGACCGATGACCTGGACCACGCGGCCGATGGAGTTGGGGGAATAGTCGGTAGTAGCCATGATGCTTTTCCCTGTTAGCCCTTGAGAGCCTCGGCGCCGCCGACGATCTCGGACAGCTCCTTGGTGATCGACGCCTGACGGGCGCGGTTATACGAAAGCGTGAGCCGGGCGATCATCTCGCCGGCGTTCTTGGTCGCGTTCTCCATCGCCGTCATCTGGGCGGCGAAGAACGCGGCGACCGACTCCAGCGACGCGCGGTACAGCTGGATCTGCACGTAGAGCGGGACGAGCCGGTTGAGCAGCTCCTGCTTGCTCGGCTCGTACAGGAAGTCGCTCTGGACCTCGGCGGCGCCATGCCCCGCGGCGGCGGGCGCGGTGGTCAGCGCCGTGACCGGCTCGGGGACGACCGGCAGGATCTGCTTGACCCGCGTGATCTGACTGATCGCGCTCTTGAACTCGTTGTAGACCACGAACACGCGGTCGACCTTGCCGGCGAGGAAGTCGGCGATCACGCGGTTGGCGGTCTCGCGCGCGGTCTCGAGCGCGGTCGCGCCGGTCGGCGCCAGATCGAAGCTCGTGACCGTGGCGCGGCGGCGCGCGAAGTACTGGTTGCCCTTGCGGCCGATGATCCGCAGCGAGACCTCGGTCGCGCCGGACAGCTCGTTGGCCGCGTAGCGCTCGACCGCCTTGGTGACGTTGGCGTTGAACGCGCCGGCCTGGCCACGGTCGCTGGTCATCACGACGATCGCGGCCTTCGACAGCGGCCGCTCCTCGAACAGCTTGTGCGCATCGGCGCCCGCGACGGTCGACAGCTCGCTGACGACCCGGGTGATCGCCGAGGTATACGGCCTCGCCGCGATCAGCGCGTCCTGCGCGCGGCGCAGCTTCGCCGTCGAGACCAGCTTCATCGCACGCGTGATCTTGCGCGTGTTCTTGACGCTCGTGATCCGGGTGCGGATCGCCTTGAGGCTCGGCATGACGGCCTACTTCTTCTCGGTGACCGAGAACTGCTTGGCGAACTCGGTGAGCCCGTCGCGCAGCCGCTTCTCGAGATCGCCCGGGCCCTTCTTGCCGGACGCATCCTTGACGTCGTCGAGCTTGCCCTTGGACTTGAGCTCGTCCAGCACGTCGCTCTTGCGCGACTTGAAGAACGACATCAGCTCCCGCTCGTAGCGGGCCAGCACGGCGACCGGGTAATCATCGACGAAGCCGTTGGTGCCGGCGTAGATCACGAGGACCTGCTCCTCCATCGACATCGGCGCGAACTGGCCCTGCTTGAGCAGCTCGACCATGCGCTCGCCGCGGTTGAGCTGCGCGAGCGTGGACTTGTCGAGATCCGAGCCGAACTGGGCGAACGCCGCCTTCTCGCGGTAGCTCGCGAGCTCGAGGCGGAGCCGGCCGGCGATCTTCTTCATCGCGCCGGTCTGCGCCGCGCCACCGACGCGCGACACCGAGATGCCGACGTTCACCGCCGGGCGGACGCCGGAGTAGAACAGGTCGGCCTCGAGGAAGATCTGGCCGTCGGTGATCGAGATGACGTTGGTCGGGATGTACGCCGAGACGTCGCCGGCCTGGGTCTCGATGATCGGGAGCGCGGTCAGCGAGCCGCCGCCCTCCTTGTCGCTCATCTTCGCCGCGCGCTCGAGCAGGCGGCTGTGGATATAAAACACGTCGCCCGGATACGCCTCGCGGCCCGGCGGGCGGCGGAGCAGCAGCGACAGCTGGCGGTACGCGACCGCCTGCTTCGACAGATCGTCATAGACGATCAGCGCGTGGCGGCCGGAGTCGCGGAAGTACTCGGCCATCGTGACGCCGGTGTACGGCGCGATGAACTGCAGCGGGGCCGGTTCCGACGCGCCGGCGAGCACGACCGTCGTGTACTCCATCGCGCCGGCCTTGGTCAGCCGATCGACGACGGTGGCGACCGTCGATTGCTTCTGGCCGATCGCCACGTAGAAGCAGAACATGTTCTGCCCCTTCTGATTGATGATCGTGTCGATCGCGATCGCCGTCTTGCCGGTGCCGCGGTCGCCGATGATCAGCTCGCGCTGACCGCGGCCGATCGGGATCATCGAGTCGATCGCCTTCATCCCGGTCTGCATCGGCTCGTGCACCGACTTGCGCGAGATGATGCCCGGCGCCTTGATCTCGACCTGGCGGCGATGCTTGCCGGTGATCGCCTTGCCACCGTCGATCGGGATGCCGATCGCGTTGACCACGCGGCCGAGCAGCTCCTCACCGACCGGGACCTCGACGATCTTGCCGGTCCGCTTGACGACATCGCCCTCACGCACCGATTCGAACTTGCCGAGCAGGGCGACACCGACGTTGTCCTCCTCGAGGTTCAACACCATGCCGTTGACCTTCTCGCCGCCGGCACCCTCGAACTCGAGCAGCTCGCCGGCCATCGCGCCCGACAGGCCGTAGACGCGGGCGATCCCGTCGCCGGCGGTCAGCACGGTGCCGGTCTCGGTGACCGAGACCTTCTTGTCGTAGTTCTCGATCTGCTGGCGGATGATGTCGCTGATCTCTGCGGCGCGGATGTCCATGTCGTCCTCGTTACTTGGTTAGCTCGTCGCGGAGCGTCCGAAGCTGTGTGCGTAGGGATCCGTCGTAGACGGTGTCGCCGAGCTTGGCGACCACGCCGCCCAGCAGGTTGGGGTCTTCTCGCCGGGTGACCGCGACCTTCTTGCCCGAGAGCTTCTCGAGCGCCGCGGTGATCTGCGAGAGCTGCGCCGCATCGAGCGGCTTGGCCGACGTGACCTCGGCGACCGTCCGTCCGGACTTCGCCTCGATCATCGCGCCGACCTCGCGCGAGATCGCCTCGAGCGACGACAGCCGCTCGCCGTCGAGCAGCAGGTACACCAGGTTCTTGGTGTTCGGCTCGGCGCCGACGCGCTGGAGCAGGCCGTCGATCACCCGGCGGCGATCGGCCCGGCGAATCGCCGGGTTGGTCAGCGCCGTGACCAGCTCCACCGACTCGTGCATCGCCTTGGCGAGCGACCGCAGGTCAGCGCCGATCTTGTCGAGGTTGCCGTTCGCCGTGCCGATCTCGAGGACCGCACGCGCATAGCGGCGAGCGAGGCTGCCGGTCACCATCAGCGCACTTCTCCCTTGCCAGGCGCGGGCCGGCTGGCCGATCCCGCCTGCTGAACATCGGTGATGAACGCGTTGACCAGCGTCTGCTGGTCGGCCGCCGTCATCTTCTCGCGCAGCATCGTCTCGGTCGCTGCGGCCGCGGCCGCGGTGACTTCGCGGGTGAGCTGCGCGCGGGCGAGCTCGATCTCGGCGGCGATCCGCAGCTCGGCGTCGCGCTTCATCAGCACGGCCTGGGCCTCGGCGGCGGCCAGGATGCGCTTCTTGTCGTTCTCGGCGTCGATCCGCATGCCCTCGACCAGCTTCTTGATCTCGGCATCGGCATCCTTGAGCCGGGTCTCGTACTCGGCGAGCTTGTCGGCGGCCTGCTTGCGCAGCTTGGCGGCCTCGTCGATCGCCGTCTTGATCAGATCGTGGCGCTCCGCGGCGACCTGGCTCGCGATCGGCTTGCCCTTCCACGCCAGGAGGCCGAGCAGCACGGCGAAGTTGAACAGCATGAAGACGAACGGCGGCGACGCCGGCTCCTCTTCATGGATGACCTTCTGGGTCTCGGGATCGACCATCTTGCCGTCGCCGAACGGCCCGCCGAACTCGTCCTTGCCCATGTAGTCGAACAGGTGGCCCGGCGTCTGGCCGATGAAGTTGAAGTGCCGCGACGGATCGGCTTCTTCCTCCTCGGTCTCGCTCGCCCCGCCCGCCGCATGCTCGGCGCCGTGGCCGGTCGCCGTCGGCGAATCGCCCGCGGCACCGGCTGTCGCTCGCTCAGCCGCTTTGTCCTTGGGGCTCTCCGCGGACTGCGCGAGCACCGGCGTCGCCGCCAACAGCACCACGGCTGCGAATCCCAGCTTCATAGATGTTGCGGACATCAGGCAACCTCCCGTCCGAGCAGCTTCGAGGTGATCGTCCTCGCCAGCGCCTCGGCCTGCGGCATCAGCTGCGCGCGCGCAGCCTCGGTCTCGCGCCGCATCGTCGCCTGCGCCTCGTCGGTCGCCTTCTGCGCCGTCGCGCGCGCGGCGTCGGTGACCTCGCGCTCGTGCGCAGCGGCGGCGAGCCGGACCTTGCGGCCCTCCTCGTTCGCGCGGTCGCGCGCCATGGCGACCTGTTTCTCGTAATCGGCGAGCTTGGCGTCGGCCTGCGCGGTCATGTTGTCCGCCTCGGCGCGCGCGCCCTCGATCTTCGACTTGCGGAGGTCGCGTAACCGCAGATACGGCTGGAACAGAAACCGGTTCGCGATCACGAACAGAACCAGGAACAACACGAACTGAACGACGACCGTAGAGTCGATGTCGATCAGTGGATGCCCTCCGGCGAGCGAAACGATCGGCGTCTGATCCATGGTCATTTACCTGCGCAACCTATGAAGAATCCTTGGGTTGGCGCCGGCTGCTTATAATCGGCGCCGGCCAACCTGTCAACGGTGGGATGCTGCGAGCTTGGCGAGCGCTGTGCGACAATGCGCCGCGTGATTCAATCCACCGCGAACGTGCCTGGCTTCGTCAACAGTTTCTCGTGTTTCCACCACGACCCTGCCTGATTTCGAGCCGTTGCGGCATCCCCGCGGCCCCGCCGAACCACACCCCCAGCGAAGCCGGTCCACCTGATCGAAGTGCGCCAGTGCTTGTGGACTGCCGGGGCACCGCTGGTCATGTTCGTCAGAACGCCAGCGTTGACAACGACACACACCCGGGATGCCGTACGTCTGGCGCGGGCAGCGCATGTTGGCCGCTGCGACCGGTCTCGTTCGCCGACCTGCTCCCACACTGATCGGCGACCTTGACCTACCTTGACCTAGAACGCCGATCAGTTTGACGCTCGAAGAAAATCGATCACTTGGCGGGTCGTCCGCCCTGGGGATCGACTGCGAGCTCCGGCCGTGATCTTCTGGAGCCGCCGCGAGTGTCGCGGTCGGAGGCAC
>Ga0307509_10002403_pt1 | contig 30341 bp, 16 predicted proteins | sample 10_EM_MG_FD_202245 | JGI IMG/M metagenome (GOLD analysis project Ga0307509, IMG submission 202245) | Populus trichocarpa ectomycorrhiza microbial communities from riparian zone in the Pacific Northwest, United States - 10_EM | ecosystem: Host-associated > Plants > Roots > Unclassified | place...
GCACAGGACGCAGGGGACGCAAAGGACGCAACTCAGGACGCACAGGACGCAGGGGACGCAGATTCAATGTCACCTGTGTCAGGACGCAACGGCGCCGTATCTGACGCAGGGTAATTTTTTGCTGATGTTAGTCTCTTAAGCCTCACAGGAACGCTCTTCTTTAATATACTACAAGTTGAACGGTAACTCTATTTGTCCCTCATCTATCTTATATCTCTTGAAGATATTCCACCGAGACTTTCCCTCCTATCCTATCAGTATCTCCAGAGTTCCACTTGGGATTCTCGAGATACTTAGGAGTAGGTTACAGCTTTCCTATCAGGTGTTTAGGACATTACGGTTATTTATGCATCTCTTATGCACCACTCTTGGTCATGATATTTCTAATAATCTCCTCACATCCTCATAGATTCACGCACATTATTTGGAATTTACTTGGCAGGTTTTCAGGGTCAAACATGTTCGCACTTATGTTTCTTACATTGTTTTCCCTATATTTCTATCGCTTATATGGGCACGCACTTTTGTATAAATATGGTTGCTACCGCCCACCTCGCTTAGAAGAATAAGAACCAGAACTCCTACCAATCTGCTCTCACACTACACATTACTCCTCGCTTAGCGTGCCACGCAACCCCCCTCGTACTTGCCTAGTATTATCCACATTGAATAGATTGTGCCATTGGCGTTCACATTTTGAAGAATTGTGGACCGATTGGGGTTATCAGCAGACTGTGGGGTGCGGTGTGGGGAAAGAAAGTAGGGCAGTGTCGCAAGAAGGTCTTCAATAATCGAACCAGCAGGGTAAAAGGGGAGTAGTTGAATTGGGGCTTCTGAAAATGGTGATTTATGGGGGTTCTGTAAGGCCTTAGTAAGCCGAAATAGTAGCATCTATTATGGGAATCCCTACCGTTAACCTAGTTGAGAGTTTTCATTGCTCAGAAGCAGAGTAAGTCGAGTTTGGGTGATACTTTATTTTCCTCCTCTGCGTCATTTGCTTCATTTTCCTATTATTCCATTTGTTTCTTTGCTTCCAACTACACTACGGGGACAAAAGGATTCATCCGATAGATGTCTTTGTTTTCAGCCAAATTTAACATTTTCAAACTGATAATTTCCAATACTGTTTGCATGGAAACGCTTCAAATCTTTCCTCTAGCTAGAGAATGACAATCTATCCAAATCTTTAGGAGCAGAGGTGCAAGGAATCATAGCTGCTTCCATTGTTTATGGTTGCATCAACCTGTGTGAAAGTGACCCCCGATGAAATATGAGTGATTTATCATGATGCAGGTAACTGACAAGGTAGAAAATATTCCAGTAGGCTGTGGGCGACTTTTATGAGCTCTGGGGGTGTAAACACCGACTGAATGTATTTCCGAATTGCTGTCCAGGCTTCGGAGGAGAAATACATGACTGCCAAGCTTTGCTGGGAACTCGTACCGTACTCAACTCGCCCTAAGGGTAGTATCCTATACTCGATACGGTAGTCCTGGGGTGTTGATTTAAGAGTTGTGCAACTATATTGTTATTCCATTGATACTTGATATTGTATTTGGCACCGTTTGTCGATTTCTCTATACCCCCACCCGAGTATACCATGGTTTGTGTTTGTCTGGGCATTCAGAACTGTGGGGACTAGACGGAAACAGTGAGTTGTCGCCGTATGTGAAACGTGATGGGGGAATATTGATCCGGAGGTATTATATCACGTGTGATAACTGAGATGGCAGGGAAGGCTCCAGAAAACAAATAGCGGCTCTAGGATTCCCAGTAGAAATTGTGCGATTACAAAACGAGATCCTTGCATATATTCGCTAGATTACTCGACCACAAGGCGGAATGATAAAAGAGTTTCTCACCAAGGCGTCATAGATAGCGATTCATTTTTACATTTGGTCCCCCCATCACCTTTTCGCCAAGTAGGAAAATAGCACCATTGCTTATTGTGCTTCGAGAAAATTAACCCCGCATCAACAAAAATGAAAAACCCCTGCCATGACAAAAGCATCCCCCCCACCAACCCAATACCACGAAAGCCAACAATACAAAACCCATTAAAAATGAAAATTTACTGTAGAATACAAAGTGGAAATTAAGATTTGATCTAGAGAAATTTCTTTAGGTGGTATTGGAAGCGCAGGACGAAGATTCAACACCTTCCATTTATAGCTAAGTCAAGGGAGTGACTACCCGTCCAGGCTGATGATGAGGGGTGCGTTGTTATCAATGGTTGGTGCATGGTTAATTTTGTCCAGAAACGATATCATTCCTTGGCATCTTGTGATCCCTGCTTCATCCGCTACCGTCATCGTAGAATCTGATGAAAGTCGGAATCGCGCTAGTGCTGAGTTTCTTGAACCTGTCCAATTATCGCTCTCTCTGTGTATAAACTGTGGCCACTTGGCGTTATTCATGGCTTCCTGTTGGCTCGGCTGCCTTAGCTTCACCTTCCATTCACTTTAGCGCAATACAGACTCTCACGAGAATATGCCGTAGTCCGTCAGTGGACTCGAAGAAATATGTAAAATATGTCTCAGTTTAGTACCGTGCTCGATTACTCGAGTAGTTAGTTGGCAGTAAATAAAGGGTACTTTCCAGATATCTTTATTTCTCAACTAGGTCTCTTGGGCACAGTACGTCGAGGAATAACAGATAAAGACTTTATCCCTCCCGAGTTATCAGGTTTGCAGCTTCGGTTAAGGCTATAAGTTACTTCATGGATTTAGATACAGATCGTGCTAGGACTAATCTATTAAAGTTCAGATGGGAGACAATTGGTGGTGTGTGGATGAATTTGGATCTGGTTGATCGCTCCAGTTCATATAATACTTGAGGTGATACAAGGAAGGATTTGGAATAGTCACCCTGGTCTCTATGAGAGAGTATTAACGAGGCTGTCAAGGGGCGAGGTGGGGTGGTTCATGCTCAGCCTTGTCCTCAGCGACACACCCATAGAACTATGAGTGGAAAATTTTGGGTTTCACAAATTCCTAGAGAACTCATTAGGTTGCGATTAGGTCTTGCTCGCCTGAAAATATGAACCCCGCTTTTCTGATGCTTTTTCGCCCTTTGCCAAATTATCCAAAGCACATCAGCAACCGCTCTCTACTCTATATCACCAAGCGAAAAAAAATAAAAGAAGAATGTCTCGAGCTTTTACAGATAACACCAATTCTATCATTGTATCGAATAGTTATAACACTACCTATATCGCCGATGAGGAGCCAAAAATCCTGGCCTGGTTGTCACCCTTGGAGCCCCAGGTGCGACATCAGGATATTTGCGAACAGCGGGTGGATAGTGTAGGGAACTGGCTGCTGGAAACGAAGGAGTTCAGGAGCTGGTATAATGGTAGTGGGAATGATGGATCCGACCACGAGGCCCTGTTTTGCTATGGCGAGCCAGGGGTTGGAAAGAGCTACATCTGGTACGAGAGGCTACTAGCTAGGAACTAGGAACATGATTGCTGACGGATCACGATGGTAGTTCTGTGGTTGTAGATCATTTATGCGACCAAGTCATAGGACAGGATATGGCAGTGGCTTGCTTTTACTACGACTTCGCTTCCCGGGAGGCCCAATCTCCGACAAACATGCTCGGCGCTCTGCTCAAACAGCTTCTGAGTGGGTTGGGAGAAATTCCGGCGGAAATCGTGCAGAAATTCCGGGGTCAGAAGAACGCGATCGGCGGGCGGAGGCTTCAACTTCTCGATATTGTTAAAATGTGTGTAGCTGTCACATGTTTACGACGCACATTCATCTGTGTTGACGGTCTCGACGAATGTTTTCCAATCCACCGACTCGAGGTGCTTGGGGCATTGGGGCAAATTCTCCGGGGGTCACCAAGCGCACGGATCTTCATGACCGGAAGGTCACATATACGGGGGGTGGTTGAGAGGCAACTAGGTGGGAGGACGACATGTGTACCAATATTGTCCAGAGAGGATGATATCGTCACATATCTGCGCGCGAGGCTGGAGAAGGACACAACTCCCGAGGCGATGGATTGTTTCTTAGTGAATGATATTATAAAGAGTATTCCGGAAGAGATCGCAGAAACGTAAGTACCAACATGGATTCCCGAAAGCGTTTCCGAGTCGTATATTGATAGTTGCATATACAGATTTCTACTGGCTTCCCTCAAAGTCGAAACAATCCTGAGGGAGACGACGATCCATCGAAGGAGAAATAGGCTGGATGCAATGGGGGGTGGGTTAGGGTTGGGAGATGCATATGAGACAACTCTCGGCCGGATAAGAGGTCAAGAAGGGGAGAAGGCGAAACTTGCGATGACGGCACTAATGTGGATATGTCATTCGGAAAGGCCATTACGGGTGGACGAACTATGCCATGCGCTCGCGGTGGAGATTGGGTCTACACACTTCGATAGTGACAATGTCCCAGCGATAGAGACGGTGCTCGCCTGCTGTCAGGGGCTTGTCACGGTGGATAGGGAAGCCTCGACTGTCCGGTTGGCCCACCATACACTGCGCGAGTACCTGATTATTCATCGCAACCTTTTCCCCCGAGCCCAGTTAGAGATGGCACAAACGTGTTTGACTTATCTGAACTCAGACGAAGCCAAGGCCCTTCCAGCCACACGCCAACCAGACCTCTCCAGCATGCCCTTCCTAAAATACTGTTCACGATATTGGGGCACTCATTCAAAGAGAGAGCTTTCAGATGGCATCATATTACTTGCAATCGACCTCTTGGACCAGTACGAGAACCATGTAGCCGCCAACTCACTTTTCGAGCAAATATTGGATCCTGATGATTCCAAGGAAGTCAATGCTTCTTCGCTGTTCGGTGGACTACACTGCGTATCATTTTTCGGAATTGTTAGCCTTATGACTAGTCTATTAGAAAAAAACGGCTGTGATGTCAACCAGGGAGATTTTGCTGGGGAAACTCCACTGATATGGGCCGTGAAGGGCGGGGGGGCAGAGGCTGTGCAGCTGTTGCTGAGGCATGAAGCTGTCGACCCTGACAAACCAGACAACGAGGGCAATACACCGCTTTGGTGGGCTGCGAGCAATGGGCGCAACTCAGTGGTGAAGCAGCTTTTGGACCGGGCAGAGGTCGACCCGGACTACCCAAACATCGCTGGCTTTACACCCCTCTTCCAAGCTGCAATGGAAGGGCATGAGTCAGTGGTGGGGCAGCTTCTAGACCGGAGAGACGTTGACCCTGGGAAACCAGCCCTGGATGGGTGTACACCCCTCATCCTGGCTGCAATTGAAGGCCACGAGTCAGTAGTTAAGCAACTTTTGGACCGGTCAGAAGTCAACCCTGACCACCCAATGAACCATGGTTATACATCTCTCATCGAGGCTGCAGCCCGAGGGCACGTGTCAGTAGTGAGGCGACTCTTGGATCGAGAAGACATCAACCCCGACCGGCCGGACAACGGGGGCAATACACCACTTTCGTGGGCGGCAATGGAAGGGCACGAGTCAGTGGTGAGGGCACTCTTGGACCGGCAAGACGTCAACCCCGACAAGCCGGACAACGAGGGCAAGACACCACTTTTGTGGGCTGCAGTTAACGGGCACGGGTCAGTGGTAAAGCAACTCTTAGACAGGCAAGACGTCAACCCGGACCAGCTAGACAACCGTGGTATTTCACCACTCTTCGAGGCTGCAGCTGGGGGGAACGAGTCGGTGATGAAGCAGCTTTTGGATCGGCAAGAGGTCAACCCAGACAAGACCGACAATGATGGAAATACACCACTTTCGTGGGCTGCGATGAAAGGTCACGAGCCAGCGGTGAAGCTACTTTTAAGTCGGCAAGACGTCAGCCCTGACAAGCCAAACCATGAGGGAACCACACCACTTTCGTGGGCTGCAATGGAAGGGAAAGGGTCTGTGGTGAAGGAACTCTTAGACCGGCGAGACGTCAACCCCGACAAACAAGACAACGAGGGTAATACACCACTTTCGTGGGCTGCAATAGAAGGGCACGGGCTAGTGGTAAAACAACTCTTAGATCGGCAAGACGTGAGCCCCGACAAGCCGGACAACGAGGGCAAGACCCCACTTTCGTGGGCTGCAATGAAAGGGCACGAGTCAGTCGTGAAGCAATTGCTCGATCGGCCAGACGTTGACCCCGATAAATCAGACATCGATGGCACCACACCACTTTCGTGGGCTGCGATGGAAGGGCACGGGTCTGTAGTGAAGCACCTTTTAGACCGACCTGACGTCAACCCCGACAAACCAGACAACGAGGGCAATACACCACTTTCGTGGGCTGCAATTGAGGGGCACGAGTCTGTGGCAAAGCAGCTCTTAGATCGGCGAGAGGTCAACCCCGACAAACCGGACAGCGAGGGCAAGACACCACTTTCATGGGCCGCGATCAAAGGGCACGAGTTAGTGGTGAAGCAGCTCTTGGCCAGGCAAGACGTCAACTCCGATAAACAAGACAACAAGGGGAATACACCACTTTCGTTGGCTGCAATGAAAGGGCATGAGTTAGTGGCGAAGCACCTTTTAGACCGGCCAGACGTCAACTCCGACAAGCCAGACAACAAGGGAAATACACCACTTTCATGGGCTGCAATGAAAGGGTACGAGTCAGTTGTGAAGCAACTCTTGGACCGGCAAGACGTCAACCCCGATAGACAAGACAGCGAAGGCAATACACCGCTTTCGTGGGCTGCAATGAATGGGCATGAGTCAGTGGTAAAGCGACTCTTACTCCGGCAAGACGTCAGCCCTGACAAACAGGATAACGAAGGCAATACCCCACTTTCGTGGGCAGCAATGAAAGGGCACAAGTTAGTCGTGAAAGTACTCTTGGAACGGCCAGACGTCAACCCCGACAGACCGGATAACGAGGGAAACACACCGCTTTCGTGGGCCGCAATGAAAGGCCACGCATCTGTGGTAAAGGTACTCTTGAACCGGCAAGATGTCGACCCTGATAAACCAGACTTTGAGGGAAATACACCACTTTCGTGGGCGGCAATGAAAGGTCACGAGTCTGTAGTTAAGCAACTTTTACGCCGACAAGACGTTGACCCAGACAAGTCGGACAACATGGGCAGGACACCACTTTCGTGGGCTGTGAGCCAAGGGCACGAGTCACTAGTGAAGCATTTTTTGCAGAGGGAGCAGGTCAACACTGCAGAACTAGGCAAAAATGTGCACATGCCACCCTAGTCTCAGTCTAGAACCCTGCATGTAGGATTGGAGAACCTGCTGCATGCGTGGAACCTTCAGTCCCAGTCGTGTTTGCCGTCTTCAGGCCCGGGGATTTTTGCCCACTTCAATTCTATTACTGCGGCCAGCTTCAGCTCCCCCTAGGCCTTCGCCCCCCTTTCCACCCCCCCCTCTGCCTCCCCCGGAACAAGCAAACCCCTCTTTACATATTTTCCTTGACGTGCTTTTTCTTTTCCTTATGAATTTTCCCTTACCTTATTCCTAAGCCTGAAAATTCTATGTATAATTATCTGAGACCTCCCTGGTAGTCTACTGCTGCCATCGGGTGAAGAATTTCGAGCCTCTGTTTTATGTCCCATATACCTGCTGCTAGGTATTTTCCCACTTTATGTTTAGCCTCTCTTCTAGGTTGCATATTTTTCCTAGTTCATGTTTCCTCACTAGAATCATCTAGCACCCACCCATTACACACTACTAGCAGATTGTAGCAATTAGAGAAAAATACTTTCCAGTTATATTACTTGTAGCACAGCTGTCAGGATAAAACCTGGATCATTTTCCTTATTGTCTTAGTGGGAAAAGAACATCAATTTTGACTTGCACATGTCTTCAATCCTTCATCTTCTCTCTATAGTGAATCAAATCGTTTTCTTTCCTTCCCAGAAAATTAAGAGATGGTAGCTCTCGTTGCCCCACCAAGCAACCAGATAATTTGAATGAAAGATACAGCCTCGCTCCTGTGATAGTAGAGATCTCCTCAGTTAGGCTAACCACCAACTACTTTATGTTGGGCATAAAGCCCTTTTCGACTGCTACTCACTACATAAGCTCATGCATGCCCTGAGGCCAAGCTCCGCCAGCGCCATCCCACAAAGTAACCGCCCGTACCACCAGAAGCACTATTCGCCCACCCCCACTTAGCATATTTGCCTGACACCTGCTGCTCTTACCTAAGCTTCATACAGTTCTATACGACACTGTATATAAATGCGCCTGTTTGTCAAAAAAACGACCGTTTCGTTTGACGTAGTGTTCCAAGCAGTCCAGTCGGTCCGTCTTCCGGGGAGCACGGGAGGGACTACTGCTCAAGGTCCCTCTTTGGTGGGGGTGCTAGGACGAACTACCCCAGGGAATGTGAGGACCGGAACACTGCAGTGGACTATAGTCCTAGCACATGTACCTCCGGCACTATCCCAGCGGAAATCATACACCCCCAAACGAATTATTGTGCGTCATGAGACGTCACTCACTCCGTCACTACAGTCACTGTTGAAACGACTGATGGTTGATTCGTTAAGAGAGAAAGAGAGGTGGTGATGACCCAGGCCACGTATACAAGAAAGAGGCAGTCGCAATTTCTCCGGTTCATGCGGCCTCACTCACCACTGCATCACCGCAACACCGGTAGGCCCTGAGCTAGCGTACCACTCTGCGGTCAACCATACCGGACATGGAAGGATGCTCCAACAGTCACCCGCAGTCACCAGCCGTCCCTCACAACTCCCAGCCATCCTCTACCGTCCACCCCCCCGCCCTGAACTAACGTGTCTCACCCTGTATGGCCCACCCCCCGGCCTAAGGATGGCGGTCCTAGACTTTTACTCCCCCCCAGACCGACTACAGATAGCCGTCTCGTCCCCTCCAGATCGCTTGACAGTCGCCCAGCGGGACCCCATGCGGGCCCCGGACTGCTGCGAACATTGCTCCTGTAAGATCATTCCGTTCGCGATCGCGGGTTGGTATTGTGGGTGGACAAAATTAACCGATCCACGAACGCTCATAGTTTTCGTCGTGATGTTGTCAACCTCCTTGATACAACCATCCCAACCCAACCAAGAAAAATAAGTAAAAATAATTTAAATACATGACAGTAATCAGTGATCAGCATATTATGCATCATCATTAATAAAAAAAATAAAAAAAATAGAAGGTATTATGAGGTGCCTGTTGAGAGTGGTATTGCGAAAGATGAGGATAACTGTGTAAGAGGACAAAACGCGAAGAATGGAATCAAGGTCTAGGAGTTTCGGGAAAATTCTGAGGAGTTGTGTGGATGGAATCCAGATAGGAGAAGACGATGGAGGATGTTGAGGATGAAGACTTTTTCTGTACAGTCAGATTGTGTATATATAGGATATTGCTGGCGACGTAGACAAACTAAGGACCCCAATACACTCTCTACCGAACATAGCCTAATTTTATAACATCACACTTTTTTTCTCTTTGTATTCTTTCCACATCCGACTCTTGTTCCTCGCCGCTGGCTTCAACACATATATTTTATTATCCAAATCCTTCCTATGGAATTAGGGGCTTCCCCATACCTTTTCCTTTAGCATCACAAAATAGAAGCTCCCTTGTCCGCAGCTCTCCGATAGGCGGATAGGGAACCAGCCTGGTCCAAAGAAAGAGTGTTTATATGATTCTTTCTAAACGTGTGTATCATATCAGCAAAAATCGGGATCTGGATCCACATTCCTCCTATTTCTTATTTTCCTATCATGTTATCGTATCTTAGAGTGCTCCTCTCCATACACTCCCGTTGTTATCCCGTCTTCTGCGCTAGTTTCGTTGGATTTTGCCATATGTCACCTTGGCACTTGGGGGTTCAATTAATGTGATCCAGATATTTTGGTTTATCAACAATGGCTACCGGTAGTATTGTGCCCTGTCTCCCCATCAAAAAAGAAAGAGGATATCCACTAATTTCACTCGGTAAAATAGTTGCCGGGATGTATGTGAATTGTTTAAGGTGTTTCACCCAGGAAATGATCGGAGCGGGTATAAAAACATGAAGGTTGTTTTGCATGAGAAAAATACCCAGGAGTTATGATACTACAAAACTAAAGGCAAAAGGCCCCAAAACCAAAACAAACCCCCAGGGCAAAATGCAAAAATAAAAAACAGTTTGGGCCGAAAATAAGAGTCACCAGCAGATGGGACTCGAAGAGGATGAAATGCTAGTGAGACATTCCCGAGCGGTGAGGTTGCCACGAGGAAATCCACCGTTTATCTTGCCATCCGGGCCTCCTTACCGTAAGGGTATCCTGGGGTCGGTAGGATAGAAGTATAGGGCAGTGTTTCTCTTTTAAACAGTTTTTTCTGAATAAGGTGATTTTCGTGATACAGAATTCGGGTTCGCCATCGTTGTGAGGACGTGTTTACTATGACCAGAGCCAGACCGGAAAAAGTACGAAAAGTTTAGATGAAATCCCGCCGGCTAGGGAGGTGTTTATTAGCGTCTCCTCAGAAAAAGTTGGGATCTTTCCGCTTAGATAACCGATTTATAATCTTCAGCTATAGCCAGCTATCACTTAGATGGGACGTGAGCCCTTACCTGTGACCTGGTGCTGTGGCGACAACCTGGAAGATCCCGAATTCTTGAGTGCGAAACACCCCCTTATGAGGTATGTATTACTGTTAGAAACTTTTGAAGAACTATTTTAGCCCTTCTCAGCGCACTACCATATAGAAAAATACTTAATTTTTGCTAAAGGTCAAACCTGATGGTATAATAATACCAGTACCGTATCCTCTCGTTGAATTCGCTAGCGCCGAATATCCCTGTGAATTGCGACATCAACCAAAGTCGGTTTAGTTTCGCCAGTTAATAGAATTGCGAAAAGCAGTTAATGAGATCCAACACAGCCAAACGACTCATACCATTCCGTGTCGGGAAAACACTAATCCTTCTTAAGAACCGTGGTCTGTGGATCGGGAGATTAGCGACGAGCGGCGCTAGCGAATTCAAAGAGAGGATACGGTAGTAGAGCACTGCATTAGGAGCAGAGATACCGTAGCGCAGGCAAAGGGAAGCGTGGACATGCATGGAGGAACACAGAAGTGTGGACGGGCGGACGTTGTGGGGCATGAACGGATGTATAGGGCCTGTGCGGAGACATATGGCTATCACCTGTATGAGCAGAGTTTTCGCTACGGTACTTAAGGTGAACAGTAGCTAGCAACCTCCATAGAACACGCAACTCAATTCAACTCCAACATCTCCTCCGTCAAACACGCCCGAACACGAATCGTGCCACCACCATCACATATGAGGCAATCCCCGGGATTTCACTTTCCAGCCCTTTAGAACTCTGTATCTCAACCGAAGGAGAAATTATCAACAGATCTATTACTAGTAAATAGCTTATTGGGTAATTTCTGACTATCTCGCATGGAAATCAGGAATGCTTGGCGCTATTTTCAGCCTCAACTTTACAATACCGGTATAATATTGTGTAAGTGCCAAAGTAACCAGCAATTCTCCAATTACCTATGAGCACTTGAGATATCTAAAGGAGTTTTGGACTATACTATCAATTTTTTAATTTTTAATCAGCTTTAGAATGTATCAAATGGAGAGTGCGAAGTTGACTGATTCAGGTTGTACAGTACGTGTACATCGTACATTCTATTCTACCCTTGATTTTTGTCGCCAGCTTCGGACTCGAGTACCTGAGTACGGCACAGTACGGTACATTCCTGTTCGCCAGCTCTCGGGGAAAGAGAGGTACCGCAGCAATGTCTTGACAGCAGCAACAGTGTAGGTACAAGATTTTACAGGGTATCCAAAGTCTGGATTATACTCAGCAGCACTCTCAGTTAATCACTAGACACTCGCTAGCAGCCTACTGCACAAGAAATACGCGCAGAATTTGGGGCTATGATGACACTTGATATGGCCACCCTGTGCCCGAATCAAATCTGATAGCTGCGGTAAGCCGTCAATAAGTTGATGTTTGGCCGAGCCTTGTCCTGGTGCATACAGGTACTATAATATATCATACCTTTGATGCTGCCAAGACATTGCCGCGCCACCTCTCATTCCGCGAAAAGTTTGCGGACAGGGCTGTGTCCGGATAAACTCGTGGCGGGGGCTATGTCGGTTCCGGTGTAATATCGGGAAGTGACATACGCAGTGAGTGTAGAAAATAAGAATTAACGTTTGATGTCACTCTGAGTATTCGAGTCTGTATCGAGTACTGAAGTATACTTCCCCTGCGTACCGTAAAAACCGAAATAATTGGGCATCACGCTAAGACGTTGGAGTTGCCTCTCACAGTATGGTCTGTTGTCTCAGGTGAGGGCTGAAGGAGAATCTTTGTGGTGTGTTTTCCCCCCTAATCCAAAGGGGAAATTCTGGACGTCCTAGCGCCATGCCCAATTATTTCGGTTTTACGGTATCTGCATTCCCGACATAACCCCAGAACCGACATAACCCCCGTCGCGAGTTTATTAGGCACGCTCTCCCATCCGGTGTTAAAGTACGAGCCTCAACGCGCAGCGCTTTCAAACCTTGGGCCATTTGCGAGCTTGTCACTCGAGTATCCCCCCGAGCGGAGCCGTCTCGTGTCTGGGGCTTGTTGGTGAGAAAACCTATTCAATACCAGCGAGTCTCGAACCTTCGCTACAGAATTCCATCGAAATTTTTTTATCCCGGCAAAAACGCAACGTTTCACCTACTCGAGTACTTGTACAGCTTGAAAATTAAATAAAAGATCTCCTGTTTAGGAAAGTTGTTAGGCGGGCATCCTGCCGAGCTGTGTTAATTGTGCTTATTACCCTGCTTGGCACTAGAAGAAATCGGTCTTTTAGATAAATTGCATTTCTCTACCAGCTTGGTTTTGAAGTAAAAAAAAAAAACTAATAAATACACCGAGGTCTCGCTTATTTTTAAAGAAAGATTATTTTTTGTTAGGAATTTTCGTGATTATGTTTGCTCACACCAAAAGTTTGGAGAAATATTTTCTGGCTGTGGGTGAAGCGTTACGTTTTTGATGGGATAAAAAACTTGGATAGTATTCTACAGGGAGGGTCCGAGACTTGCTGGTATTGAATACAGTAAGGTAGGTTTCCTCATTTGGCATTTGGCAACCTCTTAGTTTAGAGGGAAAGTGACTATTTAGGACTTTGCTTTGGTTAAGGTAGTTAGAGGTCTTATTGCATGTATCTTTAAGTAGGATAAATTGAGACTTATGAAAGCGTCCTAGCGTCTTGTGAGAACTCTGCTGATAATGGTTAATCGTGCCTGGGTTCTCACCTCGGCACGGTTACAATTAGGCTGTTGCAAGGGTAGATCATTGAGGCGGTGGTGTCGCAGGGGATTGTTGGCCCGGGATAGTTAGATGATTGAGAGCTTGTGAAACATCAAAGCCTTACCCCACTGAAAGTCTTAAATCCAGGAAATCCTCCTTTCTACAATATGCCTAATCGCGCTACCGCTGTCATACTGTTCGAGCAACATGGCACAAAAATCATCGCAAAGCATAAATATCGCCGACAATATCAACTCTTTCAATAACGTTATCAACGTCAATACAGTGATATCCGATGAGGAGAATCAGATCCGGGAGTGGCTATCCCCTCTAAAACCCCAACAGCGGCACCAAGGCGTGCGAACGGAGAGGCTCGATGGTGTGGGTGATTGGTTTCTGGGAACCAGCGAGTTTCGGAAATGGAGTGATGGAGATGATGGATCCCTTGAGCGGGTGTTATTTTGTTCCGGGGGGCCAGGTGTGGGAAAGACATATCTGTGGTAAGAACACCACTCTTCCGGAAATGGGAAAGGTCCCAGATGTCACTGACGAGTATAAAATATAAGTTCCCTGGTGATTGATAACCTATGTGATCAGGCTGGGGAAAGGAGTGTGGCGGTCGCTTGGCTATATTGCGATTTCCTCGCCCACCAAGAGCAGTCAGCGACCGCCATGCTAGGCGCCATTCTAAAGCAGCTCGTGAGCATAGCGGGGATGCCGGAGAATGTACGACAGGCGTTTCGAAAACAGTTTTCCGACCGAGGTCTACGATTACCCGATACAGTGAGAATGCTGAAGACGACTATCGCATCTCTACCCCGGGTCTATATCTGCATTGACGCCTTGGATGAGTCGACTCCGAAGAGTCGACAGGAGTTGCTTGGGTCGCTGCGAGATATCGTTCGGGAGTCTCCCAGCACGCGGGTGTTATTTACCGGGAGATCTCATGTGGAGGAGGAAGTAAAGAAATACTTCACTGAGGTCATTACAGCACCTGTCAGTCCGACTGAAGCTGACATTAGGGTATACTTGGATGCGAGGTTGAACGGGGACACAGAGCTCTATGCGATGAACGATGATTTGCGGAGGGATATTATGAGGATAATTCCGGAAATGATTTCCGAAGTGTGAGTAGCAATATCGGGTACTTCGACAATACGGGCAAGGGCAATTCGCTGACATTGGTAGCTAGATTCCTCCTGGTTGCACTAAATATTGACGCAATTCTGGAAGAAGTAACTATCCACAAGAGAAGGAAAAAGCTGGAAGAAATGACAAAAGGGAAGGGTCTGGGAGACGCGTACACCGCAACACTCACTCGGATAAAGTCACAGAATGGAAGCAGATCGAGGCTCGGTATGGAAGCTCTTATGTGGATATCGCATTCTGAGCGGCCATTGAAGGCTCTTGAGTTATGTCAGGCACTTGGGGTAGAGAGGGGAGAAACAGATCAGAATTCTTGGAACATTCCTGCAATCGAAACCGTGTTACGCTGTTCGCTGGGGCTTGTCACAATCGAGGCATCATCATCTACTGTCCGCCTTGTTCACTTCACTCTCAAAGAGCATCTATCCAATGCTTCATCTCTATTCCATAGTCCCCACTCGATGATGGCGGAGATATGTTTGACTTTCCTCAACTTCCAGTACGTTAGGAATCTGCCAACTGCTCTTGATTCACCCCCAGTAGCAGCCCTCTTTGTTGGCTATGCCTCTTGTTTTTGGGGAACTCATGCAAGAAAGGAGCTGAGCCAGAGAGCAAAATTGCTAGCATTAGGACTTCTCGACGGCTATGATAAGCATTTATCCTCTAAGCTACTCTTAATTCATGAAGGAGATTGGTGGTGGCACCTTACGGAAAAAGACGGTAGTAATACCGTTAAGGGATTCACGGGGCTTCACGGTGCCGCCTACCTCGGGATCGTGGAGATAATAGGCTCTTTATTAGAGAAGAAGGAATTGACCGTTAATTTGACCGATATCGGGGGAAATACGGCATTGGCCTGGGCTGCTAGAAAGGGGTATGGAGATACAGTAAGGATGCTACTGGCACGACTGGATGTTGACCCCGATACAGCGAACGCCGATGGTCGAACACCCCTCATGTGGGCTGCCGCATGTGGCCATAAAGGCGTGGTGGAGAAGCTCTTAGAACGGACAGATGTCAATCCTAACAGGGTGGATAAATATGGTCGAACAGCACTCTCGTTGGCTGCCGAGTATGGGAGTAGGGGGGTGGTCGATATTCTGGCGAAACGGATGGACATCGACCCCAACATCATTGACAGAAATTGCCGGACTCCGTTGTCGTGGGCCGTCTCGAATGGAGATGTAGGAGTAGTAAAGATACTCCTAGAGCGAGTGGATATCGAGCCCGACACCAGGGATGCAAACGGGTTAACACCCTTATCGCAGGCGGCGTGGGATGGGAATGAGGGGGTCGTGATGCTGCTGTTGGAACGAACAGATGTCAACCCCGGCATGGCCGATATACGTGGACAAACACCGCTTTCACTCGCGGCGGGCCATGGGTGTGAGGGAGTCGTGAAGATGCTGCTAGAGCGAGCAGAGGTTAGTCCATGCACGAGAGGCAAGGACGGCTCAACACCACTTTCTAAAGCGGCCTGCAGGGGGAATGAGGGAGTCGTTAGGATGCTACTGGAGCGGAGCGATGTCAACCCCAACACTGTGCATAAATATGGTAGAACTCCACTCTCCGGAGCCGCCTGGGAGGGACATGAAAGAGTCGTGAGGATGTTGCTAGAACGAGTAGATGTCGACCCTAATACTGCGGACGAATATGGCGAAACACCACTGCTCAGAGCTTCCGGCAAGGGACACGAAGGAGTTGTGAAGATTTTGCTGGAACGAGTGGATGTCGACCCTAATGCTGCGGACGAACATGACGAAACAGCGCTATCCAAAGCCGCCTGCAATGGACACGAGGGAGTCGTGATGGCGCTGCTGGAACGAGAGAACGTCGACCTCAAAACTGCGAATAAATGTGGTATAACGCCACTCTCTGGAGCTGCCTTGGAGGGACATCAAGGAGTCGTGAAGATGTTGCTGGAGCATGTGGGTGTCGACCCTAATACTGCGGACCGAGATGGCGAAACAGCGCTACTCAGAGCCGCATGCAAGGGACACGAAGGAGTTGTGAAGCTGCTGCTGGAACGAGCGAACATCGACCTCAACACTCCAAATAAATGTGGTATAACGCCACTCTCTGGAGCCGCCTTGGAGGGACATCAAGCAGTCGTGAAGATGTTGCTGGAGAAAGTGGATATTGATCCTAATACTGCGGACCAACATGGCGAAACACCGCTATCCATAGCCTCCTACAAGGGACACGAAGGAGTCGTAAAGGTACTGCTTGAACGAGCGAACGTCGACTTCAACACTCCGAATAAATGTGGTATAACGCCACTCTCCGGAGCCGCCTTGGAGGGACATGAAGGAGTCGTGAAGGTGTTGCTGGAACAAGTGGATATCGACCCTAATACTGTCGACGAATATGGCGAAACAGCGCTACTCAGAGCCGCCTGCAAGGGACACGAAGGAGTCGTGAAGGTGCTGCTGGAACAATCAAATATCAACCTCAACCCCGCGAATAAATATGGTACAACGCCACTCTCTGGAGCCGCTTGGAAGGGACATGCCGGAGTCGTGAAGATATTGCTGGAACAACTGGATGTCGACCCTAACACTGTGGACAAATTTAGCCAAACACCGCTATTCAAAGCGGCCTACAAAGGACACGGAGGAGTCGTGAAGGCGCTGCTAAAACGAGCTAATGTCGGCCTCAACACTGCGAATAAATATGGCACAACGCCACTCTCTGTAGCCGCCTGGGAGGGACATGAAGGAGTCGTGAAGATGTTGCTGGAACAAGTGGATGTCAACCTTAATACTACAGACGAATATGGCCAAACACCTCTATTCAAAGCCGCCTGGGAGGGACACGAAGGAGTCATGAAGGCGTTGCTGGAACGAGGGAACGTCGAGCTCAACACTACGGATAAATATGGTATAACTCCACTTTCTGTAGCCGCCTGGGAGGGACATGAAGGTGTCGTGAAGGTGTTGCTGGAACAAGTGGATGTCGACCCTAATACTGTCGACGAATATGGCGAAACAGCGCTACTCAGAGCCGCCTGCAAGGGACACGAAGGAGTCGTGAAGGTGCTGCTGGAACGATCGAATGTCAACCTCAACCCCGCGAATAAATATGGTACAACGCCACTCTCTGGAGCAGCTTGGAAGGGACATGCCGGAGTCGTGAAGATGTTGCTGGAACAACTGGATGTCGACCCTAATACTGTGGACAAATTTGGCCAAACTCCGCTATTCAAAGCGGCCTACAAAGGACACGGAGGAGTCGTGAAGGCGCTGCTAGAACGAGCTAATGTCGACCTCAACACTCCGAATAAATATGGCACAACGCCACTCTCTGTAGCCGCCTGGGAGGGACATGAACGAGTCGTGAAGATATTGCTGGAGCAAGAGGATGTTGACCCTAATACTGCGGACGAATCTGGCGAAACAGCGCTATTTAAAGCCGCCTACAAGGGACACGAAGGAGTCGTGAGGGTGTTGCTGGAACGAGTGGATGTAAACTGTGATATGGCAGATTTCGTCGGTGAAACAGCATTTTCGCAAGCCCTGAAGCATGGGCATCATTCCATTATAAAATTACTATCTGAACGCAAGAATTTAATTCCCTTTCCTGGTCGTGATAAATCTACAGCGCCTTCCTCACCCAAGACCCCCGATCTAGATCAACGCCCCTTCAAAAGGATCCGCAGATTTTGACGTCCAATACCTGATCTTAGCCCAATTGGAATTTCCACCCGATATTCAGCCCCAGCCGACTTCTGGTTCGTCCATAGACACCCCTGCCGCGGGTCTTCCGTCTCCTTGCTTTGTCAACTAGTTTCATAATACCATCTTCATTTCTTTCTATTTTTCTCCCTATTTTCGATCCTTTCTCTATAGTCCGTTTGCTGCTCCACTATCATACCAGACAGGCTGTGCGACAATTTTCCTTCCACTTTAATCATACCCAGTCGGCGGGGCGAGTGACTGGGATCAATTCGTTGGTTTGCACAGCAATCAAAGTTAACTACGATAGCATTACCATTTCATTATACCATTTCATTATACTATTTTTCTCTTTGTATCCTGTCCCCTTTAGGCTCTCTTTCCTCGCCGCTTGCTTCAAAACATATCTTTTATTATCCAAACCCTCCCTGTAGAATTAGGATTTCTGGCCCTTTCTCTTTTCGCATCATAGAATAAAAAGCTCCTCTTCCAAACATCCCCAGCTTTCCAATAGGAGGATGGGAAACAAGCCCCGTCGAAAGACTGGTGCTTATATGATACTTCCTAAACGTGTGTATCATACCAGCAAAGGTCGGGATCTAGGTTTACTTTCCTTCCATTTCTTATTTTTCTATCAGTATCCTGCCCAAAGCGCCTGCTCCTCCGCATGCACTCACGTTCTTTACCCCCCTCTTCCGGGCCAGTTTCGTTGAACTTTGAGAAATGTCACATTAGCACTTGGGGGGTTCGATTAATGCACAGAATTCAGATATTTTGTTTTATCAACCTCCATACTTGTAATACAATCGGTAATATTGGCATTGTGCTCCCTTTCCCTAGCCAAAAGGAAAAAGAAAGGAGAAAAAGAGAAAAACACGGGGGATCCCCTAATTTCACCTAGGAAATGATCGGAGCGGGTACAAAAAAAAACATGAAGGTTGATTTGCATGAGAAAAATATCAACAAACTATCATACCAAATTATGATACAAAACTAAAGGCAAAACCCCCAAAAACCCGAACAAACCCCAGGGCAAAAGGCAAAAATAAAAAAACCATTTTCGGCCGAAAATAAGAGTGGCTAGAAGATGGAACTTGAAGATAATGGAATACGCTCGCAAGGGCGAGAAAGCCCAGCTCGAGGATAAATTTCTTTAAGGAGTAATAATAATACTTCTCATGTTCTGCCACAAAAGCACAAAATTTCGTCTCGTTTGGCAATTCGGTTTCCACCAAAGGGCGGCAATGGTTGGCCACACCTTCTTTACCCCTGCTAGCGTATTCTGGTTCTCCCCAATGAACGTGGGTAGTGCAGCATTAGGCAGAATGACACCCCTCCCATCATGCTGAAATATGAGGCTCTGCCCGAAAGGCCGCCAGCCTTGGGATTTTTGTGAGCCTGTATCCCGGGAGGGGAGCCGTCTGGTGGCTGGGGTTAGTTGGTGAGTAGGTGGCTGCTGACGCTGTATTTCCTTTCTTTGTTTTGATCGGTTGGGAGCATGAAGAATTCAGAATCCTGTCTGATCCAGCCTGTCGGGAAATCAAGCAGTCTTAATACTGCAACGGATATCTATTTGGCAACCGCTTAGTTTTGTGGGAAAGTGACTTTTTCGGACCTTGCCTTGGTTAAGGGAGTTAGACGTAGAAGTCTTGTTTCAAGTATCTCCAAGTAGGATAAATTGGAACTTACGCAAGGGTCCTAGTGTCTTGTACAAGCACGGCAGGTATGATGGCTAATCGTGCCAAAGTTCTCACCCCGGCAGGGCTTGGTGGTCATGAGGTTGAATCCTTGAGGCCGGGGTGCTGCGGGGTACATGACAGACAGCGCCCCCGTGCATAAGCCAAAGTTAGAAGGCAGAAGCCGCAAGCCACAAAAGTTTGAAGCTTTAGCAGCCATGCCCAAGGCAACGCAGGAGAAAAACAAGGAATACGCAATAACACACACATCTCGCTGTTAAGGAGGTTTCTTCCCTGCTAAATATCCCCCAGGGTTCCAACTTCCATCTTAACCCACGACTTTCACTCCTGTGCGGGGTGCCGTCACTCTCTCTGTGTTGTAGGCTGGGGATGATTGGATGGTTGTGAGTTTGTGAAACGTCAAAGCCTTATCCCCGCGAATCTCTTAAGATCCAGGGTCTCCCCCAAAATCGCTTCATACAATATCCCTAATTGCGCTGCCGCTATCATCCTGGCCAAAAGCGTGTCGAGCAACATGGCACAAAAATCATCGCAAAACCTAAACATCGCCGACAATGTCAACTCTTTCAATAACTTTATCAACGTCAACACGGTGATATCCGATGAGGATAATCAGATCCGGGGGTGGCTGTCACCTCTGGAGCCCCATCAGCGGCACCAAGGCGTGCGGACCGAGAGGCTCGATGGTGTGGGCGAATGGTTTCTTGAAACCAACGAGTTTCGGGAATGGAGTGATGGAGATGGTGGATCCCTTGAGCGGGTGTTATTTTGTTCCGGGGGGCCAGGTGTAGGAAAGACATATTTGTGGTAAGAATCCCTCGCCTCCGGGAAAGGGAAACAAAGCAAATGACACTGACAAGCATGAAATATCAGTTCCCTAGTGATTGACAGCCTATGTGATCAGGCTGAAGAAAAGGATCTGGCAGTTGCTTGGCTATATTGCGATTTCCTCGCCAACCAGGAACAGTCAGCAACGGCAATGCTAGGCGCCATCCTAAAGCAGCTTGTGAGCATAAGAGAGATGCCGGAGAATGTGCGACAGAAGTTTCGAGAACGGTTCTCCAACCGAGGTCTACGCTTACCCGATATCGTGGGAATCCTGAAGACGACTATCGCATTGCTACCCCGGGTTTATATCTGCATTGATGCCTTGGATGAGTCCACTCCGAAGAGTCGACAGGAGCTGCTTTGGTCACTACGAGATATAGTTCAGGAGTCGCCTAGTGTACGGGTGTTATTTACCGGGAGATCTCATGTGGAGGAGGAAGTGAGGAGATGCTTCACTGAGGCCATTACAACACCTGTTAGCCCCACTATAGGTGACATTAGGGTATACTTGGATGCGAGATTGGGCAGGGACGTAGAGCACAGTGCGATGGACGATAATTTACGGAGGGATATTATGATAATAATTCCGGAAATGATTTCCGATGTGTGAGTAGCACACTTGGGCACTTCTATAATACACATAAGGGCAATTCGCTGACACCAGTAGCTAGATTCCTGCTGGTTTCCCTGAATATTGATGCAATTCTGGAAGAGGTGACCATTTACAAGAGAAGGAAAAAGCTGGAAGAAATGACAAAAGGAAAGGGGCTGGGAGACGCGTATGCAGCAACCATCACTCGGATAAAGTCACAAAATAGAAGCAGATCCAGGCTCGGTATGGATGCCCTCATGTGGATATCACATTCCGAGCGCCCATTGAAGGCTCTCGAGTTATGTCAAGCACTGGGGATAGAAAGAGGAGAAACCGACCAGGGTTCTTGGGACATACCTACAATAGAAACCGTGCTACGCTGTTCGCTGGGGCTTGTCACAATCGAGGCATCATCATCTACGGTCCGCCTTGTTCACTTCACTCTCAAAGAGCATCTATCCAATGCTTCATTCCTGTCCCAAAGTTCCCACTCGATGATGGCTGAGATATGCTTGACCTTCCTCAACTTCCAGTGCGTTAGGGGCCTACCAACTACTCTTGATTCGCCACCACGAGCACTTATCTTTACCGGCTATGCCTCTTGTTATTGGGGAACTCATGCAAGAAAGGATTTTAGCCAAAGAGCGAAATCCCTAGCATTAAGCCTTCTTGACGGTTATGATAAGCACATATCCTCTAAAATGCTCTTAATTCATGAAGGAGATTGGTGGTGGCATAGTTCTGAACAAAACGGGAGTAATGTCGTTGAGGGATTCACAGGGCTTCACAGTGCAGCCTACCTCGGGATCGTGGAGTTAATGGGTTCTCTCTTGGAGGGGGGGGAACGGGCTGTTAACTCGACAGACGTCGAGGGAAACACGGCATTTTCCTGGGCTGCTAGAAAAGGTCATGAAGATGCTGTACGGATGCTGCTGGCACGGCTGGGTGTTGACCCTGATACAGCGAACGCGGATGGTCGAACACCCCTCATGTGGGCTGCTGCAGGCGGCCATAAAGGCGTGGTGGAGAAGCTCTTAGAACGGACAGATGTCAATCCTAACAGGAGGGATAAATATGGTCAAACAGCATTCTCGTTGGCTGCTGAGTATGGGTGCCAGGGGGTGGTTGATATTCTGGCGAAACGGATGGACATCGATCCCAACACAACCGATAGATATGGCCGGACTCCGCTGTCGTGCGCCATCTTGAATGGACATGAAGGAGTAGTGAAGACACTCCTAGAGCGAGCGGATGTCGAACCCGACAACAGGGATGCAAGCGGTCTAACACCACTATCACGGGCCGCCTGGGGTGGGCATGAAGGAGTCGTGATGATGCTACTAGAGCGAGCAGATGTCAACCCTAACATCGCGGATAGGTATGGGCGAACACCACTCTTTTTGGCCACCTGGGAAGGACATGAAGAAGTCGTGGAGGTGCTGCTGGAGCGGACCGATGTCAACCCCGGCGCTGCGGATAAACATGGCCGAACGCCACTCTTTGTAGCCGCCTGGAAAGGGCATGAGGAGATTGTGGAAGCCCTGTTGGAGCGGAATGATGTTGACCCCAACACTCCAGATAAATATGGCGAAACTCCACTCTCGGGAGCTGCCCGGGACGGACATGACGGAGTCGTTATGATGCTGCTAGAGCCGAACGATATCGACCCTAATACTAGGAATGAATATGGTATAACTCCACTCTACGAAGCCTCCCGGATGGGACATGAAGGAGTCGTTGAGATGTTACTTGAACAAGTGGATGTCGACCCTAATACTGCCGACGAATATGGCCAAACACCGCTATTCAGAGCCGCCTGCAAGGGACACAAAGGAGTCGTGAAGGCGCTGCTCGCACGAGCAAATGTCGACCTCAACACTTCGAATAGATATGGTATAACACCACTCTACGAAGCCTCCCGGATGGGACATGAAGGAGTCGTTGAGATGTTACTTGAACAAGTGGATGTCGACCCTAATACTGCGAACAAATATGGCCAAACACCGCTCTTCACAGCCACCTGCGAGGGACACGAAGGAGTCGTGAAGACACTGCTGGAGCGAGAGGATGTAAACCCCGATATGGCAGATCTCGCCGGTGAAACAGCACTTTCGCAAGCGCTCAAGCATGGGCATCATGCCATTGTCAAATTACTCTCCTACCGCAAATTTTTAATTCCCTCGTCACGTTACGATAGATCTACAACGCTTTCCTCAATCAACCCGCCCGATCTAGATCCACGCCCATTCAAAAGGGTTCGCTGGTTTTAATGTTCAATGCCCGAGCTGAGCCCACTTCCCCATTCTTCGAATTTCAATCCGATCAGCCCAAGTCAGCGTCTAGTTAGCCTCTAGGCATTCCTACCACACGTCCTCCACCTCCTTGATCTGTCCACTAGTTCCACAATATTATCTGCATTTTTTTCTACCTTTCACCCTCTTTTCGATTCTTTCCCCTCTCTGGTCCATTCTAAGCTCGGTTGTCCTACTAGAACAGCTGCCCGACAACTTTCCACAGACTTTAATCATACCCAGTCCGTGGGGCGAGTGACTGGAGATCTATTCGATCTTGTTGTTTTATTGTTTTACACAGCCACCAAAATTAACCACGATAGCATTACCATTGTATTATACTATTTTTCTCAGTGTATCCTATCTTCGATAGACTCTCTTTCCTCGCTACTAGCTCCAAGACATATCTTTTATTCCCCAAACCCTCCTCGTAGCATTAGAGGCTTTCTCGCGCTTTTTCTTTTAACATCATAAAATAGAAACCCCCCCTCACACCTCCGCAACTTTCTGATAAGAGGATGGGAAACAAGCCCCGTCGAATGACGGGTGCTTGTATGATACTTCCTAAACGTGTGTATCATACCAACGAAGGTCTAGATCCGGGTTTACTTTCTTTCCATTTCTTATTTTTCTATCATAGCATCATACTCAACAGCGCCTGCTCCTTTTCATACACTCCCGTCGTTATCCCCTCTTCGGGGCTGGTTTCGTTGGGTTTTGAGAAATGTCACCTTCGCAATTGGGGGGTTCAATTAATGCACAAAATTTAGATATTTTGTTTTATCAACCGTCGTGCATGTAACAACACTACCGGTAGTACCGGTATTGTGCTCCGTCTCCCCAGCAAAGCAAAAAACAAAGGGAGGGAAAAACATAGGAGATCTAGTGATTTCACCTAGGAAATGATCGGAGCGGGCACAAAGACAAGAAGGTTGTTTTGCATGAGAAAAATACTAAAGAGTTACTGGAAAACTAAAAGTAGAAGGTCTAAAAACCAGAACAAAACCCCAAGGCAGAATCCCAAAATGCAAATATAAAAAAGCAGCTTGGGCAGAAAATAAAAGTCCCCAGCAGATGGGGCTTGAAGATGATGAAATAACATTCCTGAGCGTTGAGGTTGCCATGAGGGAAGTGCCTGTACCTTTCGGATCTGGGCCTCCTACTGTACGGGTATCCTGGGGATGGTATGCAGGAACATACGGGAGTGCTTCCCTTTTAAACAATTTTTTCCCAATTTCTTTCATCATGGTAGTACTGTACTCTAGTATATGCTGTGCCGGATACAAATCATATCAATTCCGTTTCCGGAATCTCGGCTGACTCCTCCATGAGGCCCCCCTCACCGGCTCCTTCACCTCCACATGCCGACATTGGTCACATACCCAAATGCTCCGATCTCAGCTTATGATTTATCATCTTCACCATTTTGGCCCCCCCCACAAGCATCCCTAAATCAGCTAAGAAGTGAACTTGACCTCTCCCTTCGAGTATATGATTCAATTAATACTGTTGACGAGAAAGCCCAGCTCCACAGCGCCCTCCACCAAGTGCTGTATCAGGACTCTATTTTCTCCACTTTCTTCATTATTTTTTCTAAATGACTCATTCCTTGGGGTGTTGCTGTTATGGAAACACTTTTCATTTTTAATTATTGTTTTCCCACCTGTGGCTCACTTGTTTATCCAGATTGCCTTTCGCATTTTCATTGTAAAGTCGAGTGACAAGAAGCTCTAGCCGACAGCTATTTCACACCATCGCGCAAAAGAATCATGAGTTGTTAATTTAAAGGCTTGATATTTCCATTGTATCATAGAAAGAAATAGTAATTGTTATGCTTGCAACCTCTTGGATTTTCTTACCTAGGCAGTGTCAAGCGGTGAGTTTCTGAAAATAGCAGTATTTTGTGCAAAATGGCCTGAATTTTTAGTGTTTTAATTTGGTGGTGATTTGGAAGTTATATCGTGGGCCCTCGTGCCACCCCTAGTATGATGGTTCCCCGGATTTAACTACTGTAGGGGAAGTGATACTCGCTTGCGAGCCACGGAGAAAGGCCTCAGCTCCCGCCCGTTTTTCTCGAGTCGATCACCGGTGTCGTCGAATTGAAGCTGGACACCCTCATAGTAGCGTAGCGACCGCTGGGCCAATAAATCAGCGTCTCCAGAGCCTCAAGCCAAACGATGTAATTCTATATAAGATTGTAGAAAATAACTTGGAGCAGATGGTGCGAAAACAGACACATGTTAGGAATCGGGAAACTCTTCCCCAGGCCGTGATTTACTAGAAGAGTGAAATATTTCATGAGAAATTTCCACTGCAGGAATTGCAGGTTATATGGGGATAGGATGTTTGCAGGGCCAAAGCCAGTTGGGTAAAACTAGTGAGAAAGTGACTTTTTTTTCAGACCTTACCTTATTTAAATAAGGTATTCAGGAGTCCTTCATTTCAGTATCTTTAAGTGCTGAGGCCGCCGAGTTGAGACAGAGTACTTATAATATCAATTCCCGTGCAAATTGTCTGGCTTCAACCTGTCCACGTGAGTTCAATAACATAAATTGGAAATGACCCAAGAGTCCTAGTATCCTCTCGTAATGTCCTGGCAAATGTGAGCACGACGACCATTGTAAACTGGGAAAAAACCAGCTAGAGCCTTTGGATTTTGCAAGAATACAATAGTAGGCGTGTTCACAAAGGTCAGGACACTGCGAGCTGTGCGAGTACCATTGCGTGTAAATTTTGTCTTTGCTCGGTTCGAATATTTTTAGCTAGTGGTGGATCATTGGACAGAACATGAATGACGGCTGATGATAGCTCTTTGCGTGGGAGAGAAAATTGGGGGTGCTTGTCTTTAGTCGGAGCTGAATAGGTCATATTGAATTACAGCGATGGCTTGTTGCTAAAGCTTAGCGAACAGGGGGCGACTCTGTAAGGCAACCATCTTGCTTCTCTTGTCTTAGTCTACCCGCAACGGTCATCTGAGCAAAGGTTTGGATCGTCAACGGACGAAAGGAATTGGGGCGCGCACAATAAGGGGAGGGTCACCTATGAATAGGTAGTCGGACAACCAGGGAAGGTTAGGCTTTCTTTTTCGGTTGGATTCCTTCTTTTCTCACCGTTCATCATGGGTGAAAGGTCGCGGATTGGCTTAGGTGACTCGAATCATTTGTGAATTGTGTGGCTTTTTTCTCCGTGCGGTTTTCATCTGCGATAGTTGATGATTTGTGGTTTCTTCCGCCTCAGAGAGTATAATACCGCATTACACGGTTTCTTTGTCTCCCAGTACTGTACGAGTATTGTGCTGGTAGGATGGCTAGGTGATCCGAAACTTAAGTTTAGATCATTGCGGCACGGGTGTTGCAGGGTTCCATTGGCACTCATGTTGGATAATTGCTGCCTTGTGAAACGTTAAAGCCTTACACCACATGAGGTCATAAGAGTAGAGGAATCTCCTAAATTTCCACGATACAACACTTCTAATCACACTATCGGTAACGATCAAAAGCACTTCGAGCAACATGGCGTAAAAATCATCGCAAAACCTAAGTATTGTCGACAATATCAACTCTTTCAATGTTATCAACGTCAGCCCGGTGATATCCGATGAAGATAATCAGATACGGGAGTGGCTATCCCCCCTAAAGCCTCAACAGCGGCACCATGGCGTGCGAACCGAGAGGCTCGATGGCGTGGGCGATTGGTTCCTGGAAACCAGCGAGTTTCGGAAATGGAGTGACGGAGATGATGGATCACTCGAGCGGTTATTATTTTGTTCCGGGGGGCCAGGTGTTGGAAAGACATATCTGTGGTAAGAATACCCCTCTTCTGAAAAGGAAAAAAGCCCGGATATCACTGACAAATACAAAATATCAGTTCCCTAGTGATTGACGACCTATGTGATCAGGCTGAAGAAAAGGATTCGGCGGTCGCTTGGCTGTATTGCGACTTCATCGCCCATCAAGAGCAGTCAGCGACGGCCATGCTAGGGGCCATCCTAAAGCAGCTTGTGAGCATAGCGGGGATGCCGGAGAATGTACGACAAGCGTTTCGAAAACGGTTTTCCGACCGAGGCCTACGTTTACCTGATATAGTGGGAATGCTGAAGACGACTATCTCATTACTACCCCGGGTTTATATCTGCATTGACGCCTTAGATGAGCCGACTCCGAAGAGTCGACAGGAGCTGCTTGGGTCGCTACGAGATATTGTTCGGGAGTCGCCTAGTGCACGAGTGTTATTTACCGGGAGATCCCATGTTGAGGAAGAAGTGAAGAAATACTTCACCGAGGTCATTACAGCACCTGTAAGCCCGACTGAAGGTGACATTAGGGTATACTTGGATGCAAGATTGGGCAAAGACGCGGATCACAATGCGATGGACGATGATTTACGGAGGGATATTATGAGAATAATTCCGGAAATGATTTCCGATGTGTGAGTAGCACTACCGGGCACTTCCACAATACGGGCAAGGGAAATTCGCTGACACTAGTAACTAGATTCCTCTTAGTTTCACTAAATATTGATGCAATTCTGGAAGAGGTCACTATTTACAAAAGAAGGAAAAAGCTGGAAGAGATGACAAAAGGGAAGGGACTGAGAGATGCGTACACAGCAACCCTCACTCGGATAAAGTCACAGAATGGAAACAAATCGAGGCTCGGTATAGAAGCCCTTATGTGGATATCACATTCCCAGCGCCCATTGAAGGTTCTGGAGTTAAGTTATGTCAGGCACTGGGAGTAGAGAGAGGAGAAACTGACCAGAATACTTGGGACATACCTGCAATCGAAACCGTGCTACGCTGTTCGCTGGGTCTTATCACGATCGAGGCATCATCATCTACTGCCCGCCTTGTTCACTTCACTCTCAAAGAGCATCTATCCAATGCTTCATCCCTATTCCAAAGTTCCCACTCGATAATGGCCGAGATATGTTTGATATTCCTCAATTTCCAGTGTGTTAGGGACCTGTCAACTGCTCTTGATTCACCACCGGGAGCACTTCTCTTTACTCACTATGCCTCCTGTTATTGGGGAACTCATGCAAGAAAGGAGCTTAGCCAAAAAGCGAAGTCGCTGGCATTAAGACTTCTCGACGGCTATGATAAGCACGTATCCTCTAAAACGCTCTTAATTCATGAAAGAGATTGGTGGTGGCATCGTTCTGAACAAAACGGTAGTAATGTCTTTCATGGATTCACTGGGCTTCACGGTGCAGCCTACCTCGGGATCGTGGTGATAATGGGCTCTTTATTGGAGGAGAGGGAATGGGATGTTAACTCAACAGATGTCGAGGGAAACACGCCATTTTCCTGGGCTGCTCGGAAGGGCCATGAAGATACTGTAAGGATGCTACTGGCACGGCTGGGTGTTGACCCTGATACAGCGAACGCGGATGGTCGAACACCCCTCATGTGGGCTGCTGCCTGTGGCCATAAGTATTGTTAATCGCCGGCGCTCGCGTACCTCAGCCACTCGACCACTCCTTTCCTTTAGAACATGCTAGAACGTGAGCGGAGAGTACACCGGTGAGTCTGGAACTCGGTGAAGAATGGCGGAGTAGTCGGTGAAGAAAGGCGGGGTAGTCGGTGAAGAAAGGTGGGGCAAGCGGTGAAGAAAGGCGGGGTAAGCGGTGAGGAAAAGAGGGGTAAGGTGGTCAGTAACCAGTGACAAGAAGAAAAGGGGTTATTGGATGGTTCCACAAGTGTGACGGATGGGGTGGTCGTAGTAGGGTCTTTGGACTCGCAAAGTCTTTTGTCTTCTGTACTTAAGGGTCCTGTTCGCACGCAACTGTAGAGGTTAAGTAAGAGAAGAAGCACACATTCAATTTATCGAGTTTTCCCCGCATACCTTTATACATACGATCGGTATTTGTCCGCAAGAATTATAAGAATAAGGGCGTGGTGGAGAAGCTTTTAGAACGGACGGATATCAACCCGAACAGGAGGGATACATATGGTCAAACAGCCCTCTCGTTGGCTTCTGAGTATGGGCATAGGAGGGTGGTTGATATTCTGGTGAAAGGGGTGGACGTCGATCCCAACACGATTGATAGATATGGCCGGAGCCCGCTGTGGTGCGCCGTCTCGAATGGACATGAAGGAGTAGTGAGGATACTCCTAGGGCGAGCGGATATCGAACCAGACACGAGGGATGCAAACGGTCTAACACCCTTGTCGCAGGCCGCCTGGGACGGGCACGAGGAAATCGTAATGATGCTACTAGATAGAGCAGATGCCAACCCTTGCACGACAGATATATATGGGCAAACACCGCTCTCGGCTCTCGCTCGCAGCAGGCCATGGGTGTGAAGGAGTCGTGAAGATGCTGCTAGAGCGAGCAGAGGTTAGTCCCTGCACGAGAGCCAAAGACGGCTCAACACCACTTTCTAAAGCGGCCTGGTGGGGAAATGAGGGTGTCGTTAGGATGCTACTGGAGCAGAACGATGTCAACCCCAACATCGGGGATTGGCATGGGCGGACACCACTCTCTAGAGCCACTAGGAGAGGACATGAGGGGGTCGTGAGGGTGCTGCTAGAGCAGAACTGTAACGGAATCTACCTATTGTTCTCACTACTGTACCTACCTGATGTTGGATGTTTCCTATTTAGGTTCTACAATAAGTAGTGCCGCTCTCCTTACCTTGTACTTTCCTTATTTGTTATAGTTTCCTATTGGGTTATTTATCCTTAAGCTCGCTTATAGTACCCTTTGCTACCCTTGTACCCTTTAGGCAACCTTATGCTTTCCTACTAGTACTACTGGATTAGTACATTAGTAGCGATCTCTTATTGTTTGATTCCATTACTTGTTTTGTTAGTTACATCCTGTCGCCTCTATACCTATGTTCTAGGACTTAGTTGTTTGCTTCAATACTATCTCAGCATAGTAAGTGTTTGCGTTAGGCACAGGAT
>Ga0307509_10002404_pt1 | contig 30339 bp, 27 predicted proteins | sample 10_EM_MG_FD_202245 | JGI IMG/M metagenome (GOLD analysis project Ga0307509, IMG submission 202245) | Populus trichocarpa ectomycorrhiza microbial communities from riparian zone in the Pacific Northwest, United States - 10_EM | ecosystem: Host-associated > Plants > Roots > Unclassified | place...
GAACAATTCAAATATCAGCTTCTCCAGATGTATAGTGAGTGAGTTGTTGTAAGTTTTGTTGCTTTTGACGAAGTGAAAATAGTGACCCATTACTAGGGGGTGACCCATAACTAGGTATAATACGTTAGTGCTAGTCTGTCTGGTTACATGTTTCCACTATGCTAGTCAAACGCATATCAGAATTTTCCAAACACTGAGTCAGTTGAGTAAGGGCGTGAAACACTAGGTCTAGCCATAGTAAGTTTCAGCACATAATATAACTTGTCCACTATTGTTTTGTCAAACTACCTAAGTAATGAGATATTCTTAAATCAGTAACCATCAAGACCAACCACAGGGAAATAACACTTGACTTCTGCAATTTACACAACTTCCATCTAAGTCCAAATCAAAGCTGCTAACTAACCTGAATATCTCCTGCCTAGACTTAGTCTTGGATGAGGATCATGCAGTACTGGCTTTCAGATTCCAGCTCAAGCAAAATGAGCATCACTCTCCTTTTTCCTGACTATCACACTTCCCCTTTCCACCAGCTAGAAGCCATACCTCACTTCTCCTGCAATGTCCTTTTCATAGCAATAACCTTAATCAGACAAATGAAAAACATGCTCAAGAACATGTCTTAGTGTCACTCCCCCTAGTACACTACAACTTGTCCTCCATAAACCAATCAAGTATCTACTGCAGCACTTGCTCTTTTCGATTCTCCAGGTATTCAAGCGACAGCTGGCCAACTGTGGCCATTACTGGTAGTTGTCCAAATTGCATGAGATGCATCCCGTCTTGTCATCGCAGTTACAATATGATTGCATTAATGCTGGAAGCTAAACGCTGTGAGCTTTGCAAATATCTTTTGAACAATATTCCCACTACCATAATGTGGTAAACATTCTTTTGTTAGAGAATCCCTTGGTAACACTGAGTGTCCTGTCATCACCAACTAGGCTTATCACAACTACAAGTTTCTCCTATCATGTCTTCTCATGTTCAGTGATATCCTAGTCATGTTACCCATAGTTATCCAAAGATTTCAGATGTCAGGCTTGAGTTACCTGCTTGAGCGATTGGGATTGGCTTGGGAAGTATGGCTGATTTGATCTTGATGGAGTGGCTGTGGCATATTACCCACCCCGGTAAGTCATTCATCCCTTCTGGACCCTGGGAATATTGCTACTAGCTAGATTGATCTTGAAATAACAGGTTAACAGCAGCTATGAATGCCCATCGCTTAGTGGTAATTATTACCTGACCAGTGAACATGTTGATAACCCTCGATTGTTGTCCCCGCCAATTCACCCTGCATATCAAGGAGGTTGATGTGGCTTCTAAGCTGAAACTTCTCAGTGAGCCGATTTGTCCAGCCATCTGGCCCATTGTGGAACTTGTTATTGCCATGGCTAAATATAGAGAGTGTGTCAGAGGGCTTTGATTATGATATGACAGGCAAAGATCGTTATACGAACAGTGAATATTATTTCTATGGCAATGATTTTGACGAAGGTGAGAGAGATAGAGAGTTATAATATACATAAGAATGTGTAGGTATGGCTGAGAAGAGGATTTGATGAAATTTCTAGGTTGAAACATACGATATGAATACAGATACATTGTGGCTTAAGTAGAATGAGTTGGGGGTTGTACCTTTAAGTGTAGTAAATTTTGGCCCTATTAATTATGTATTTGCCTCACTAGCACTTGATATAGTAACAGATCCTGATGATACAAATACCTTAAAATTGCTATCTGTGTGAGTTATCGTTGTCTATCTCAATCCCAACTACACCAAAATGCCCGACTCCCCTCCACCTCCCATTCACCGCCCCTCCCTCTTTACCTTAATGTCTACATGGCATCAAAACTGTCTCACTGTTTATCATCATGCCTCTGACAACAAATATAATAGTATATAATAGCGCAAGGTATTCCCCTGACTATACTTCTCCCAAGGTTTAACCTAGTATACACTAATTGTTTGTGTGGTAGGGACTGACCAAACACAATACCCAAACCATGCAGCTGAGTTGACAACCGCCTGTGGAAATGTAGCCTCAAATTATTCAATTCCAGCTCTAAGCCTGCCTTGAGCGAAGTTACAATCAGCTTGCGGAAGTTGAAAGAAGATAACAGTTTCTCTGCTATGAATATCTTGAAAGATATCGAAATTGGTAAAACCAAAATGGACTGCCTATTGGAGATTAACCACTTTAGACTGCTCACCATATATTCTGTGTTTGTAGTGAATAGAAAATGCAACTATGATAAGCTTAGACAGACCGCTGTTTCAAGAGTATTACAGCGCTCTTAGCTGCTTACCACCAAACACTTTGACCTAGTATATTTGATATGACATGACCACACACTGATCCTCTTACAACAAAATGCAAACACGATCAACAGCCGAACGTCCACCCCACACCCGGTGACAAACAGTACCAGAGGCTGGTGGCATAACACTACTCTCGCCCATGATACTTATACCTCGGAAATGTACGGGGAAAGCGAAGGGGATGGATGACAGAGGACTGAAAAGTGGGAGAGGAATCTGGCATGCACAGGAAGCATACTGCAAAGAATGTTTTTAGTTAATGAGAACATAATGCAGCCTGTTCTTGCGTTTGTGGATTTTTTATCAGTCTATTGTCACATTTCGCTCTCAGTTCTTTGGTTATCTCTTGTCTTGTCATAGTCATTCATTATTGTACAACATTGCTTTTCTCTTTTCCTCTTCCCTGATATCTTTTTGCCTATCACTGTTGTTCTTAAGAATAAAAGCTTTATATTGGTTGGTAACTAGGTATCAGAGCCCCGGGGCACAACCATGCAAGAATAGTGGAAAACTTCGGAACCCTCGACTAATGTATCTTCTCAAAGATCATGCTCCAAGCAAGTACTAAGATGGTTTACATTATTTCTCAAATTCTGCTAACAAATGTGAGTGGCTCGTGAGTTTGGAAGTCTGACAGGAGTAGAATGGTAAATAGTATGGTAGCGGTGATTTGTGGAAGAAGGAAAAAGTTGATGAAAATAGTGTAAAGGAGAAGACAAGATGTGCGGAGAGGGAATACAGTACGGGTTGTTCTTATGAGATGGTGATTGTGAGTATTGGGAATGAGAGAGGAAATGAAAGTGTCATCAAGGAGGAAAAAAGCTATATATATTTCTGGAGTTGGATCTTGCCTAATGGTTCTATCTATGACAGAACAGATCCTGTTTATGGATGATACAAAACCATCTCGGCACTTGTTGCTCTAGGAAATCCTTCTAGAGATGTACATTTGATAACTGGGTTTCTGCTAGCTCAGAATGGTCCTTCACAATCATATTCAAACAATCCGCATAGCCGCCCACCGTTTCTCAAGATAGTTCTGCAAACATCAGGAAACTGCTAGGAGAGTTGCTTGAGAACCGCATTAATCTATGGATCAGTTTTAACTACATCGTTCATTAAAGGCTCTGTGGCAGAATGTCTAGATAAGGTTTTACAGAGATGATTCAGCTTGAGAAGATTGCTGAATACCAGTGGGAACAGTGCTTTCATGATTTCTTTCCACTCAACAACAACCAATAAATATATTCGGGTGTCAAACCTATTCCCAAGTAGCTTGACTAAAGCCTCGCCATTAATCTCAACTGTGCGAACGGAATCTGAAATTGACTGTCATGTATCCTCTCCATCCCAGCAGTCAGACGGATATTCTACCGCGGTGCAAGCAGAACTTGCACATCACCAAGCCAGAGAGGGTATGTAACAGAGGGACTCTGTAGGAAGACGGATCCTAAGATTGTGACCGCACCCAAGACTCAAAGTAGAAGTGTGAATCAAAATAAAGATAAAGATAATTCAAAGTAGAATCAACCAGTAAAACTTAATATTGTTAAGCCTGAAAGCTCCACTAAATAACTTCTCTCGAAGATCATTGGGTATCAGAATCGGGTGTCTCTCGCTATAGTTATGCAGAATAATCTAATGCCAGAGAACACCCATCAACCATTGTGACTGTTTGTGAGTACCCCGCTCAGCTCAGGGCTGTCCAACTTACCTTCCTAAAGAGAGCTAACACTCAGAGGCAGTCAGACCACGCGGATATTAACTATCTCCACAAATAGGAAGTGCTCCCAGTCAGGCCTCTCCACCTACATCTGCATGAGGGAAAACTCTTTTCTATCGGTAGCATGTCAGTGGCCGACCGCCATTCCCACCGTAGAGATAATAGCAGTGGTTTCGTCTATACAAGCTACAGAGTCCATCAGCAAATCTACTTGGCTATAGTAAGCGTCTAAACTTGACTGGTTGTTCCCCCGATAAGAAATCTCCTCCAGCTTCACTGCATGGGCGCTACCCACAGCAAACCATGTGGGACCCTTTTCAATCGTGACAATACTCACACATCTAGAGTCCACTCATAACTCATGGTAATGTTACAGTTCACTGGGTAGCCTGTGACAGGCTTTGGTGAGGTTTTCCTTGTAGCCTTGCTGCTTCCCCTGTGAGCCCCAGACCCTCTACAGTTAACCATACCACTACCTGGCGGTCAAAGTATCCCCGTAGGTGGTTCCCGTGTATTATCAAGGTGGCGCCCCACGAGGCGGTCACCCTCACAACCCTTATATATCCTCCGAACAGCTTCTGGTCGGTTGGACCGCCACAACTCATATTGTGTTGTGTGAGAGTTCCTAGAATCTCACTTTACTAGAAAGCACCCAACTACACAGCAATAGGATGCTGTCGCCCCGTACCTGCTCTGGGGCCGCTGGGGGGTGTTAGGAATATCCCCTGAAAGTTACTGGAGGTTCGGACCACTCCTGCTCTATCAGTAGCCCTTTTCATGCCATATGAACACGCTCTGTGAACATCTCAGAGCCCCACTATTCTGGGATTACTTTCCCGTAATTAAGCAGATCACTTTGTCGGTAAAGGTAGGGTAACCGGAGTACCTCAGTAGGGTAACTGGGTCCCCATGGTAGGGTAATCATGTTTCCAAGGTAGGGTAACTTTACCCCTTCATGTATTTATTCCCTTCCGGAGTCTCCGAGACCACCTATAATGTTGCCACGGAGACCAGTGCAATGTTTACTATATGTCCTTAACTTTACGCAAACATGCTCTCCCAAGGTTACCCTGCCCAGTAGGGTAACTTTGGCATACCTGGGTTACCCTGTTTAACCCTACGTCACCAAGTCACTTTGTAGACACTTGTTTCAACTCATATCTATCAGTCGTATACTAAGTATACTGGTCTAGCCTCAATCTGGTTACCTCTTCGTATACCATATAGGCATGAGTCTAGTCCATTGTAGCTACCTATCTGTAGGGTCGTTACAGGATAGGAAAACATTTTGATTCTATCATTCCTGTCCTCAGTTTGGTTGTAGATGGAGAACCTGTCTTCTACGACTGAAGGAATGTGGGTGGCAAGGATGCAGGCTTCAGTAGTATACAAAGTGAATCCCCCAAGGTGACCAATAGAAACTGCCTTCTCCACAGTCATTCTAACTTCGACCCTCATGACATAGCAACTACAGATGTTGTTTTTTTTTCTCCTTGGCAGAAATGTCCAACCTGGCAAGCTCTCTTGCTTTTATAATTTCCACCACAATGCCATAGGCTAGACTCCAGCTACATCTGGCTAGATTGTCCTGAAATGTGTTTCCAGGAATGAAAACATTCCTGGTCAATAAGGCAGGTCCCCTCTGGTAGGTTCTACTAGTGCACAGCGGCAGTTGGGTGTCAGTGTTCGGAATGGCACTTTGCGCAGTGCACTCCAAGGACCTTAACTGAATCTTTCAATCTTGATCGGAAAAGATGTTCCCAACTGGCCAGTCTAAGGCAGGCCACTCCTGAAAGTAGCATAGACCAATATAGGCTGAATTTGATTGACTACAAAAGCTGATCAGGCCTGATAGGCGCCTATAGACCCACAGATTAAAGTTGAGATTCCAACCCCCTAACTTACCCTCAGGGCCACCAGCACTGCCCTATTCCACTTTCATTCCCCCTATCTTGGCTCTTCAGCTGGAACTACTTTTAATCTCCAAGCGAATAAAGCGCAACTGGTGTATTTTCAATTTTATTTTGTAAACTATTTATGATACGGTCAACCCCCTGTCTTGATACCTTGGAATACTCACCATCCTACTGTGAAAATTGATCCACTATAACACTATCTCTTTTCTACAATTCAATTAATTAATTCACTATCTCTAATCTCTTTGAAAGTCTTTTTGCTAATGAAGCGAAATTGTTCCTTTGTTTTTAATCATGTTGGGTAATTGGGAAACATTTACAGTGAATTTTGTTGTAGTGGCCGCTTGCTATGTGTGAGTCGGCCGAGGCCATATAGGCCGGCCTATCTGGCAGCAAATGTTTTCTTCTTAAAAAACACTCTCCACCTGTTTCCCAGTTTGATTTGGCCTAAATTGGAACCTCCAGATCTATTGGGTGTGATTAAATGGTAAAGCGTGCGTGGTTTTGGTGTAAAATGGCCGTCGGGTCGAGTTTTTTTCTCAAGTGGCTTTAGTTAGCTTGGCGCGCACACTTTACCATAAGCTGCCTCATATGTACAAGCACAATATCCTGGCCTAGCAACGAACAACCACAGTGAGAATAACCAGCCAATCAACAACCTTTCCTTCCTTCTCAATTCGTTCAAGCGCTTCAGTCTTTTTCTCATCCTTGTCCAGGCCTTTTCGCAATTCATCGTCCAGTCAGCTTCCCACCGATTTATTGTCCGGTTACCAAGAGGTCACAATTGCGCACAGACGCACAGGAGGGTGAGTTCGGCACGCGCGACGCACCATCCAACTAAACGGGTCTAGCAAAACAGCCCGACACCGGTAACTTCCTACTAAGTGTGTTTAGACCCTTTACTACTAGCAACTGGCCGTATCCTTTATAAGTATCTTCTGAGTTGTTTTCTGCGCTGTTGAGTTGAGTTGAGTTGGCGGTTGGCGGTTGGCGGTTGCCACTTCCAAACATCTAATCTCACCCCGGCAGAAAGAGAAAAGATGAAAGATGTTGTGCAGGGATATACTCGGGTATGTCGTCGCCTTTGGTTTACCCTTCGGTAGGGAAAAGGAAGGACGATAAAAGAGGGGGAGTGAGGATTGGATAGGGCTTTGGGAGGAGCGTTGTTGGGAAAAATTGAACTTGCGCGCAAATTTATGCCGAGGCACTTCTTTTTGTGCCTAAAGGTATTGCTACGGGGAAAAAAAGACCAACGGGAGGATTGGCTCACTGCGTTTAATGCTATGACATTGAGTTCCATTCCCGCGATGGAGCGTTTACTACCTCACACGGTTTCTGGGCAGTAGGATAAGGGCATGTTGGGGGTTCATAATCTACTATTATGGCTTCACTTATGGCTGCCCACACCAAATGTGTTCTCTTCAGGTGAGCTAAGGGGAGATACAGACTTGATGCCTCACGTCTTCCTAGTGAGGGAACTAACTACAATTTCCCATCATTGGGCATTTTACTTACCCTATAGCCAAAGCTTACTTTTGCCGGGAATAATTATAGGAGCTTAACTATCTCTCAGGATGGAAACATCGGTCGGCTGACAAAATCTTAAAAATGACCTCTTTGGGGGAAAATTGCAACTAGGTCGACCATGTTTAAACGAACAGATATCGACAACCAGGTCTCTGGCGTGGGCGGTCTCATTCCCTGATTGAATGGCCCTGGGGTCCCCGATACCATACAAGTTCTCATTTCTTCTGAAGACAGCGAAAAATCGCGACCGAATGGTAACGACACCGGGCTTGGGTGGACAAAGAATTGTCACCTCCCGATTGCAACGAAGGGCTGAGCATGCTACCTAGTTCACTTGGTCTAAGCACTTTACTATGGATCCCCCTCATCTAGGGGTGATTTACAATAGCGCAAGGGTGGGAAGGCTAGCGCACAGCTTATTAGAGCGATTTCCAAGATTGGATGTTCAAGCTATCACACCAGACTTCATTCTGGATGACGTATATAACGGCACAGCAGACATTCTGGATCTTGGTTGAAAATTGCGACGGCGAAGAGATACTGCTCCACGACCAAATTATTCTGCGCAAAGGAGAGAACAACGACCATCTTGTTGAGTTCAGGGTACCAACGACAGAGCCAATGGTCCTAATTACTTTATCATTGTTGTTTCCAGTGGATGGATGCGCTTGGGGACCAAGCTTGCTTCATCGTTTATGAGGTTAATCCTTCCGGAGCGGTTCCCACCACACACACCCTTAGTGGATTTTGTGCCTTTACCCGCCGAGGAATTGAAAAAGCCGGAATTTATTGATCTCTACCCTGAATGGAGGCAGTTTAACAAGATACAGACTCAGGCTTTCAAGTCGCTATTCGACACAGATGGTAATATGTTTATTAGAGCCCTGACTCGAAGCAGGAAGACGGTTTTCGGTGAGTATGCGCTTCTCCAGCATTGGTCCACGGATGAGGGCTGGGAAGGGTCGTATACATTTCCCCCTTCCCGGAGCTAGTAGACCAGGGGTACTCAGATTGGAAGTCGAGACTGAGCAAGATCGATGGCCACAATGAAATCTTCAAGTTAACCGGGGAAACAAGCACGGATTTGAAGCTTCTTCAGAGGTCTGATTCTAGCTACATCAAAGCAATGGGGTGTGCTTTCAACCCAGTAGCAACTACAGAAGAACGTACAAACTGTCGAGCTATTCGTTGCCGATAAGCTTCAAATGCAGGGGAGGGGGGGACAAAATGGGTTCGCTTAGGAGATTAATATATCCAAAATGCACTACATCGCTGCGCAGACGGAAAACCCAATGAGGATCGTTGCCCTCAGGGTCTCATTATCGAATGATTGAGACCTGAGCGAATGGATTGGAGCCGACAAGCACACTATCTACAACTTCAGCCCTAGCTCACGCCCTACCCCATTGGAGATTCACATCCGATGCTACTACATTCCGCACTTCCCATCAATGATGATGGAAATGGCAAAACCTGCTGACTTGGCCATACCCTCAGTGCCTACAGACAAACAGGTAATCCTTTTCGTCTCAAGTTGAACAAAATGTCGATCTAGTGCACTAGATATTCTAGCCTACTCTGTTGCCGACGACAATGAGGGCAAATTCTGGAATGCCAATTTAGAGGATATTTCCTCACATCCGTACATTATCCAAGAGAGGCCGCTCTCAGAGAGTCTATCGCATGGGATTGGGTATTACCATAAGGCGCTAAGCAAAAATGACACGCTTATTGTAGAGGAGCAGTTTGAGGGTGGCGCTTTCAAGATCTTCTTGGCTTCCAGATGCGTTGCTTGGGAATTAAGCACGACCGCTCATATGGTGATTGTCATGGGCACTCAATTCTTTGAAGAGGGACATTGCTATATTAATTACCTTCTCAGTGGGGTTCTTCAGATGCTTGGGAAGCCTTCGAAGCCAGGCGAGAACAAATTTGGTAAAGCTCCTCTGATGACCACTGCTGCTAAGAGAGACTACAAGCCGGAGTTTTTGGACGAAGCTCTGTCCATTGAAAGTCATTTTCCAGCGTATCTATGCAGTTCTTTCGCCATGGAAGTAAGTACGAAGACTATCTGATACCGTTGATTCATCTACGACCACGCCTCAGTAAAGATGTCATAGAAAGGCTATGAATCCCCGCACTTTAATGCATTCATTCTTCTCCAAGCCCACTTCTCCAGAATACAGCTCCCCGCGAACCTAGCAACTGATTAGGCTATAGTGTTAGGCAAGATCCTCAACCTCCTAAGCGCTTGCATGGAAGTTTTGTCTCAAAAGGTCACTTGAAGGCTATGAGCGCGATTCAAATGAGCTAGATGTGTCCAGGCAATGTGGGACCGCAACAGCGCACTCATGCAAATTCCAGCTTTCGCGCCACAGCGTGTCTGGGCTGCTCGCGAACTCAGGCACATTTCATCCCCCCCGACCCAAATAATGATATTAAAAGCCAAGCTAACAAATGTCAGCGTCAAAACAATCTTCGATTTCATGGATGGTTTGGGGGAAGACTCCACCTATACCCACCTCCTCTTCAAGCGAACCTTCATCACTGAACCCCAGCTCGGCAAAATCGCTCACTTCACAAACGAAAAATACACCGCTATCGACCTCGCCTACGAGCCCAAGGGCCCCACTCTGTAGTCACTAGTTCCCCTTCCTAAATCAATGTTAAGATCGACCGTAAGCTCGACGCGGAAGATGAGAAAGTAGAGGTTGACACAACTGTGCACGGGCCCTGCTACTTGGAAAATTACATTGTGAATTGGAGGATTGTTGTTCATAAGGAGAGTAAGAAGCTATTGGTGGTCGGGGGGGTTGTGATTGGTGGCAGGAGGCTGGATGTCAGGTTTGACTATACAGTGCTGAAACCAGGCAGGTATGAACTCGATTTGTTCTTGCTCAGCGATAGTTATGTCGGAGCCGATCCTGAGGAGGATTTCGAAGTCGAGGCTGCAGAGGGGATGCATGAGAATGAGGTGAAGACCACGATAATGAATAGATTGTCTTGCCTTTTGGCAATAGAGTTGATCGGAGGAGAGAGGGGGCAATTGGGAGATTGTAATTAAGTTCTTTTCAGGTCTCGTTTCTTTGGTGCATGAAGGATATGATGGGGCTTTCATAATTGAAATTCTAGCTGTTTGTATTTTTAATGGTTAGATTTATAAATACTGCACGACACTAGCGGTGGATTTCAAAAGGAATTAAATTAAATTAATAATATCAGCCACCTCAAAGAATCCCCCGTAGTAGAGAGGAAAAAAACACAACCCAATCACCTCATATCCTTCTCCACCCCAAAAACAACTCATCATTGCCACCTACGATAATTTAACATATCGTCATATCATATCACAGCTCTAGAGACCAGCCCCCACTGTACCATAAAAATACATCACACTGCCGCATTCAGCATAGCCACCTCTCTCCCCCCGCCCTCTGTAACCTGCTGCTACTTGCCCCCTTCCTCTAGTGTTCCTTCAAATCCGCTAAGTGCCACATCGATAAGCCCTTCTGATCCTTCAGCACGAACCGCCCTCGGAAGCTTCTTTGCGGTGGCGACTGCCACATCCATCGATAGGTTGACGTTCGACTCCAGGAGGGCTTAGTTGATGCACTTGGGCAATTGACCTCCCTGCTTTCCTAACCGGTGGTCAGCAAATATCCTTATCCCGTAATCATTCTCCCACGGCGGGTATGACCCGGCATTGCGCTGCGTGGCTCGTCACTTCGAAAGAGAGGAAGTCATTTTTTTGAATGGGGTAGTTTTCGCGGCGGAATTCGCTATGGGCTTTTAGGATCCGGTATTGGGTGTATTGGAATGGGACTCTTCTGTACATAATTGTTAGTGGTGAGCACCGGTTTGTTGGAAGACTTACCTATGCATCGCTTGGTTCAACCATAATGGTTGTCGAAATCCGCTCCTTCCGAGACTTTGCCACGGGCGACACAGTGCTGTCGTGGCTCTTCCACGGGAGGCGTTCTTTTGTGGGTATTGGCAATCATGACTATAGACGGTACTGGCGAAGATCACCAGCAATAGAAAAGAAAAGAAACTCAAACTGATAATTGAAGACAAAAGACAAGCCCTGGCGGTTTCAATAAACCCCGATGCTCAGCTTTTAGAAAGAAGACGACGATGATGATAAACAAACCGTTCACGACGACAAAGGAAAATCCACGACCAAGCTACGTCCTCCCACGATGTCTTCCCCTCTTGCTAACAAACGAACCCTTATCCACCGTGACTGCCATTTTGCACGGCTATGAAACTAGCTACCGGGCCCACAACAATCACCGAAAATTATAGAAAGGCTATCCAGGCCTCTGACAGCGCGTTACTGCGCCTCTTGCGTTACAGTCACCGGTTCGGTAGGTTTCTACTTCCAGACTAGTTTCTTGACTGTCGAGGGTTTCTATAGTTAAGGATCAACTTGTATTTTCAGACTTCATTCACAATTCCCTGCAAGTGGTCAGTCCAAGCCCGTGTTATGCTGCGAGCCGGAAAGCCTACCATCCTTTGCCATATACTCATAACGCTCTCCATGTATAAATAACCAGTAAAGAACCCAACCATCCCATCGGACGTAATCTTGGGGAATTCGACTGAAAGACTTCCGTAATTTCGGACAGCACTTGGGCCATTTTTGATCTCGAAGGTTGTACTAACTGCTACTTAGTTACTACTCCTAGTGGCGGTCCTTTGTAACAAACCTCTTGGTGCAATTGTCATGGAATTTGACTCTTGTACAACAGTGTTGAACTTTAACAACGTGGGATACATCTCTAGTGGAGAGATGGTTCCCGAAGTGATGACAACTTAAGAGAACCTCTTGAAAACTGCCTTGATAGCAATAGAAGCATCTAAACAAGCAAAGTGGGGAATTGGATTCCGCACAGTAGTTGTCGCAGATTCGCAAGGCTCATGAATAAGGAACAACCCTTTCTCGTATGTCGCAACCAAAGGTGCAAATATCCGCACCCCATGTAGCGACTCGTAGTCCTCAAGGTTAGCTAACTCTAAGGTTTGTGCAAGCGAGGTTAAACGTTCACCACAGAACTCATGTGGGAATATTATTTATTATCTCGGTTACATGGCATCACCATTTATCACTCATACTTTGTCTGCCGTCTCGGCCGTCCTTACTCAGCCCCGCCATTACCCACCCCCGGCCCTCATGAGCCATCCCCGGCCGTCATTACCCATCCCCAGCTGTCCCCTATAGTCCCCCTCACTTTGTCAACACGTGCCCCGCCACCTTTGGAAATACCTGCAGTCTGTGTCCCCCCCGCCGTCCTTACCCACAGCCTACCGTCTTCTGATACCACCTATAGTCCCCCGCGCAATTCCGGCCGTCCTGCCATCTCCCCTGCCGTCCGCATAAGTAGCCGATATCACGTGTGTCTCACTATACTAAGAATGGCCTAGCATGTAGGGCCCGGCGGTCCCAGCCTAGCCCGGCGGTCCCCCGATTAATTTGCCTTACACCGGACTACGGCTAGCGGTCCCGTCCCGCCGTGCCCTTCCCGTCCTCTTGGCATTATCCCGGCCGTCCCCCGTGGGGCCCTCGGATGGTTCAGAACACTGCCTTCAACAAGCTTCTTCTACTTTTTTTGTAGCTTCACCGGGTCTTTTGCCTTCATCCCGCCAATCTTCTTTTCAAGATTTTGTGGACTCTTAGCTGCTTGACGGAGCGAGTCATTCGTCAAGTCAATGCTAACTTCTATTCTATAGACAAGAAATAAGGATTTTCCAACAGAAAACTAACTTACAAAAAGGGAATCCACCATCCGCACATCACACTAGGTTGAATAGGGTTTTACAAAACAGCCTCCCAGCCACCGTCCTTCATAACTTGTCTGTGGCCAATTCTCCCAGGTCCTCGTCACTTGGAATGTCAGCCGATTCCACAAGGTGCCGGTAGTACTCCTCTGCTCTTCGGATGAGCCACAATCGTAGCTTGTTTATTCATTGACCTAACCAAGTGCCGATGCCCCACCACTATTCGGAATTAGAAATTAATATAGTCGCAGCGAGTGAATACCCATTAGGGTGGAAGGGATTGTATCAATGTTAAGAATGGGGGTGCACCTTGGTGAAGCCTAGAACGTCGTCTTCCGTCTATACCGTGCAGGAGATTCGCGAATCCTCGAGGTGATCGGGGACACCGAATCCCCTACCTCGTCCCGGGTGAAAACAGAAGCCTCCTCATCAAAGTCGATCCAGGAAACCCCACGGCCCTTAGTGCCACCCACATCCACGCTAGAGATCTAACCGACGATTGGTCCGTCGTCGAGCAACAAATCAACTCAATCCAAAACCGACCTTGGTGTGTATAAACCCCCCTGCTAACCGTAACACTCACGTACCAGCACAGCAGCCACCCCCCGGGCACCACCCCTCTACTTACGGAACCGCAGGAGTGCGCCGCTACAACGAAAATTCACGCTGGCTCTCCTCTCCTGCACTGCAAACCAACTCTTTGACTCCCGCGAGAATTCGCCAAAGCCGGCAGTCACCCATGGGGGTTGTGGGGATTGGGAAGAGGGAGAAGGGTATAATATGCCCCCGGCATGAGCTTTGAGATCGGGACCAATTGCTAAAGGAATGTCCTATTATAGTAGTTAGTATTGTGGCCGTCAGTTAACTATCAGCGTAGACGACGGGGGTTCAATTCTCAGCCAACCCGATTTTTTCTTGTTTCACTTTTTTTATTGCTTGTTTTCACCCCCAGAAGGTGGATAAGATGGTTGTCATTGCAAATTTTTATTCGGCATTGGAATAGACTAGGATAAGAGAATACTAGATATTGTTAGAAAAAATAGTGGCTAGGTGACCGTGAGGCTAGTAAGAAATACGGGATCTGAGAGGGGATGGAATATAGTCACTCCCTTGATATCCTGCACTGACACCTGACCAGACGAGAGAAATTCTGTGGCGGCTCCTAGTGCTCTTATACAAAGGACTTTTGAACAAGAAAGCAGGGCAACTCCCGTTGGTGCAACATTCAGATTCATTATACTACAACTACCCTAGCGACCAGAACATAGCTAGCCCAAAGATGAGTGCTCAGAAAGCAAATGAAGCAAGAGAAACCTCCCATTGCAAGATATTTTTTTTATTAGCTCATCACAAATATTCTCCGATGTGGCGCTTTTTTCGCTTGCAAGATCTCTGTTGCAATACTGCCAGGCCCCCTGTAAATAATTGAACGGCTCTTGTCTAAACATACAGCTGAAGAGTCTCTCAAGGACAGAAAAGGTTGTCTTTTGGAAAACCTCTCAACCTGCGAGCTATCTCCAATCGGAATCTTTCCTGCCCATATGGACCGGCCAGGATCTCCCCCACCATATCATGCCCTGGTGGGAAGTCATGCTCGAAGATCGGTTCTCCTGCTCCTCGGACATTCGCGAGGATTGATTGGTGGAAATGCCACCTTAGAAGTTCGTCCGAAACACGGTGGGGATCATCCGGGTGCCGGCATACAGGATCGAGAATCCCACCGTCTAACCCGAAAATATCGATATCGAAGACAACAATTTTGTAATTGTCGTCGGGATTGACGGAGATAAGGTACTGATCAAATTTAGTGTGTATGCTGTTCAGAAGCATTAACCCATTTTTACATGAGTCAATCGGAGCAGTCCCAAGAGTATCGTCGATGTTCGTGATCCATTGGCGATAATCACACTGAGTGAAAAGACTTTCATGCTCGGGAGGGAATATATGGGCAGCTTGGAAGCCACTCCAGTTATTGGCCTGGATATGAGCTGCAGGATTTATCAATCCCGAAATAACGCATCTCCTGTCGCGATTACGGACTTCGTGACAGAATGTACTATCACTAACGGTGGTACTATTGGAAATCGACCGGGGTATCCAAGGTTCGTTAGTGACTTGGATAGAGGCTGGCAAAATTAGCAATTGGGCCGTCTGGTAAATGGGGAAAAAATATAATACCATCACAGTAGATATCGTATGCTCCTTTTTCGAGCGGTGTGTTTGTTCTGAATACGATATGGCCCGATACCCTCTCTTGAACCCGTAAAGGATTTTTCTCAGAGATAAGTAAGATTCCAAGGATGTCCAGAAAGTTTGCCTCTGTTATTGACCCATTCTGGAAAAGTCCTCCAAGAGCGATATCAGGATTGGTGGCATCATGAAATGAGACATTGCGTAGGAATGAGCGATTTAGAGCCATCGCTGGTGTTGGTGATTGTTGCCAGTATAATCTTGGGAGTGACGGGGGAACTGGGGTAAGCAGGAAGTCGAGAGATCAAGGCGGATATTGGTAAATACCTCTTAGAATAGACGGAGTTGGGGTGGTAAGATAAAATTTTGCGGAGGTGGAAGAGGCGCTCATGTGTAATCTTGCGAGCCTCTTTGTTGGGCGAAAGGAGAGTCACGACGGGTGGTGAGTACGCGGGGAGCGTTGGCTGAGTATTGGGACTAAGGTCGTGCTCAAATATATGCTGTCTTTGTGCTAGTCTCCTGACATACCTGCTGAAGCCACATACCGTAAAAACTGGAATAATCGAGTCGTGTGCTATCCCTTCGTCTGTTCCCGAATTTCACAGCTTTTTAGTGTTGCTGTAGCGTTGGGATCAGCAATGACTAGTCAGTAATTGGCAATGTCTACCTTAAACCCCCGTCATGTTTAGACCCATCCACAATGTTGGGCACTAGTCCATTTGCTCAATCATGATAAGGAAAACGCCTTGCTTGAGAAGCAGTGTAGTGCTCAGAATGGAGCAAAATCAGCAGAACTCAGCATGCCCATGATGGACACAAGATTGTCCGCGTATATTTGCTCCTGATAGCTTGAATAGGTTCGGGTCCACAATTTTAAGCCTGAGTGGGTGCTAGAGATTTAGGGAATAATGGCTAATGACATAGTTAGCCATACTCTCATTGGTATCGCGCTCACCTAAGTGCCGTTGCCACACCGCTAGGGGCAAGCCGCGAAATCAGACGAAGGATGTCGTTGAGAATTTCCTACTTCAGAAAAGGGGCGAAAAACACAGTAAAAGAAGAGCGGCTCAGCCCCTCTGAGAGACATAGAAAAACAAAAAAACATCAGACCTTACCAGAGGGGGCAACTCTGACTACAAAGCACACGACTCGATTATTCCAGTTTTTACGGTACTACTTGTCGCGACTGGGCTTGCTAGATCACACACAAGTGCGTCTACGAGCTCAGAAGCACTTTCTCTTACCACCCCGACTACGTCTATTTTAAGGATATACGGCAATAGACATCTTCACGATTCCCCCACCGCCTGCCTACACCAGTTTTCAAGTCACTCCTAGTCCCTGGATTACATTTACGATATTCACCAACACCAACGATGGCTCTAAATCGCTCTCTCCTCCACAATGTTTTTTTTCATGATGCTACCCATCCTGATGTTGCTCTTGGAGGACTTTTCCAAAATGGGTCAATAACAGAGGCAAACTTTCTGGACATCCTTGGAATGTTACTCATTGTCGAGGGGAATCCTCTGCGTGTTCAAGAAAGGGCATCGGGCAATATCGTATCCAGAACAGACATACAGCTCCAAAAAGGAGTGTACGATATTTATTGTGATGGTATATGCTACATTTTCCCCATTTCCTAAACTGCTCAAATGCTAACTTCGCCAGCCTCTATCCAAGTCACTAACGAACCTTGGATACCCCGATCGATTTCACATAAGCCTCGTAGTGGGGATGATAGGTTCTGTCATGAGGTCCGTAAACGCGACGGGAGATGTGTTATTTCTGGATTGATAAATCCTGAAGGACATATCGAGGCCAATAACTGGGTTGGCTTCGAAGCTGCCCATATATTCCCTCCCGAGCATCAAAGTCTTTGGACTCAGTGTAATTACAGCCAATGGGTCACAGACACCGACGATACCCCCGGGACCCCGAAGATTGACTCATGTCAAAATGGGTTTCTTCTTGGCACAGGCACACACCAGGGATTTGATCAGTACCTTATCTCTGTGAATCCCGACGACAATTACAAAATTGTTGTATTCGATATCGATATGTTCGGGTTGGATGGTCGAATACTCGATCCTGTATGCCGCAACCCAGATGATCCCCACTCGGTTTCCGACCGACTTCTAAGATGGCATTTTCACCAATCGATCCTCGCGAATGTCAGAGGAGTAGGGGAACCGATCTTCGAGCACGACTTCCCACCAGGAACCGATATGGTGGGTGAGATCCATGCTGGTCCATACAGCCAGGAAAGATTCGAGTTGGAGATAGCGGCAAGGTTGAGAGGGCTTTCTAAAAGCAACAGTTTCTATCCTGGAGAGACTCTATAGCTGTCGATTTAAGACCACCCGCCGTGGAATTATTTGCCGGAACCCTGGTAGGATCCCAATGGAGATCTTACAAGTAAACAAGCATCACGTATTAACTAAATGGGCTAACCAAAACATATCTTGTAATGAGAGATTTTTCTTTCTTAATTTTTTTTCTTGTACTGATCATTAGGCTAGCTATTTGTTGGATGGCTGGGGTTGTTACAGTATATCCGGGTAAAGGAAGGAAAAGGATAGTTCACAGTTTAGCTTAGCTATCTCTGGCCTGGCTGTGCGATCTTAGTGGCAAAATAAACTAACCCTCAACATTTCCTGGCAATTTCTCCCATCTGAAATACGCATTTTCATCAAATGAGGAATGATCACGGCAAAGATGAAAAACAATCTTGAAAAGAGTGGAAAATTTGTGGTGAAAGAGAAGAATCAAATCATCTGCATACCCACGCTATATCATAACCCGCTGCATAGCAAGCCATCCACCCAAGTACTAGCCAATACAAATATCTTGACCAAAGTTCAACCCATCTCCTAACCCAAATCTACATATGGCTCTCTAGGCATAATGGCTCTCCCTATGATCTGGAATCAGCCATTACAGAAACAATTCCAGCATAACTAGGGTTCAAAGGTATAGTAATGAAGGCAGAGCTCTATCACTAAGTCCCCTGTTTGTGTGGCATGGCGAATCTTTTTCAAGTAACCAAAAGTGGCTGAAATCATCAGCGAGCTGTAAGAAAAGCTAAGAGTTTTATGTTAGTTTTCCCGTTGATCCGTTCCGCGTGGCGTGTTTTAAATTCTAAATATACATTTGAATTTGCGTAAACAGTTTATACCAGGAGGTCTGTATGCTGGAGTAGTATAAGTTAGTGGTTAGTACCATACTCGGGCTCAACTTGAAGGGTATTTCAGGAACGGTGCTACAAAGTTTCTGGGTTTATTTCCTATCATGAGGGTGCGCCCGACTTTTGTCTCCCTTACAATAAAAAGCTAAAAAATGGGTTTGTATTGGGGAAAACCGTAGTTACCGCATATGGAGTGCGCCTGACTTTTTTCTACCCCCATGTACTCTACACTCACCCAAAGCTCTTTCGTCCACTTTAGGTTAGCGAGTGGATAACTTCAGCCCCACAGCTGTTTGATATATCACACACACGCAGTAGTCCACAGTGCACTAAACATACTCCCCCGGTAGCCCTACATCCACTCCGGGTTAGCGCTTGGATTACATGAGTGCCATATAAAGGGAGCAAGGTTAAAGGGAGTCCGATGGAGGGGGGTTGGCTGATACAAAAGAGTGGGAATAGTCAAGGGCTGATGCTATTTTGCTGTGATACCAGGATATCGTTGTGCGGTGTGCTAGGCTTTGGGTTCTAAATCGGGAGTCTGCACTGGGCCGACGGCCCTGGTAAGCAGGGTGGAGATTTTAAAGTTTGTACATTGAATTCTAGGGATTGTGATGAATGTGAAAGCTGAGTGGTTGCCATTAGACCGCATTCTCATTGAGCCTTGCAAGCTCCGGCTCGACTACGCACACTCATGATGGCCCATTACACCATTCCCTATCCCAAGGCCTGTCTTCCGGTGGGAAAAGGAGGAAGAGGGGTGATGAAGGAAGCCCCATTCATTTCCCATATCCCCTTTACCCTAGACTATATTGTGTCAACCACCTCACAGTAGCATATGGAGAGGCGGATGAAGAAGTGGTAGGAGACATCGGCTTCTGCGGCTACCTCCTTTTAAAGGTGAGTGATAGGTTGTGATGGGCAAAGGGAGGAGGAGGAGACCCCGGTCCCTGAATGTGTCAGGAATCGCATCGTAGAATTGCCTGGGCAGGATATTGTCATTTCGGTGGCTTGCGAGATTCTCATACCGTGCTCGTCTATCCCCGTACTTAACAGCCTTTCCGGCCGGGGGCGGGTTGCCCGCGTTTCAAAACTTGGGATAGGGCGGGGTGTATAAATGTCTGATATGTGGATCTAGAATATTGCCTTAGCCAACAGACTTCGTAAAACAGTGGTAGCGGGGGGAATGTGTACCGGGATTGGCGTGACGTATGGGCGTGCGTCAAGAATATGGCCTCTCCAACTTTTCTTTCGCATTGGAATTTGGAAATGCACTTCCTCTTCTCGTGCTGCGGCTGCAAACGGGAGGGGCAGCATTGGGTGTTCGTTCGCGCTGGGCTAATGCGGAGCTCAGGGAGGTTGTCCCTATGGATGATGAGGAGGCCTCCAGGAGGGCATAGGAGCTTGAGAAGCTTAAGAAGATGGCCTAGGGGGGGCGTTTAAATTATTTAAATGCGGTCAGGGGTATACAATAAAGGGTGAGAGTAGGGTTGCGGAGAGCGAGGGGGCTGTGGGGGCTGTGGGGGATTGGGAAGAGGGAGGAGAAGGGTGTGTGCCCCCGGCATATGAGCTTTGGGATCAAGACCAATTGCTGAAGGAATGTAAGAAACTCGCAATACCGGTATCTAACAAGGACTTGTTAGTTATGGTTTCATCTTTCTCCCAAATGCTTCTTTCAGCTCACTTTGTTTTTTTAGGTCTTGTAGTTGCCTGGGGTAGGGTTTTTTCCTCTGACTTGCGTACATTCCCGAAATATCTTCAGGATTTTCCTTCAGGATGCTGGCCTCTGGACTACCCTCGCTCGCGACTCGGTTGCGTCTTCGCTCAGACCGGTGAGAAGATAACAGAGTATGATAGAAGGAAATGCACCCCCTCTAAAGACCCCTTCACTATTCCCTAACCATGTCCACATATTTGGGTCATTAGTAGTGGAGCCCCCCCAATTCCGCCACCACACACAATAGGGTGGGGATTAGCATCTTCGGTGACCCCCTCCAAAAAAGAATTTGGGGTAAAAAGTAAAAGTTTTTTTTTTGCAGCGAGTCAGTATCTCTGATTCCTGGGCTGCCGTACCGCATAAACTCATAGTTTCAGAGGGGCGTTGTAGAGTCCTCTTTTCTTCCTTGAATTCAAACGAGATTTCTACACTTATGTCCCGAGTTGCCTCCTCCCTACTCAATTCATAGTGGGTTGCCCTGATTAGTGATTATATAGGATCTTTGTGAACCCTACCGTTTCCCCATTTCTTCAGCAATCTTCAAAATATACGATGCATCTGAAACCACCACCCAGGTTTCTAGCCCCCATTCTGCATCATCTCTCAACCCTCTGGTTCCCCATTGTAGGCCACTTAAGCACACCCTCCTTATCCAGGCAGCCCTTCATTATAGCCCAACTGAACTTCACCAGCGGTTTTTATCTCAATTGCCAGCTCCTGACGAATTTGCTTTCAACGAGAGACATCCTTAGCCGAGGCTTTCCCCGGTTTTGGCGTTCCTGATACAGCAGGTTACAGGAGGGGAGAATGACACCCAGGGAACCAATGAAAGCATTTTACGGATTGTTCTGGCTGAATTTGGGGGCCCTTTTCTGCGGAGCAAGGAAGCTTATGCTGTAGATGCTCAATTACCTGGCGCTCAGGCTAAGGGACTATATGTGGTCAAATCCTACTATAGCGCTCGCCAAGCTGCAATCCTACCTATCAAAGCTGAAGAGCCTGCTCTTTTTTGTGCCAGTGCCGAAAAAAACAAACTCCGGCCTCTATTCGGTCTTCGGAGGATAGGGAAACATTGAAGAATACTTTAGCTATCTGTGGAAAATATTCAGCGTTTATGGTAGATTGGTCGAAAGCTATTTGGTGTATTGTGCCCGACTGCTTTCGTCACTCTCTCACGATCCCCATCCAGGCAAGGTGTATCCCAAAGACTTGATATGAGATAGCTTTACAGTGAGGAATCTACCTCTGATCTTACGTAGCTAGTTTCGGCTCTTGGTCATTCCCCTTAATTGGGCTGGTTCAGCTCGCGTGTTGTTATTGCAACAAAATACTCACCACGGAGCCTGGAGAACTCCAAGAAGAGCTTGCTGGTACAACTGGCCATTCTCAGGGTACCGCTACTGCGGCGGCAATTGAATCTGCATCCTGTTGTTCATATTGACTTTAATTCAATAAATTTATCCTAGCTAAACGTATCCGGCATCCACCAGCCATGGCCTCTATTGACTCCCTCACCCACGGCCTTGTGAGCCAACAAAATAAAACCCACACAGAAAAAAAACTAGGTAGCAATCAAGTCACTTAGACTCAGCCCCTTGAATACCAATTCTCTATCCCCATTGTCATTCCCCAGTCCACAATCCAAACTCAAAAATCCAGTCACTGAAACTATCCGACATACCAGCCAAATGCCCATCCTCAGACCTGCATTCCAGAAACATAAATTGCATGAACTCAGTACAACTCCTCTATGGTTACCTCTCTAGGTCTCCACAGTCAACCGAATCTTCGACGATCGCAACGGCGGCCAATACTGGATCAGCACTTGGGCTGTCACAGGTTGTAGGGTATGTCGAATACCCACTACCAAACTCAGGAGGGGAGATAGAGCCGTCACAGGTTGTCGGATCACACCCACTACCCAGCTCAAGATGGGCATAGGTCAGGGGAGCATAGTAGACGGAGCTGTATCCGAATCGGGTTGAAAGGGCGTCATTTGCGCAGTCGAGTTTTATTGAGAGTATGAAAGTTCGAAGAGCAAAATACGAACTTGAAGGCTGTGGAAGTGTAGTACAGGTATCGCCCGAAGTTGCCAAATGACACATGATATCTACCTTGCTCCCTGGAATTAGGGTTGTAGTCTGGCCAGCCCTAAGTCCTTTTATGGACAGAATGAACTCAGGTAGCCCCTGCTCGAACCATTGTGGATAGCCTATTTCCAACCAGTAAGATCCTATGTGATCATTTATAACAGGAATATAATTGTTTAGAGATGTTCCGGGTACAAAGGTTAATCTCCCAGAATCCAGCAATGCACATACAGTGTTGTCAAGAGTAATCAGATTCTCAAGACCATGTATCTTGTCCAGTAGATTCACAAAAATCTTGTCGGTATTTTCAACCCCACAGAACATTTCCATCATCTTCCAGAAGTCTAAGCCTCGACAGCTTGGATGGTTTGCGAGAGTTAATGGAATAATGTTAACAACATTCAACTTGAAGTTGGTATTGGAGTTATCGGTAAACTTGCGGCCAGTTATGATGCATTGGTATTGATCGCGTTGTAGACAGGCTGTAATTGGAATGTAGCTATCATCCTCTTGGGATGCCAGAGTGCTTCCAGAATGAGGACTGTGATGCGCAATTGGTGGCCTTGTAGAGGAAAGCATGGAGGTACTGGTTGCAGATTCAGCATCCACGATTGGAAAGCTTGCGAGTCCAAACTTGATCAAGTTGAGTCGTCTAATCCAAATCTCAACAAGGTGAGTGCGTTCACTGATATCTGTAGGAGCATTGGCGAAAAGATCCTTTCTGAGTTGTGTAGTCATATGGGAGTATGAATTATTCAAAATATTTCTGAGCTCAGGGCCAGCTGCTTGAAGGATCCACGACGTGAGCAGGGCCATCGAAACGTTGGTCCAAAATACTCCACGCCAAGAGGGCCTATCGTGATAAAAATAATGTAGCGAATGAAATAAGGGGGATAAAACTCTGTTGCCACAACTGTAGAGGAAGATCAGTCAATCAGAGGGGTATGCATAATATATACCGTGTTTCCTGATTCCACATTCAGGATATGTGGCATTTGACTGTTTATTCTCAAAATGTAAAAGAGCTAGCGTTGTGATATGTGGTAAGTTCAATATTTCTTAAAGCCATTGCGTCATACTGACAGACTACAGAATCAGATTGGGTACAACAAAGCATGAATTTATTTTTATCAAATAGTTACATGATATCCAAGTCCAAGTCCAACAATTTTTCCCAAAACCATATTTCTATCTGAGAAGAGAGAAAGTATCAAGAACTTGCTTACTTGTACTTGGGGTGAGGAAAGGTATTGGGGAAATCTAAGCTGAGACCGGATTATGGTATTGCAAATGTGTTGTAGCTTAGTAGTGGTCCATATCTCGGTCGGAACGGGCAGATACAAGGCAACTCTGTGACTGCTACCATGACAGATGACATGATGAAGTGCTGTCCACAAGTCCCAGATTCATAAAAGGCGATCAAGAGGAAAACAGCTCGAGTTATGTAATAGGGGAGCTAATAGCTCTTTGAAATTAGAAGGCGGGGTGCGGGACCTGATGTTGGGAAGGGCGATTGGGAAGGACAGCAAATTCAAAAATCCACCACCCATATCCGACAGCACATTGCTGAAAACTCCATACCTGAAAGCCAGTGTTCGCATGAGGCCAGTCCGGCCTGGGCTTTTTTGGTGCCATGCCGGGCCGGACTGTGGGCCACATTCCCGCTTTGAGGGCCTATCTTACCGGGCCCGGCCGGACTGCAGATGTTGAAACGACTGTTGATTGAGAAAGAAACAAAGAGGGGATCCCCGGCTATCTACACAAGAAAGCGCCAGACACAATTCCCCAGGTTCACGCGGCCTCACTCACCGCCTCACCCGCCACTTTACCGGATGACGTACTCCCTCATAGCCGAACGTGTTGGATATGGAATGACACTCCAAAGGAAGATATCTGCAGGCTTTCAGGTGACGATGTGTGATTATTAGACGAAAGGCCAAGATTAAGGCCGGTTGCTGCTCGACATGCTCTCATGATAGTTCCCTTGTTGTTCGGATAGAGTCTGTGAACAAACTTTGGCTTCGAGTATGTCTTTGTGTTTCGGGTAGGCATTTCGAATCCAGAAATGTGAGAGAGTATTGGAACTGTGAAGCAGCCGGGAAAGCAGTCAGGAAAGCAGAAACCTGTGGGGGGAAGGGTGCAAGAGCTGGAAGTCTGGAGGCTATCAGCGACAGGGTTTGTTTCTTTCCACTGTTAGCTCGGGAGTGAGTAAGGGGAAAGGGAGATCTAGCTGGAATAGAATGAGCATCCATAGTGGCTCACCGCTGGAAAGCAAGTCTTTGTAGTCTATATATACTCCTCTTTTTGCCGTTAGCTAGCAGCCATTGACTCAACTGTCGTTTAATGAAGTTAAACTCCTGGCTTCTAGGTGTGCGATCGTTTTTCGTGTAAGAGGTCTTGGTGTTTTGTGTCGCCGTTTCAATTCGTTGTCGGCAGTTGATCCACATCGGAAAAAAAGGCTTTGTTGAAAACCATGCTTCCTTCAAACAATAATAGTGGTAATGAACTGACTGATAAGGGAAAGCAGCAAAGTTCTTTGTGTGGTCCACGGATGAATAGCAAGCCAATATCTTTAGGTATCTTCAGATATCTACACATGTCAGCCACCCATTAACAAAATATTGACTAGTCACATAGAATATACTGGAAGCGCACCACCCGCGCTAGGCACTAATGAAGCCTGTAGGCTTTCCCAATGCCTGGACAGACTGTAAGCCGGCCGGCTATTTGCAGGCTGACCTGGCTGCCTGTGAGCACTGATTGACAATCGTGCTGGATCTTATCCCTCCAAGTTTCTCAATCAACACCCCAAGATTTCCGGGATCAGGAAGCTTCTTTTGCCTCCCTTTAAATCTTTTATCAAATTAAATCAGTTGTAAGTTGTTTACTCTCCGTTTATACTAATTGTAGTTTTTATTACTTTTATACAAATAGTATCAGGAGGCTTGAATTCAATCCAATGGGTTTGATATTAGACGACACTTGCAAAAACGATTTTTCCTACTAGTACAATTAAGTCCGCTAGGTAAAGCCATGGCAAGCGATCTGGAATACCATTCAGGCTTATATTACAAACTGTTTTTCTCAATTCATATAGCCTAAGTTTTCTAACAAGATGGAGTAAATCTTGATTAAAGCTAAATTTCTCCCTCATTTTTCGTCATGAGAGGGTTGTCACAATTAATTGGCTGTACCTAGTATTGAATTACCTATAAGGTATGAAGCTTTATGGTATATCAATGAATGGTTATGTTTGTACTAATATACAATAGTATTACAGAATGATAGTCTCTCAGATGAGACCAATTCCTCACGCACACAAAAAGCTAAAATTAAGAAACTTTCATTAGGGAGTTTTTGCGAAATCCAGGATAGCACTTGTCTTGTCTTGAGCCAATCCTTTTTTTCACCCGAAGTAGGAGGAGTCCGTAAGACTTGAATACTAATTGTACAAGTAACGTAAACAAAAGATACAAGAAAGGTCAGAAGAAAAAAGAAAAGAAAAGAAGCGAAAAAGCAAGAATGTATCCGAAACCTAAAAGCCATCGAAAAAGAATGCGACATAAAGATATAGAAAGTGTTCTTAACTATGGTACTGCTTTTAACGCCTCTGTCTGGATGTGAACCAGAGAAAAAGAACAAATCTCCGAAGGGCAAAATAGCCAGGAGAAGGTAGTGGGTATACAGTAGTTTTTGAAGCCTTAGAATCAGGGTCCTGCTGCTTAATCTGAACCTGTGATTCAGACAAAACAGGCATAACTCGCATTTTACCATTTTCCCCCTCGACTTGACTATCATGTTCAGCAGTACCACTCTTTTTTAACAATTTTGTCGATTGAATCAATTCGGGTACGGTCACTTTGCCTTTTGGATAGACAATTTGGAGATTATAGGTAAGGGGAGCCTGAGAGCTGCCGAGGACATCAATTGGGCGCCCTTCGTGGGTAAGGGGCAGTAATAGCAGACTGCAATGGTCAAACATGGCATGTATCGAGTTGTCTAGAAGAATCAAATTACTTGGATCATTTATATTGTCGCATATTGATTTAAACAAGCTATTCGTACATTCTGCTCCATAGAAAAGTTCCAACATGCGCCAAAAGTCCAGAGAGCGGCAATCTACACTCTTTGCGAGTGGAAATGGAATGATGTGGGCGACCTCCAGGGCGAATCCATCACTCGACCTACGTCCAGTTACAACACAAGTATAGTTATCACGTTCACGGCAGTTTGCTGTTGCTGTTGGGCTTCTTGTCGCAACCCGGGTCGTATCGGTTTCTGAACCCATGGGGGTGGAGGCGGAATTAGCACTAGACATATGAGGACCTGGAGAGCCAGCCTGCGATGTCCGAGAACGTCTAAGGGTAGGAAAATTGTCCAATGCCCCTTTAATTATTTGGAATCTGCGCAACCATTTCAAAACAACTTCGTGGCGTTCAGCTATCCTAGTAGGAACTGGCATTTCGAGTTCATTTTGTAATCTTGGGATAAAACGGTGCCTTGCGTAATCCAAGATGTTTTTACCCTGGCTGTCTGCATTGGCATGAACAAGCGTACGGATTGTGTCGCGGCTATTCTCCATTGTGAGTCTGGTAGAAAAGGGATAGAATGGTTTGATTTGTTTAGTAGTGGAGAGTTTTTTCGTAGGGTTATAGGGAAGTTGGTTGTTGATGTTTCCGGTTGTGAAAAAAAAAATTCACGTAAGAAGGTGGGGTGAGGGTGACAATTGGTGAAGATGGTTATATACTCGTGCTTCTCAGCCAAGACTTTACTTTCCTCATTTGGCGATATAAGGTTTGCAAGGATCTTTTTACTGAAGAGGTATAGTGTATGCACTAGTCAGGCACTAAGGCTGACGCTAAAATACGAAAGATCAAGTTAACGTACACACGTCCCAAAGAAGCCCAACTCTATCAAGCACTCTTTATCACCTAACCCCGTTCTCCGAGAGAGATTTCGCTATCTCATAAACACAACCTTTATCAAGGAAAATAAAAAAGAAACCCCACTAATTCATTGTTAGTTAAGCTAGAAGAATTATACCACAAGCCGCCCGGATATCCACCCCACATCTCCAACCCACCTCATAAAGCAAAATCATGGCACCTCCTTACCAGCCCATAGAACCCAACAATTGTATCTAGTGTCTGGCCCGATTTCCCTTCCCCTCTCACCAGACATAACCGGGGGTAGAAAAAAAAGAAAAAAAGAAACAAAGAAAAAAACTCCGAACCCCCCAAAGCCCAAAGTCAGTCTCTCTAACGTCCCTAAGTCTGACCAGGCTCTTACTTCCAGCACTACACCCATCCCTCCACCCCCAGCCTCACTATTCCTTTTCACATTCGTGGAAAACTTCACCCGCCTAATGCTCCCCACCACCCGAACCATATCTCCTAACCTTCATATCTCACCAAATTTTCTGCGCCTTGTCCATGCTATCCTCCCCCTCCCCCTCGCCGTCTGCATCCGATCCTTCCAAACCAAACCTGGCAAGGGGCGCTCCATCGAGGAGCGATAAGGATGGAGAAGAGCGCAAAAAAAATTCCCCGCCACGCCAGCATGCGAGAACTTCGTCTGTGGCGTCATCCGCAAAGCTCAATTCTCTCAATGCACCGTCCACCAATCCAATACTAGCGGATTCTGTAGTAGTCTGTGAAAAAAGGGCTTCTCCATCCCGGCCCTATACGCTAATTCCCAGGCACTATCGTGCAAATCGATCTTCCCCTCTGCCCTCCCCACACTGGCATGAGTAGCCTTGATTTCAGAAAGATCGCAGTCCGAGTCGGGGACATGCTCGCCGCCTTCTGGCTGTGGATTCTGTACACGTATTCCCCATGGGTGACTGCCAGCTTTGGTGAATTCCCACGAGAGGCAAAGAGTTGGTTTGCGGAGCGGGAGAGGAGCGCCAGCGTGAATTTTCGTTGTACCGGCGCACTCCCGCGATTCCGTAAATAGAGAGGGTACGTGAGTGTTACGGTTAGCAGGAGGGTTTTATACACACCGAGGTCGGTTTTGGATTGAGTTGATTTTTTGCTCGACGGCGGACACGTCGTCGGTTAGATCTCTAGCGTGGATGTGGGTGGCACTAAGGGCCGTGGGGTTTCCTGGACCGACTTTGATGAGGAGGCTTCTGTTTTCACCCGGGACGAGGTAGGGGATTCGGTGTCGCCGATCACCTCGAGGATTCGCGAATCTCCTGCACGGCATAGATCGATGACGGCGTTCTAGGCTTCACCAAGGCACACCCCCATTCTTAACATTGATACAATCCCTTCCACACTAATGGGTATTTACTCGCTGCGACTGTATTTGCTACTAAGCCTCGGGCCGGAAGTGCTCAGCGGAACACACCACCCGAAGACCGCATCTCGTTCCTGGGCCAGAACACAGGCCCAATACCAAGGATGTGAATCTGTATCTGCCTCATGAACGCCTCCGGGAGTAAATCTATGCCCCATCATCTAGTTGAGAAGTCCGCAACAATAAATGAACACTTCTATCTGCTCACGGATATCTTGTTGGGTCTGAAGGCAATGCCTAATCGCGGCCATTACTGCTTCCTTGACGTTGCGAGACGATGGCGGGATCCTCGTATGCGGAAGAGACATAATATCTTCTAGCAGCTGCTGTCTTGCTACATTTCCCGAGGCATTGAGAGTGCACACGTTATTCGGCATGACGCAAGGAAAGGCCATTACCGCGCCTCTATCCCTCGCGCTCGCCATCGACTCTAGGATTAGTTTCGCCCCCGACTTTATACTCGAACAGGATGTACGGGAGGTATACAGACTAGATTTGCCAGAAATTGAGAAGCAGATACATATGTGACTCACGGTAGATCCATCAAGACGCCGATGTCCAGGCAAACACCCTATAACTGCCCAGCGTATCCAACACTACCGCCAACTTTCCCCTCACCCCAACCGACATCCAAAATCCATTCCACTCTCCAGATTGACTGTTGTGTATAGGAAGAGGCTGAGTAACCCGTTCGGGAGTGATCGCCAGGTCAAGGATCAGCATCGGTGGCCCCCACTGTCCGCACTTTTGAGACCTATATCTATTCTTCCCACCGATATCGCTATCAAATATCCCCAGAGAATTGGCACCGCGGGCGCAGCTGAGGGGTGGGATGCTCCTGCCGTCGCGGGAAACATATCTTAATTGATCCCGGCCATCCAGTCGCCACATATCGCCAGCTACGAAATTCCCAGGGAGACTCCCTCCGACCTGCTTTCCCGCATCTCCTGTGGCATCTAGTTTGGTAGAGGAGACTTCCAGCGGCGTAGCGTATGTGAGAACAGATTTTGTGGAAGATATGCTATCGCTCCCCTCCCTCTTTCCGGAATTGGCGCGCTTGACTACCGTCTAGCCGGGATTGCAGTTATTGCCTTGGAATAAATCCACGGCTATCTGTCTCCACCCTCTTGGGGTGGGCTTCGGCAGGGCAGTCCCTTCGGAAATTCAATTCACTGTTCTCAATCTCCCCAGCTCAAGCCTCCGCCTCGCCGACTTGTCATATTTCGCACTAGTGTTTGCCGACCGCCGCAAGAATGTATTCTTCCTATGCTGACCCCCCGTAGATTGGTCGTAGGAGTATGGTAGTAAACAGGCATCCTCTCCGGTGGGAATAGAGGAGCTGTGCGACTCGCGTCCTTCGGAATTATTGAGCTCCATTAGGACAGAATTTTCGCCGCGATGGGGATCAGCTTCGTTGCCGTAGTTGGAGACGCTCGTCGTGTGACCTGCAGCAGGCCGTTGTATGGTTCATGCCATTCAAAACGTGCACCAGATTTTCAGTGCTTTTTGAAATAGAAAGGCTCTACAGCCAATCACATTATTGGGCAAAAAAAACCTCAGAAGTATAGAGAAGAGGGTGGAGAAC